>Ga0256889_1000014_pt1 | contig 54159 bp, 49 predicted proteins | sample MC6MC0512MT_FD_186338 | JGI IMG/M metagenome (GOLD analysis project Ga0256889, IMG submission 186338) | Metatranscriptome of enriched soil aggregate microbial communities from Iowa State University, Ames, United States - MC6-MC0512-MT... | ecosystem: Environmental > Terrestrial > Soil >...
GCCGGCGCGCAGGCCGTAAAGGAGCGAAGTGATGTGGAAGCTGACACTGCTGGTAAGTCTGATGCTGCCGTTCGTGACGAGCTGCGCGCTTGGGTCCAACCCGACAGCCCAGGCGCCAGCGTTGGCACCGGTGCAGGCGCAAACGCGGATCGTTGATACGTCATGTGACTGGGTCAAGGCTATCTACCTGGTTGCGGCCGACGTCGACGCTATTAGCCCGTTCCTCGCCCGCGAGATCGACGACCACAATAAGGCCGGCGTTCAGCATTGCGGATGGGGTAGCCCAAGCTCCAAGTAACTTTCCTCGCAGCACGCGCGAGGAAGACAGGGCGACCGGGAGAATGTTGACGCATTCTCCCGGCCGCCTCTCCACTGCTACAGCCAGTGAATTAGCCAAGGCCCTGACACCTACCGGTAGGCGGGCCGGATTCTAACTCAAAAAAATAAGGCAATTCCAAATATGGCAAACCCAATCGTTCCGTGGATCGGTGGCAAGCGGCGTCTGGCCGATCATCTGATCCCGCGTTTTCCGAAGCACGATTGTTATGTTGAGGTGTTCGCGGGCGGGGCCGCGCTCTACTTCTTGCGGCCGCCGGCGGCCGTCGAAGTGATCAACGATATCAACGGCGAGCTCGTCAACTTGTACCGGGTGGTGCAACATCACCTCGAGGAGTTTGTGCGCCAGTTCAAGTGGGCGCTGACCAGCCGGCAGGTATTCAAGTGGTTGCAGGAGACGGTCCCGGAAACGCTCACCGATATTCAACGGGCAGCGCGGTTTTACTACCTCCAGCACAACTGTTTCGGGGGGAAGGTCGAAGGGCAATCGTTCGGAACTGCGACGACGACTCCGCCCGGCTTGAATTTGTTGCGCCTCGAGGAGACGCTTTCAGCGGCGCACTTGCGGCTATCCAATACCTTTGTCGAGCGCCTCGACTGGAAGACGTGCATCGACCGATACGATAGACCACACACGCTTTTCTACTTGGATCCGCCTTATTGGGAAACGGAAGGCTATGGTGTGCCGTTCCCATATAGCGAATACATCGAGATGGCCGCTCGACTGCGGCAGTTGAAAGGCAAAGCGATCATTAGCCTTAACGATCATCCGGCAATCAGGCAGGCGTTTGATGGTTTCCACATAGAGACCGTTGACATCAAATATACGGTTGCGGGCGGGGGTAGGGAGGCGGCTCGGCGGGAAGTGATTATTTTCAGTTGGGACGATGCCGCGCAGCCTGCGGGCCTATTCTGATATGCAAGGAGCCCGCTCTGGCGGGCTCTTTCGTCGGTGCAGACTATGCCACTCCGAGTAGATGCTTCGCGGCGTTAAGGCCGGCAGGCAACTGAGGTAACCCCACAACAACGGTAACAAGGTTTGCAGACGCCGCCAGCAGGGTCACAATCCGTTCTCCGATCGCCGACGATGTCAGAAAATCTTTGTACTTTGCGTCAACTGCTGTGTGCCCGACAGCAGCGTCCACGGCATCCAGGATCGGCAAAGCGCCGGTTATCTTATATTCCTCGATGGAGGTGATCAGCATGCGGAGATACCTGCAAACGTACAATTTCAACGAGCGTTCGAGGTCGGACGCAAGTACCTCATTCACAATCGCCGACAAGTCGCGGCGCAACTCTTCCGCCTGGTCCGGCGCGATTGCTCCGATTTGATCGCGGTTAGCAAGCAAGTCGGCCGACATGCCTAAATAGGTGATGGAATGATCGTCGATAAGCGAGATGAAAGTGGTCCATTGCCCATTCAAATTCTGCTGCATGAATGCACGGTTCACCTGGCCGGACCAATGCTGCCAAGTAGGTGTCCTCCCGGGGTAGTACTCTTGCAGCGACGTGATTATTTGATGTGGCAATTCCATGGCCTTTCCAAGGCGAGACATAAGTAACGCCTCATTCTCCGCGCCGAGGAGTTGCTGCCATACGGCCCGACACGCTTTGTCCACCGGCGTCTTTTTACCGGCAACTAGGATGTTGAGCAATCTGGACGCGGGATTGTCGTAAGTTAATTCCACCGTGAACTCTTTAGTAGTTAGTTTTTCGTTGAGGAGCGTACCCGCCAACGTTCACAGCGGGAGCTTGGCCGTTGGCATAGATCGATCATGAAAGTCTTACTAGCCCGTAGGTGCACCTTGACCAAAAGTGCCCGAATGATGGTCGCGTTGCTTCTTAATGATGGCAAAGAGCGGCGCTCATAGATGAAGTAATGGCTGCCCATGGGAATACCTTCACAAACACGATGACGTGCAACGTCAAAAATATCCAAGGCACTCCGCCTTCAACATGCGAGATCGGCCGATAGAGCTTCGAGTTGCGCCCTCGTTCCACAGCCTCCCATTCCGCGTCATACGGACTGATAGGCAGCCGCTTTTCAATCTCGTGAACGACCGCCCATTTTGCCGTGTTCAGATTTCGATATGATGCAATTATGGAATACCAGAGGACCGACAGCGTGGCGCCCGCGATAGCCAAAAGCCATAAGTATTCGGTCGAGTCCTTCGACGTGAGGTACCCGACGAAGGCTAATATCGCCGAGTTGACGCTGAGGAAATAGGAATTCGCGGTTGTGCGTCGTTGGCTAATTCGGTCGGCCATCTCGACATACAATTTATACTGATCCAGCAAATGCGAGTACCATTTCTCATTGTCCGGGTAGGCGGTACGGTCCTCAATTTGGTTCCATAAACGCTCGTTAGGTACGTCAGGCATCAACGACCGCCATGGATGAGGGTTTTAAGATTTTCCCAAGTCCATTTATACATTTTGTCGCTGGCCGTCGCCGAAGTCGGTTTGGTGCAGACTTTGTCGCTGTAGCCGGCGAGCAAGAAATATTCCTTTTTTAGATCCTTCGCGATCTGTAGCTCTATGGCGACGCCTTTGGCGTTATGCGTCTGGGTGCCACAAAGAACGCACACGATGTCCACGTTACGGATCTTGTTTCGGACTTTCTCCTCCCAGTCGCCGGTCAGGTGTTCTTTAACTGACGAGTCCCATATGTCGAAGGGCGTGTCTTCGTGCTTTGACTGACCAACGAGCAGCATCTTGATATCGGCGTCGTGATCATAATCAAAGCTTACAAACATTTTCTTTCGTGCCATGCAGGTCTCCTTGTGTTTGCGTTCTGTAGAGTGCCACCAAGATTAATGCGGTGCAACTGGACTAGAATCGTTTGAGGAGCGCCGCACGTGAAGGTGCTCCAGCGGTCTGATCAGCAATGCGTTGAGTCGTCGAAATGATGTACCGCGACGAATGCGCTCTGTGAGCGCTGAAGCGGAACTCCGCCAGAGGATGTTTTGACTGCTACAAATCTGCTACAGGAGTAGCGGAAGTCCTTGCGTTGCGGGCTTCACGCTTATCATTCCACCCCCTGAACTAGGGGGCGCCGATGACGTCTTAGGGGTACAGCTTTTGTAAAACTTCCGCAAAAGTGCTAAAACCTTGACCTCTTTGGCCACGCTGCTGGCTCGCGACTTCGAACGCGAAATCGGTAACCGGTCGGTCAAGTGCAGCTTGGGCGTCTTGTAATTCCTTTTCGGCGATCTGGAGCGGCGTCGGCTGTGTCGTATAAACGATGTTTGTCATGGTCGGGCCGCCTTTCCGCACTAAAGCGACTTTGGTTGGTTGCTTCGAAACGGTTTGCGGAGGCGTGAGCGTATAGACTGCGAAAGCTCCGATTCTTGCGGTTTCGTCGATTTGCAACGTGAATTTCGACGTGCCATAGGAGGCGGCACAGCCCGAGGCAGATCTCTCGATCGTAAAGCCGCTGCGCGTGAAATGTTCGCTAAATTGCTCAACGACGTCCTTGCTGGCGGCTTTTACTGCTGCGTTCGTGCGGTCGGATAGGGCCTGGTGCACGGTCTCAAGCTGTTTTTTCACATCTTCCAGTTTTTTTATAGATTCAAGATCCATGTGTGGTCTCCGTTAGGGAAAGATAATCATACTTTGATCTGAGGAAAACTTCCTGCATGTCCAATGGCTGCTTGAGTGCGTGGTTTTAGGGGGTGTTTATTAGATCTAAATGTTTGATTAAATTGCTAATGCATCGGCCTGCAAAGCCGTTTAGGCCGGTTCGACTCCGGCTCGCGCCTCCAGTAGTTGAAGTGCAGAAAAGCCCCGCCATGTCGGGGCTTTTCTTTTTTCCGCGTCCGCAATCCAGTGCGGGCTCGTGCATATCGACGTGCTGCGGACGTGCTGCGCCGCGCGGACGATATGGCGCACAATGCACGTTTGTTCCTTGCCACACAACGTGTATGTACCTACACATCACCGGCACGAATGTGCGCCTCCTTGGCTCCATGCATCTCTTTCCCGCGTCGAGCCGCAGAACGCCGCCGTGGATCGAGCAAGCATATGACTGGGCCGAGGCGCTCGTCTTCGAATCCGACGCGCCGACCATTCTTCCTTTTCTCAAAGCCGATCCGCAGCGTGGCGCGCAAAGCCTCGCGTCTTTCCTTTCCGCCGACACCTGGACTCGTCTGCAAGCGGCCTGGCCCGCTGACGGCCCGCTCACGCCGCTCGCCGATCTGCGTCCGTGGGCCGCGCTGATCATTGCGCCTACGTTGTTCCAGCAGCTCGTCGAGGGCGTCGAACCGCGCATGCTGCGCTGGGCGACAGGCGAGGGCAAAGCCTATGAGTACCTGGAGACAGCGCAGGAAGTCGCCGGCGCGCTCGAATCGATTCCGCTCGATGCAGTCGCCGCGGCACTCGAGTTGCTCATGGCCGACCTCAGCGAGCCGCAGCGCACGGTCGAGCGCATGCATGAAGCGTGGCTCGACGGAGATCTGTCAGCCGTGCACCGCATCGCCGTCGAGTCACCCATGTTCAATCTGCCCGATATTCGACGCACGATTCTGGACGAGCGCAATCACATGTGGGCCGCGCGCATAAACGAGTTGCTCGCCCGGCCTGAACGAACTCTGGTCGTAGTCGGCGCGCTTCATCTATGCGGACCGGGCAACCTCGTCGAACGTCTCGCGCGATCCGTCGAGCCGGTGTCTGCCGGCGAGTAGCAGCGGCGCTATGGGGAACTTGTCCGCACGCGTAAAATCGCAGATCGAGAAGCCTCGAATCGCTCAAAAAATCACTCAGGAATCACCAGATCACTACTCGCTGTTCCACGCGATGGTTTCAGAGGACACCCCATGCATCTGCCACCCATTCCCGGCAATGAAAGCACGCGTCTGGAGACGTTACGCGCGCTGAATATTCTCGATACTTCGCCCGAAGAGCGCTTCGACCGCCTGACGCGACTCGCGAAGCGTCTGTTCGGTGTGCCGATCGCGCTGGTAAGCCTCGTGGATGCAGACCGGCAATGGTTCAAGTCGTGCGTGGGCCTGTCGGCGAGCGAGACGTCGCGCGACGTCTCGTTCTGCGCGCATGCAATCGTGTCGGATGAGATACTCACGGTGCCCGACACGCTGGCCGACGACCGCTTCCACGACAATCCGCTCGTAACCGAAGCGCCCAATATCCGCTTCTATGCCGGCTGTCCGCTGACGGTGCCCAACGGCAGCAAGCTGGGCACGTTGTGTCTGATCGACATCAAGCCACGCGAACTCGACGATGAAGAGCGCGAACTGCTGCGCGATCTCGCGCGCATGGCCGAACAGGAACTGGCGGCTGTGCAGCTCGCCACGCTGGACGACCTCACGCTGCTGTCCAACCGGCGTGGCTTCTCCGCGCTCGCCCAGCATGCGCTCAATGTCTGCAAGCGCCTGAACAAGCCGGCGTCGCTGCTGTTTTTCGACCTCAACGATTTCAAGCAGATCAACGACACGTTTGGTCACGCCGAGGGCGATCGTGCGCTGAAGACTTTTGCCGACATACTGCGCACCGCGCTGCGTGAAAGCGACGTGATCGGGCGGCTCGGCGGCGACGAGTTCGTCGCGTTGCTCAGCGACGCGGACGAAGCCGCCACGCGCGAAGTGACGGAGCGTCTTACGCACTTGCTCGACGAGCGCAATGCGCAGGATCAGCGCGGCTATCGGATTCGCTTTAGCGTTGGGCAGATCCAGTACGACGCCGGGCGGCACGGTTCCATCGCCGAATTGCTCACCGCAGCCGACGCCGCGATGTATAGCCACAAGCAGGCGTCGAAGGTGCACGCCGCGCGAGGCGCGTAAGCGGTTGACTATTCCGGTGCCGCGACGCGCGGCATCATTGTGCATACGCCGCCGTCGGTGACGGCGCGCTTCATTCCAAAAGCCTGTCATGACCGAACCGCAACACACCGCTGCCGCGAGGCTCGCGCAACTCGAATGGCGCTGGAAGGCGTTCGATGAACTCACGAGCGCCGAGGTCTACGCGATGCTCGCCGCGCGCAGCGCTGTCTTCGTGATCGAGCAGAACTGCCTGTATGGCGATATCGACGGTCTCGATCTCGACGCCTGGCATCTGCTCGCGTTCGGCGCAACGGACGATGCAACCACGGGCGCCGCGCGACCGCCGCTCGCCGGCTATTTGCGCGTGCTCCTACCCGACGCCGACGACGGCGATATTCGGATCGGCCGGGTACTGACTACCGCGGAATTCCGCGGCATCGGTCTCGGCAATGCGATGCTCGACCGCGCGATAGCGCATATCCGCACGCAGTGGCCTGGCACGCCGATCCGCTTGCACGCGCAGGCACATCTACAAGGCTTCTACGGCGCTTTTGGGTTTGCGCCGGTATCCGAGATTCACGAAGAGGACGGCATTCCCCACGTGTGGATGCGTTCGGCCTGAGCGTGCATCGGCGTGCCTGGGTGATCGCCGGGCATCAGCCCGAGGCCGGCCAGGCGTTAGCGGATATCGGCGAGACGTCAGCGGTGAATGCCGACAGTCGATGAAGCCGTGTTCGCGACATCGGCTTGCGTGGGGCTTGCCGGCATTGCACGTCGTTCGCTGCGCACGCGTCCGCGTGCGGAAAGGCGCATCCAGTGACGCAACGCGACGAGCGCGCCGATCACGCTCATCATCGAACCTGGAATCCACAGAAGCAGACCGCCGATCTGTTGATCGCGCATCGGGCTCAGCCAGGTGAACGCGCGTCCGCAGATCGAATAGATCGGATACAGCTCTCGCGGCGAAAAAAAGATGAACGCGCCGAGGATGATCTGCGGCGGAATCGCGGCGATCACCACCAGCACACGCTTGCCGGGCGACAGGCGCGCCGGCGGCGCGGGACGCGGATCGAGCACAAGCCACCAGAACAGCAGGCCGTCGACCACCATGCTCCAGTTCATCACGCGATAGAGCCGCCAGTCGAGCATCGCGACAAAATGGACCGGCGACATCAGCCAGAAGTAAATCAGGCCGACGAACAATGTCACCGCGACGACCGGATGCATGACGACGTCCAGCAGCTTTCGTACGGACGGCAGCGCGAGCGCGGGCCGCACGAAGCGCTGTCGCCAACCGAATGGAATGCCCGCGCGCAATGCCGCGCCCGGATAAGACAGCGCGATAAAGAAAGGCCCGAGATGATGCAGCACGAGGTGCTGCGCGCGATGCATGAAAAACTCATGCTCGAAGAAGTAGTCGAGCCGCGTGTGCAACGCGACGTATAACGCCACCAGCCCGAACCAGAAGGAAACCCGGCGGGCAACCGACACCTTTGCCTTGCTCGCGCCGCGCACGAACAGTATTGCGGGCAGCAGCAGGGCGATGACGACCGTCGGTGAAAATTCCCAGGGATCGAGCCAGTAGAGCAGGTTCATTGCCGCGGATTGCCGTGCTTACTTCGTCTGCGCGGGCGACTTCACCGCGAACGGTGTGTCGAGCGTTGCGCCGTCCGAAAACTTCAGCATCAGATGTACCGTGTCGCCCGGCGCGATCTTGTGCTTTGCGCCTTCGAGCATTACGTGATAGCCGCCCGGTGCGATTGCAACCTGCCCGTGCGCGGGAACCGTCAGCTTGTCGACCATCACCATTTTCTGCGACGAACCGTTCGAGACTGTCTGATGCAGCATCGCGTCGCCGTAGTCGGTGCTCGAAATATCGACGAGGTCCACGGGCTTGTCGCCTGAATTCACGAGCGTCACATAACCGGCGGCCGGCAGGTTGTTCGGCAGCCAGCGGACCCAGGCATTCTGTGCGGCGATCGGCTGCGCGCCGGCGGCGTGGGCAGTCGCCCCGAAAGCAAACGAAAGGGCAAAGGCGCCGGCCACGGCGGAGAGCGTACGCATTCTGGACGTTGGGATCTGTGTCATGGATTGAGTCAGGAGCGTTGATCGACGATGCGGCGCAAGTCCTGCGCGATCGCATCGGGAGTGTCGTGGTCGGTGGCGAGCAGGCGTGCGCGGCCTTGCGCGTCGAACACGTAGACGGCGGAACTATGAGTGACTTCGTAATTGCCGTTCGGGTCGCGCTTTTCCATCTGATACGCAACCCTGTAGCGCTTGGCGAGCGATTCGATCTGCCAGTCGCTGCCCGTCAGTCCTTCGGCATGCTTCGAATCGAACGCGCCGACGTAATCGTGCAGAGCTTGCGGCGTGTCGCGCGCCGGATCGACGGTGATGAACAGGATGCGCACCTTCTGCGCGTCGGGGCCGAGCTTTTCTAGCACCTGCATCAGCCGTCCCATGGTTTCGGGACAGACGTCCGGGCAATGCGTGTAGCCGAAATAGACGAGCGAGGCGCGCCCCTTGAACGAATCGCCGCTGACGGGACGCCCGTCGTCGCCTGTCAGCGTGAAGTCGAGGTCGGGCAAATGTCCCGCCACGTTCGTCAGATGCCATGGCTCCGCGCGACTCGTGCAGCCGGCAAGCGCGATCATGGCCATGAGCGCGCCGGCTGTGATCGCCGAGCGGAACCGGCGCGCGCGGCTCTCGCGAGGCCGAGCCCCCGGGTGCGCTTGCAAGCGTTGCAGTGAGATGTTCGGGAACAAAGCAGGTATCAATGACTCGATTGAAGAGCGGGGCATTGCGCACGCTTTCGCGTGCGCGCGCTCAAACTTGTGCCGGCGAGCGGTTCGCGATAGTGGACGAAAATCGTCGTAACGCCAAAGTCCCATTTGGCTGCGACTGTATCGCAAAATGACGGAAGGCGTCGCTCATGGCCCACGGGCAGAGCGTTTGCGAGGCAATATGACGCACATGGCTGAAAGCCCGTTGAAGTCCGATCGTTTCCGTTTTGAACGCAATGCCAGCGAACGGGGCGCGACCTTGCTGCCATGCTGCTCCATCCGGCTTGCGGCCCGGCTCTCTTTCTCGAAAAATTGATGGATGCGCGGTAAGATGCGCACACTTTTCCGGCTGCGAAAGGCCGAAAGGCAAAATACCCGATGCAACGACTTCCGGCTTTCCTGTCTCCTGGCGAGACCGCATTTTTCTTCGATTTCGACGGCACGCTCGTCGAACTCGCGCCCACGCCGGACGGCGTTCAGGTGCAACCTCGCGTCATCGAGCTACTCGCCGAACTGCGGCGCTTGACCAATGGAGCGGTCGCTGTGGTGTCCGGGCGCGGCATCGACAGTATCGACGCTTTTCTCGGCATGCCCGATCTGCCGATTGCCGGTCTGCATGGCGCCGAGCGGCGCGACGCGAACGGCGACACGCAACGCATCGGCTTTCACGACGAACGCCTTCTGCGTATGGAGCAGGTTTTGGCCGAGGTGGTCAACGCCAACCCTGGCATGCTGCTCGAGATCAAGGGCGCCGCGCTCGCGCTGCACTACCGCAATGCGCCGGATCGCGAGCAGGCGGCGCGCGAGGCGACCGAGCGGCTGGTCGCGGATTATCCGAACTCGTACGTGTTGCAGCCGGGCAAGATGGTCTATGAAATCAAACCGAAGGACGTCGATAAAGGCCGCGCCATGCGCGCGTTTCTCGACGAGCCGCCGTTCGTCGGACGCAAGCCGGTTTTTGCCGGCGACGACCTGACCGACGAGAAGGGCTTCGCTGTCGTCAACGAGCGCAACGGACTGTCGATCAAGGTCGGCGCGGGCGAGACGATCGCGCAAACGCGCGTCGAATCCGTTTCCGCACTGCTCGACTGGCTCGAGACGGTCGTTGCGGCGGCGCGTGCAGGATGAGCGGCGCGGTGTGCGGCGCAGGACATTTACAACGCACACGACATAGTGCGACAACAAGGCATTACATCGGGGACAGCGTTTCATGAGCCGACTGATTATCGTTTCGAACCGGGTTGCGCCGATCTCGGAGGGCGGTCCGGCGGCGGGCGGTCTGGCGGTCGGCGTGTACGACGCGCTCAAGGAGACCGGCGGCATGTGGTTCGGCTGGAGCGGCGACGTGCTGAGCTCCGGCCAGCCGCAGATCAAGGTCGAAGAGCGCGGCCCCGTGACTTTTGCGACCATCGCACTGATGCGCCGCGACTACGACCAGTACTATCGCGGCTTCTCGAACGCGACGCTGTGGCCGGCCTTTCACTACCGCGCCGACTTGCTGCAGTACGACCGGCATGACTTCGAGGGTTATTGCCGCGTGAACGCGTGGCTTGCGCAGCAACTCGTGCCGCTGCTGCGTGAAGACGACGTTATCTGGGTCCACGACTATCACCTGATTCCTTTCGCCGAGGCGCTGCGCGCGGCGGGCGTGAAGAATCGCATCGGCTTTTTCCTGCACATTCCGTTTCCCGCTTCGCAGGTTCTGCTGGCTGTGCCGCCGCATCGCGAGCTGGTACAGGCGTTGTGTTCGTTCGATCTGCTCGGTTTTCAGACTGCGCCTGACCTGCGCGCTTTCTGCGATTACATCGTCAACGAGGCGAACGGCACAGTCGACGCCTCGGCCGCCCGGCCGCTCGCAGTTCATGCGTTTGGCCGCACGTTGCGTGCAGCGGCTTACCCGATCGGCGTCTATCCGGACGAGATCGCCGAACTGGCCAAGGCGGGTGAGCGCGGCAAGCCGGTGCGCACGATGAAGGCTACGCTGCATTCGCGCAAGCTGATCATGAGCGTGGACCGTCTCGATTACTCGAAGGGGCTGGTCGAGCGCTTCCGCGCGTTCGAGCGTCTGCTGGAACACGCCACCGCGCAACGCAACAAGGTGTCGTTCCTGCAGATCGCGCCGCCGACACGCGCCGACATGCATGCCTATCAGGACATCCGTCTGCAGCTGGAAGGGGAGTCGGGCCGCATCAACGGACGTTTCGCCGAGCTGGACTGGACGCCGATCCTGTACATCCATAAGCAATATGAACGCTCGGTACTCGCCGCGCTCTTTCGTACGGCGCATGTTGGCTACGTCACGCCGCTGCGCGACGGCATGAATCTGGTCGCCAAAGAGTACGTGTCGGCGCAGGACCCGGAGAATCCGGGCGTGCTTGTGTTGTCACGTTTCGCGGGCGCGGCGCAGGAGCTGGACGGTGCGCTGATCGTCAATCCGGTGGATATCGACGGCATGGCCGATGCGCTCGCCAGAGCGCTCGACATGCCGCTCGCGGAGCGCCAGGCGCGTCATCGCGACATGATGGCGCAGTTGCGGGAGAACAATGTCTCGGTCTGGCGCGACAATTTCATGCGTGACTTGCAGATCGCCGGTGGTGCAACCCGCACCAGGAGCGGGCGGGCGCGTACCGCTTCGGGGAAGAAGACCGCGCGCGAGGTTCTCGCGAGCTAGCTACGGTGAGCCGGTTCTAATCGGGAAAACGAAAAAAAGCCGCTTGAAAAAGCGGCTTTTTTCTTTGACTAAACGCGTTTCTCTTTACGGCGCGCGGCTCAGATAACGTGCTGTTCGTCGACTTTTTTCCCGCCCACATGCAGCGTCGCGCCCTTGCCGTATTGCTTCGACAGCAGGTCGCGATACAGCCCGGGACGCAGGCGCAACTCTTCGGGACTGCCGTCGTCGATCACCTTGCCGGCGCTCATCACGATAATGCGGTCGAAGTTGTTGAGCGTCGAGAGGCGGTGTGCGATGGCGATCACCGTGCGGCCTACCATCAGCCGGTCGAGCGCCTTCTGGATCGCTTCTTCGGATGCGCTGTCGAGCGCCGACGTGGCTTCGTCGAGCAGCAGGATCGGCGCGTTCTTCAGGATCGCGCGTGCAATGGCGATCCGCTGACGCTGTCCGCCTGACAGCTTCACGCCGCGGTCGCCGACGATCGTATCGAAGCCTTCCGGCATGGCTTCGATAAAATCGGTGCAGCGGGCCTCGCGCGCCGCAGCCAGCACTTCTTCGCGGCTCGCTTCAGGGCGGCCATACGCAATGTTCTCGTACACCGTGCGATGGAACAGCGAAATGTCTTGCGGCACGAGCGCGATCGCATGGCGGAGGCTGTCCTGCGTGATCGTGTTGATGTCCTGACCGTCGATTTTGATCGAGCCGCCTTGCGTTTCGTAGAAGCGCTGCAGCAAGGCGAGCACGGTCGACTTGCCCGCACCCGACTTGCCGATCAGACCGACTCGCTGGCCCGGCTCGATATGCAGGTCGAAATGATCGAGGATCGGGCGGCGGCGCGGATAGGCGAACGTCACGCTTTCGAAGTCGACGCGGCCGCCCTGCGGCACGAGCTCGGTCGCGCCGTCGCGGTCGGGCATGCCATGCGGCTCGAGCAAGGTGCGCACGGCTTCCGCGAGACGGGCCACGTGCTGCGTGACGTCCACCAGCGCGACGGCGAGATCGCGCGTGCCGTGCAGAATAGTGAAGCCGAGCGAGCTGACGAGCACGATGTCGCCCGACGTCGCTTTACCTTGATCCCACAGCACGAGCGCCCAGCCCAGCAGGCCGGCCGACAGCAGCGCGGTGATTACTGCGTGCAGCAGACGCAGCTTTTCCAGATAAAGCAGGCTTTGCTGACGCGCGTCCATCTCGGCCTTGACCGTCGCACCGAAGCGCTGCTGTTCGCGAAACGTCATGCCGAAGGCGCGCACGAGGCCCATGTTGCTGATGACGTCGACGAGTTCGCCGTCGACCGAGGCCGCCTTGGTCGCGAAATGGTGGTGGCGCGCCGAGCCGCGGCCGGCAAGCTTGTACAGCACGACCGACAGAATGGCTGAGCACAGCATCAGGCCGCCGGCCATCAGCGGGTTCACCGCGATGATCATGAAGATCGCGCCGAGCACGGCGATGCACGGCGGCAGCACGTTCCAGGCGGTCGTGTTCTCGGCGGTGTAGACCGCATTCGACGTCGCAGTGATCCGGCTGGCCAGCATGCCGGGCTGCTTCTCGGAGTAGTAGGTCGGCGAGTGTCCGCTCAGATACTGGAACAGGTCGCGCCGCAAGTCGCCGGTCACGGCGACAAAAGTGTGGGCTGCAACCCAGCCGCCGACGCGCCACAGCAGATTGTCAGCGGCGATCAGCCCGACCAGGATCGCAAAAGCGCCCCACAGCGGCCCCGGATGATGCCGGCCAGCGCCGAGCACATCGATGAGATGCTTGATCGCATATTGCGAAGCGAGCGCACAGCCCACGGCCGCTATCACGCTGCACAGCACGGTCGCGTGAGCGAGCGGGTGACGGCGGATAAAGCGGAAAAGGAACGCAAGGGGCCGATGCGCATAGCTCGCGAGCTTGGCGTTCTGGGCGTTGCGCTGGGCGATGGTCAAATGTTCCAATTGATCGTGAGGTTGATAAGGTTCGGGGGTGTGCATGCAAAGCGTGGGCCACGCGAAAAGATTCGCGGCGAAGCCAATGCTTCGCATTGTAAACATGCAAAAGCGATTGCGCCCTGTGTAACCGGGCTTTTGGCGCGATAGATGTCGCGATGGACGTCCGCGACCTACTTCTTGCTCGACTCACTGCAGCGGCAGTGGTTCACGCGGTCGGGGAATGTTTTCGAGATATAATTACAAATTGCATTCAGCCGGGACTCTGCATTCTCTTCAACGGGTACCGGCAAGATTGATGCGAGAACTTACAAGATCCCGCGGGCGAACCAGGGACAGCCGCAGATGGCGGCCAGTCGCTACTGTAGAACTGTCTTGTAAAACAAGGGTTTGCAAAGTGTATCCCCCTTGTAACAACGTAAAGACTTTGAAATGTTGTGGTGCAGCGTGAAGCTCGGCATCGATAATGCATGCGCTCTATGCCCCACGCGGAATTTTCTGACAGTTTGTCAACGTCCGTGTTGTTTGTGCGTTTACCGCACAGGCATGAACGGTGAGCACCGTTCGGGCTCTCTCACCCGAAGCGATCTATCGCAGGATTTCTCGAAAGAATAAGGCCCGCGCCGGCATGTCCAGCCCGGCTGACCTGGCGAGCAAGCGAGTCGCTTTTACCAAACGCAGTACTTTTGCCGGTTTTTTACGAGGAGTTCTTCATTATGCGAATCGCACAAATCGCTCCGTTGCACGAGGCGGTTCCTCCCAAGCTGTACGGTGGTACGGAACGTGTGGTGTCCTATCTGACCGAAGCGCTGGTCGAGCAGGGCCACGACGTCACGCTCTTTGCGAGCGGCGATTCGCAAACCTCGGCGAAGCTCGAAGCGTTCTGGCCGCAGGCGCTGCGCCTCGACCCCACCATTCGCGACGTGATGGCGCCGCACATGCTGCTGCTCGAGGAAGTGCGCCGCCGCGCGGACGAATTCGACGTGCTGCATTTCCACATCGACTATTACCCGTTTTCGCTGTTTGCACGCCAGCCCGTGCCGTTCGTGACCACGCTGCACGGCCGTCTCGACCTGCCGGAGTTGCAACCGATCTTCAACACGTTCAAGGACGTGCCGGTCGTGTCGATCTCGGACAACCAGCGCATTCCGCTGCCGCAGGCTCACTGGCTGCAAACCGTTTATCACGGCCTGCCGGAGAATCTGCTCACGCCGATCAAGGACGTGAAGCCGAGCTATCTCGCGTTCCTTGGCCGCATTTCGCCGGAAAAGCGTCTGGACCGTGCGATCCGCATCGCCGAACAGGTCGGCATGCCGATCAAGGTCGCAGCCAAGCTCGACAAGGCTGACCGCGCGTACTACGACGAAGTCATCAAGCCGCTCATGGCGCTGCCGCACGTCGAATATATCGGCGAAATCAGCGAAGCGGAAAAGACAGAGTTCCTCGGCAACGCGCACGCGCTGCTGTTCCCGATCGACTGGCCGGAGCCCTTCGGTCTGGTGATGATCGAGGCAATGGCTTGCGGTACGCCGGTGATCGCGTTCAATCGCGGTTCGGTGCCGGAAGTGATCGAAAACGGCGTGTCGGGTTTTGTCGTCGAAGACGAGATCAGCGCTGTCGCAGCGGTCAAGCGTCTGCATACGCTGCCGCGCGAAACGGTGCGCAAGGCGTTCGAAGCGCGCTTCTCGTCGAAGGTCATGGCGCAGAACTACGTCGCCACGTACGAAGAGCTGCTGCGTCGGAAGCACCGTACCGTGCTGCGTGAAGTCAACGCGAACTGATTGAGCCGGACCGGATAGTTCCGGTCCAGGAACGGGCTTGCTGGGAGGAGCGTCTTCTACGCATCTCGCCAGCGCCCGGCAACGCCCCGCGCGCAAGCCGCTCGCGGGGCGTTGTTGCATCCACGCCGCGTTTTTCGCGTTCCGCGATGCAAAGTAAGCGGTTCAGGCACGCGGCGGCGAGCCGGTCTTCGTAATATCCCTATAATGGCCGTGCCGCGAAATTGGCTGCGGCGCCGCCGACGACAGGAGGATGCCTTGGCGAGAACGAAAGAGACGCGTGCGAATGCCGCGCCCGGCGCCGGAACGATTTTCGCGTTACGCGCTATCGGTCTCGTGCTTCTCGCCCGCTGGCTGTTTTCCATGTCGGAGATGGATCTGATCGCGTCGCTGTCGGCCATGGCGTCCTCGCCATGGGCGTGCATCAACCTGGTCTTCCTGTTCCTGCTCATTTTTCTTCCAGGTGCACGCGCGGTCGCAGAGCGGCCTTTTCATCCGCTGCCGCAATGGCTGCGGCAAGCGCTGCGGCTCTTCGCATTCCTGGGATTTCTGTTCGCGATGTGGTCGGTCAGCGCCTTTGCGGTAAGCGCCGGCTGGCGCCGTGCCGCGCAAGCCGTGGCGGCGACCAACGGCTGGTTGTTGGCGGCGCCCGCGCTGTACGCGGCCGTTCTGTGGATCTGCCGTCCGCGCGCGCTGTGGCGCACCAACATTGCTGCGCGGCGTTTTGCGATCGGCCGCTACGCCGTCTCGCTCGATCCGCTTACGCGCACAGTCAGCGTATGGGCCGAGCGTCGCAAGGTGGGGCAGTACGACGCGCGCGAACTCTCCGTGCGCTGGGCGGACGTGGCAGGCACGCGCTCTGCGACGGCGCCCACGCCGGTGATCGCGCTCCATGTCGCCGGTGACACTGGCGCCGGCGTTGCGTCGTCAGGTCCGAGCGGCGCTCCGTCGCTTGCTCGAGCCGCGTTTGGCCGGCGTCCGAAAATCGAGTTGCTGTGGGATTCGCCCGCGGCGGCCGGTCACAACCGGCAAACCGTATTTCGCGCGGCCCTGACGACCGAAGGGGATCGCGTCGCCGCACGCGCGCTCGACAGCACGTTGCGGCAGGTCTGAGGCAGAGGTTTTGTGCAGTCGGTCACATGCAGTGGCGGTTGCGCGCGTTGTAAAGTAAGCCGTGGTCGATAATGAAACAACGATGCCGCCCGTACTGACGGCGGGCGAGTGAAACAACAATCGATGTGCCGTGTCGTTTGCAGGAGTCGCTATGCTGGTTCGCTGGTTGCTTGCCGCTCTTCATCTGCTCGCTTATGGCTTCGCACTTGCGTCGATTCTGCGGCGCACGTGGGCGCTGCGCCGTGCCGCGGTGCCAGCGGCGCTTCGCTCGGTATTCCGGGCCGATACACGCTGGGGCCTCTCCGCACTCGTGTTGATCGTCACGGGCTTGATGCGCGTTTTCGGCACGTATGAGAAGGGCGCCGATTACTATCTCCACGAGCCGCTCTTCCACGTCAAGATGACGCTGCTCGTGATAATCCTCGTGCTGGAAGTTCCGTCGATGCTGGCGTTAATGCGCTGGCGCGCATCGATACGAAAAGGCGCTGCGCCGGAGCTGCAAAACGCGCGTCGCTATGCCCATTTGAGCGTGATTCAGACTGTGTTGCTCGTGTTGATGGTCTTTGCGGCAACCGGCATGGCGCGCGGCATCGGTTTGCCCTCGGGCGCGGTGTAACGACAGCGGCGCGCCCGCGGAATATGCCTTGTACAACGACATATTCCGCAAGACACGCCGCATCTTTCCCTCTTCAGTCATTGACCAGCAGGCTTGAATCGTCCACGGCGTGGCTGCGCGCGCGGGGCCGTTCGTGCGATGCCGGCGCTTCATTCAAGCCCTTGATCAACTCCAGTGCCTGACGCTCGAACAGACGCCGGTAGAGTCCGTTCTCCAGTCGGATCAGCGTCTCGTGGCTGCCTTCTTCGATTACCTTGCCCTTGTCGAGCACGAGCAAGCGGTCGAGCGCGCGCACCGTCGACAGGCGGTGTGCCACGACGAGCGTCGTGCGGCCTTGCATCAGCCGCTCCATCGCCTGCTGGATCAGCACTTCGCTTTCGCTGTCGAGGCTCGACGTGGCTTCGTCCAGAATCAGAATGGGTGCATCCGCCAGAAACGCCCGCGCGATCGCCACGCGTTGGCGCTCGCCTCCCGAAAGCTTGATGCCGCGCTCGCCGACCAGCGTGTCGTAAGCATTGGGCAGCGCGCTGATGAAGTCGTGCGCGTTCGCCAGTCGCGCGGCGTGTTCGATCTCGGCACGGCTCGCGCCCGGACGTGCATACGCGATGTTTTCCGCAAGCGAACGGTGAAACAACACCGGCTCCTGTTGCACGATGGCAATCTGACTGCGCAACGACGTCTGCCTGACTTGCGCGATGTCCTGACCGTCGATCGTGATGCGGCCTTCAGACACGTCGTAAAGACGCTGAATCAGCTTGATGAAGGTCGTCTTTCCCGAACCCGAATGGCCGACCAGCCCGACGCGTTCCCCGGGCGCAATGCGCACGGAGAAGTCGCGATAGAGCGGCGTGGCGTCCGCGCCATAATGAAACGTCACATGCTCGAAGCGGATCTCGCCTTTGCCGATGACGATCGGACCGGCGGCGGGGCGATCTTCGATGCCGAGCGGCTGACGCTCCAGCGAGACGAGTTCTTCCATGTCGTTGACCGAGCGTTGCAAGTTGCGAATGTGCATGCCGACCTCGCGCAGGTAGCCTTGCAGCATGAAGAACATCGTCAGCGCGAAAGTGATGTCGCCGACGCTCGCCTCACCGCGCAACCACAGTAGCAGCGCGGCGCCGAGAATCGCGGTCTGAATCGCCACCAGCATTGCGCCTTGCACGCCGCCGTTGATCGTGCCGCGAATCCACGTGCGGCGCGTGCGGTTGCGCCACTTGCCGATTACACGCGCAAGTAGCAACTCCTCGCGCTCTTCGGCGCCGAAAGCCTTGACCACACCGTTGCAACTGACCGCGTCCGCGAGCGCGCCGCCCATGCGCGTGTCCCACGCGTTGGCGAGGCGTGCGGCCGGCGCCACGAAGCCGAGCGACAGCGCGACAGTCACCGCGATATAGAGCAGCGAGCCGACGCCGACCACCGCGCCCATCATCGGCCAACGCCAGCCGAGCAGCAGCGTCGCGCCCACCAGCATGACGAGCGACGGAAACAGCGCGATCAGCAGCGTGTCGTTGAGCAGATCGAGCGCCCACATTCCACGCGTGATCTTGCGCACCGTGGAGCCGGCAAAGCTGTTGGCATGCCAGTCGGTTGAAAAGCGTTGCACGCGATGGAAGGCATTCGCGGCGATCTCACTCATCATCTTCAACGTCAGCTTGATGATGTTGAAGTACATGGCCTGCCGGAGCAAAGTGGCGCCCAGTCCCAGCGCGGCCAGAACGCAGAAGGCCGTGATGGCTGCATGCCACGCGCTCGCACGTGCGGCTGGGCCGGATGCGATAGCGTCGACGAGATGGCCGGCGAACATCGGCGTGAGCACGTCCGCCACGGCGGAGAGCATGACAAGCGCAGAAATGACGACGATGCGCCACGGCTGTTGAGCCCAGTGCCGGAAGGTGAAGCCGAGGACATCCTTGAACGCTTGCCCGCGAAAGTCGAGTTTTTTTCTGGTCATTTGCGACAACCCGTTCGCGCATGGCGCACCGGGGTTCCAGTCAGAAGCGAGATGGATAGACAGTCGAAGCGCGCCGCTTGACGGCAATGGAACTGCTGGCAATGGAACTGCTGGCAATGAAACTGCTGGCAATGAAACTGCTGGCAATAAGCCTGCGGACTCGGCTGCGAACTATCTGGGATTGCGCGGAGCGCCTTTTCAGGCCGACTTGCGCGGTTGACGAGTCAACGTCGTGGGACCATGTCAGGGATGGCCATATGCACTGCGAACATGTGACGCCTCCCTGTAGTCAATGAGGTGGAGAGAGTAGACGGGGCGAATGCCCGAAAGCCGACTATATCAGCACTGTTTTGCCGCCGCAATCGACGAGGTTTCGTTGTTGACTCGCACGCACACCGTGGTGCCGACGACAGATATCGGCATGCAAGCAGCGAGAAATACAATGACGAGGCAAACCGGACGTGACGAAACGGAAAACACAAAACGCAAAACACAAAAAGGAAAAGGGCTTACGCATTGCTGCGTAAGCCCTTTTTTCTTCGGTGATCGACACACCAAAATTCTGGTGGGTAGTACTGGGATCGAACCAGTGACCCCTGCCGTGTGAAGGCAGTGCTCTACCGCTGAGCTAACCACCCGAAGAGAGCGAAATTATGCCGGGGATTTGCGAACTCGTCCAGCACTTTTTAAGCAGGTTGCTCATCCGATACGGGCACGGGTTCGAGGCGCCACACGCTCGTGCCTTTAATCGCTTTGTCGAGGCCATCCAGAACCGCCTGGTGTGCGGCGAGTTCTTCGTCGCTCGCGGCAATCACGACGAGGTCCAGCGAGTCGATGGCCACGCGCGGCGCATGCGCTTCGCCGCTGCCGTGCGATTCGCCAAGCATGTCGATGACAAGGCTTTCCTGGCCGCGTGTCATCGCCAGATAAACCTCGGCGAGCAGTTCCGAGTCGAGCAGCGCGCCGTGCAGCGTGCGGTGCGCATTGCTGATGCCGAAGCGGTCGCACAAAGCGTCGAGTGAATTGCGCTTGCCGGGGAACATCTGCTTCGCGCGCGCGAGCGTGTCGATGATCTCGCCGCAATAGGTGCTGACGGGCGGGAGGCCGAGCAACGCGAACTCGGCGTCGAGGAACCCGATGTCGAACGGCGCGTTGTGAATGATCAGGTCCGCGTCCTGAATGAAGTCACGAAACTGGTCGGCGATCTCGGCGAACTTCGGCTTGTCGCTCAGGAACTCGGTGGTCAGCCCGTGGACCGCCAGTGCGCCCGGATCACTGTCGCGCTCGGGGTTGATGTAGAAGTGCAGATTGTTGCCGGTGAGGCGCCGGTTCACCAGTTCGACGCAACCCAGTTCGAGGATGCGGTCGCCGGTTCGGGCATTCAGGCCGGTTGTTTCGGTATCGAGGATAAGTTGACGCATGTTGAGTTAGCTTTGCCTCAGAAATTGCAGCCGCAAATGAGCGGGGAGAAAGGTGGTCGCGCGGCCTGGCGGCCGACGGTCACAATTCCGCGAGCGACGCGACGCCACGATTCGCAAGCTGGTCCGCGCGTTCGTTTTCGGGGTGCCCATTATGTCCGCGCACCCAGCGCCATTCGATCTCATGTTGCGCGACGAGCGCGTCGAGCCGCTTCCACAAATCGGCGTTCTTCACCGGTTGCTTTGCGGCGGTGACCCAGCCTTTCTTTTTCCAGCCGTGAATCCACTCGCTGATGCCTTTCTGCACGTACTGCGAGTCGGTGTGCACAACAGCTTTGCACGGACGCTTCAGCGCCTCGAGCGCGGAGATCACGCCCATCAGTTCCATGCGATTGTTGGTGGTATTCGCTTCGCCGCCGAACAGCTCTTTTTCCTGATCGCCGAAGCGCAGCAGCGCGCCCCAGCCGCCCGGGCCGGGGTTGCCCTTGCAGGCGCCGTCGGTATAAATGTCGATGATGTTTGCTGTCATTGAGTATGGTTGCGTGTGTTCGGTGTAGCGGCGGGCGCGAGGCCCGCGGCGAGGACGGGCTTTTTCACCTTGAGTGGTCCGACGAGGCGCATGCCGCGCACGCGCTTGATCGCCTTGATCATGTAGGTCGCGCCGAAGATCGGCCACCAGCGGTCGCCGGCGGCTTCCATGAAGCCGTAGCGGGAGAGCCACTGATCGCTGTCGAGCGGCGGACGATAGCAGCCGAAGCGCCCGCGTTCAAGGTCGAAGCCGAGCAGCTTGATCCAGTCTTTCAGACGCGTGAAGGCGATCAGATCGACAGCGGCGGGCACGAACGGCCGGCCCGTCATCTTGCCGACCGATTGCCGCGCGCCCCAGAGCGAAAGCGAGTTGAAGCCGAGAATGATCAGCTGGCCTTCCGGCATTAGCACGCGCTCGGCTTCGCGCAGCAGGCGGTGCGGATCGCTCGTGAATTCGAGCGTGTGCGGCATCACGATCAGATCGACGCTCTGGGCTTCGAACGGCAAATCCAGCAGATCGCACCAAACCGCGCTGCGTCCGGCGGGCGAGGGCAGCGGTGCCGGCGCTGGTCCGCCGCGCATGGGACCGTTGCCCGGGGCGCTTCTCGAACCGTCTCTCAATCCGTCTATGGAGCCGTCTCTCAAGGCGTCCATCGAGCCATTTCCGGCAAGTGCCTGAGCGCGCGGGAAACTATAAGGTGCACTCGCACCGCTCGCGGCATCGAGCACGAGCCCGCGACAGGGCATGCGGTTTTCGCGCAACGCGTCGAGCTGCGGCAGGCCGAGTTGCAGCGCGTGGTAGCCGAAAACGTCCGACACCACTCGGTCGAGCTGCGTCTGTTCCCATTCCAGCACGTAGCGGCCGGGCGGCGAATCCGTCCAGGCGGGCCAGTCTATAATCGCTCGGTCAGTCATATCAAAGAATGCGTCGCCTATGAATGCGCTCGAGTACGTACCGGTCCCGGCGTTTGAAGACAATTACATCTGGGTCGTTTCCGACGGATACCATGCGGTAGTCGTCGATCCGGGTGAAGCCGCTCCCGTTCGCGCCTATCTGGCGAGGCGCGGTTGGCGACTGAGCGCTATTTTACTCACGCACCATCATCAAGACCATGTCGGCGGGGTAGCCGATCTGCTGAATGACCAGGCCGTTCCCGTCTACGGGCCCGCCGGCGAAGCGATCGGGCATCTCACGCACCGTCTGAAACATGGCGATCGCGTGACGATCGCTGCGCCCGCGCTCGATTTGAGCGTACTCGAGGTCCCGGGCCACACGAGTGGCCACATCGCTTATTTTCAGGCGGCGGACCCGGGCGGCACACCGCATGTGTTCTGCGGCGACACGCTGTTCGCCTGCGGTTGCGGACGGCTCTTCGAAGGCACGCCCAGCCAGATGCTCGCGTCGCTCGACTCGCTCGCGGCGTTGCCCGGCGCGACCGAAGTGCACTGCGCGCACGAGTACACGCTGTCCAACATCCGCTTCGCGCTCGCTTGCGATCCGGACAACGACGAACTGCTTGCCTGGCGCGACAAGGCGAGCGATCTGCGGGCTCGCAAGGTGCCCACGCTGCCGACGACGATCGCCCACGAGCGCGCCGTGAATCCGTTCCTGCGTGCCGAGAACCCCGCCATTCAGACGACCTTGCGGGAGCAGTTGCATGCCGACGTACCCGACCGGCTGGCGTCGTTTACATTGATGCGCGAGTGGAAAAACCGCTTCCGGTGATCGGGTTCGAGTTGGGCGCTTCCTCAAGCGAAGAATCGGAAGAATTCGCCAAGCCCTAGATTTGCTTGATATTTTGGTCAATTTCCGATTGACGTAGACGTTACGGTTTCGTACTATCGGCTGCAAATTCCAGCCCTTGTGGAAGCCGAGACGTTCATGCGATTTATCTTTAGTGCGTTGCTGGTCCTGACGCTCGCCGCCTGCGCGAGCCAGGGACCAACGACGAGCAGCCCCACCACCGCAACAAATCCCGCCAGCCAGCAAGCCGTAGCCGACGCACTCCGCAAGACAGCCACCGCCAAGGAAACGATCAATGTCGACCAGGGCTCCGTCACGCAGTTGACGAGCGCCGACGCCGATTTATGGGGCCGCATTCGCCGTGGTTTCCAGATGCCGGATCTGCAAACGGACCTCGTCGACATGCAGGTCAACTGGTACGCGCAGCGTCCGGATTACGTGCAGCGCATGACTGAGCGCTCGCAGAAATACCTGTATCACATCGTCGAAGAGCTCGAGGCGCGCCATATGCCGACCGAGCTCGCGTTGCTGCCGTTCATCGAATCGGCGTATAGCCCGCAGGCGTTGTCGGTGGCGAAAGCGGCCGGCATGTGGCAATTCATGCCGGGCACCGGCCGCACTTACAACCTCAAGCAGAATATGTGGCAGGACGAGCGCCGCGACGTGCTGGCGTCCACCAGTGCCGCGCTCGACTATCTGTCACGTTTGCACGACATGTTCGGCGACTGGCAACTGGCACTCGCTGCGTACAACTGGGGTGAGGGCAACGTGCAGCGCGCAATTGCGCGCAATGAAGCGGCGGGCTTGCCGACAGACTATCTAAGCCTGCGCATGCCCAACGAAACGCGCAACTACGTGCCGAAGCTGCAGGCGGTCAAGAACATCGTGTCGAACCCGCAAATGTACGGGCTCGCGTTGCCGTCGATCCCGAACCACCCGTATTTTGTGACCGTCACCACGTCGCACGATATCGACGTGGACATGGCCGCCAAACTGGCTAATCTCTCGCTCGACGAATTCCGTTCGTTGAACCCGTCGTTCAGAAAGCCGGTGATTCTGGGTGCTACGCAGCCGCAAATCCTGCTGCCGTTCGACAACGCGAGCGCGTTCGAGCGCAATCTGAAAACGTACTCGGGTTCGCTGTCGTCGTGGACCACGTACACGGTCACCGAGCGTTCGGCGCCGGCGGCCATCGCGCAAAAGATCGGTGTCGATGCCGACACGCTCATGGAAGTCAACAAGATTCCGGTCGGCATGCGTCTGAAGCCGGGTTCAACCATCGTCGTGCCGCGCGGTTCGGATGACGACGAGGACATCAGCGCGGACGTCGCCGAAAGCGCCGTGCTCGCTATGGAGCCCGACGTTCCCGATACCCGCAAAATGCTGATCCGCGTGCGCCGCAATCAGTCCATGGCGGCTATCGCGTTGCGTTACGGTGTATCCGTCGGGCAGTTGAAGTCGTGGAACCGCACGCATCGGGATAGCGTGACGCGCGGGCAGGTCATCGTGCTGCACGTGCCAGTCGGCAGGACTGTTCCGAGCGAACCGGGTCCCGAGCGTATCGCGACCGACGTCCAGGGCGGCGGTGTCCAGAAGATCGGCACGCGTGTGGGCGGCTCGAAAAGCGAATCGCACAACGACTCAAAGAAGGGACGCGGCCACTCCGCTGTAGTGAAGGTGTCCGAGCCGGTTGCCAAGGCCGGCAAATCGAAAGCGTCTGCCGCGCCTGCTGGCAAAGTGACCAAAGTGTCGGCTTCCACGTCGAGCAAGACAAAGAAGAGCAAGTAAGCACGGCGGTGGCAATCGGGGCCCTGACTGGGCCCCTTGCCTTTGGGGCTTCTCCAGCCGGTTCGCTGCGAACGTGTTCCCGTTTCATTGACGCCGTCACCCTGTGGTGACGGCGTTTTCCATTTGCGGGGCCGGCGGCGGACATAGCCGAATTCCGATATCGTTCGTCATTTGGCCTGCGGCCAACCGGATATTGAGCATATGTCGTCGACCCAGTTGCGCGTCTTTCTGCTGTTTTCTGCTGGTTATTTCGTGTCCTATGTGTTCCGGGGCGTCAATCTCGGTTTTGCGCCGTTTATCACCCACGACCTCGGGTTGTCCGCGGCTGATCTTGGCGTGCTGACCAGTCTGTACTTTCTCGGCTTCGCGGGCGCGCAAATCCCGGCCGGCGTATTACTCGACCATTTTGGCCCGCGGCGCGTGACGGCAGTCACCTTGCTGTTTGCCGCCGCGGGAATCTGGGTGTTCGGCGCGGCCCACAGCCTCGGAATGATGATGGCGGGGCGGTTGCTCATCGGCGTGGGCGTGTCCGTGTGCCTCGGTGCCGCATTCAAGGCGTTGGCGCAGCATTTCGCATCGGCGCGTCTGCCGCTGATGAACGGTCTCGTGATGGCGATCGGCGGCTTCGGCGGAGTCATGGTCGGCTCGCCGCTCACATGGGTACTCACCTTCAGCAGCTGGCGTTCGGTTTGCGTTGGCCTAGGTCTGATGACGGTCGCCGTTGCGCTCGCTCAGTGGATGCTCGTTCCGGAGACGAATGAGACCCGTCATCAGGCGAGTATCGGCGCGCAGTTTCAGGGCACGCTGCATATTCTACGGAGCGCCACCTTCTGGAAAATCGCGTCGTTTTCGGTCGTCACGCAGGGCGTTTTCTATGCAATGCAATCGCTATGGGTCGGCGCGTGGCTGCGCGACGTTCAGGGCTTCGCGCCGAAAGAAGCCGCTGCGCTGGTGTCGATTCTTGGTTTCGCGATGATGGCCGGTTGCGTCGGTTTCGGCGCAGCGGCTCGCAGTCTGGAGCGGCGCGGCGTATCGCTGTATGCCTTCTGCGGCATCGGCATGACGCTGTATGTGTTGACCCAACTGCTGATCGTGTTCAATGCGCCGCTCCCGGCGAGCTTGCTGTGGGCCGCGTACGGAATCTTCGGTGGCACGGGCATTCTCACGTATGCGGTCATGGCGCGCAGCTTTCCGGCGCAGATGACCGGCCGCGTGAACACCACGCTGACATTGATCATTTTTCTACTGATCTTCGGCTTTCAGATCGGCGTGGGCGCCGTGCTGTCGCATTGGCCGGCGAGCGGCGGCCATTATCCGGCGACCGCTCATCTCGCGGCGTGGGGAATTCTTATCGCGTTTCAGGTGCTCAGCGCAGTCTGGTACGTGATTCCGGGGCGCAAGCCAGTGCACGCCGCGGCCCACGTTCAGCAGGACGCGTGAGCCTTTCCCGGCAATTTTCCGGGAAGCCGCTGAACCGGCACCCTACGGCTCGTACTATCCCGGATCCGGCAACGTAAAACTTGCCGGCTTGCCGTGCGAGCCCGCCCAATAAGGCTTTGACCGGATTGCCGTGGGTCGCGGAGGTGTCGGCGTGCCATCTCGGATTTGGAGGGAAGGGCAGTCTCAGGCTATAATTCCGAGGTTTGAGCTTATCAACCCGCACCCTAGCGCCTACCTCTTCCATACCGTTCATCCGCCGCGCGCCACTGGCGTAGCAAGCAGCCCGCACCAAGCCGATCCGTCCACAAAATGGACACATTGGACACCCCGCGCGCGCTTTGCAACGTCAACGGCAGTACGCGAGCGAGTCTGCGCGCGCATCGCATGGTGCTATCCGCTGCGGCTCGCAAACCGGATAGGCAGGTCGGCAACAGGGTGTTCCCCCAAGGAGTCTCCCGTGTTGCCGTCATTTTCTCCCGCTCTGCTCGCGCTCGCCGACGGCACGGTCTTTCGTGGTTATTCGATCGGCGCCCCCGGGCATACCATTGGCGAAGTGGTGTTCAACACCGCTATCACCGGCTATCAGGAAATCCTGACTGACCCGAGCTACGCGCGCCAGATCGTGACCCTCACGTACCCGCATATCGGCAACGTCGGCGTGAACGCCGAAGACGTCGAAGCGACGAAAGTCCATGCCGCCGGGCTGATCATTCGCGACCTGCCGGTTCTCGCGTCGAATTTCCGCATGGAGCGCACGCTCACGCAGTATCTGCAGGACGAAGGCGTGGTCGCGATCGCCGGTCTCGACACCCGCAAGCTGACCCGCGTTCTGCGTGACAAGGGCGCTCAGAACGGCGCGATTCTCGCCGGCTCGGACGACGAGGCCAAGGCTATCGAACTCGCACGCTCGTTCCCGGGCCTTGCGGGCATGGACCTCGCGAAGGTCGTGTCGACGAAGGAAACCTACGAGTGGACGCAGACCGAATGGCGTCTGGAAAGCGGCTACGGCAAACAGAATGCGCCGAAGTATCGCGTCGTCGCGTTCGACTACGGCGTCAAGTACAACATCTTGCGCATGCTCGCTGAGCGTGGCTGCCACGTGACCGTGCTGCCGGCAGAGGCATCCGCCGCGGACGCGCTCGCGCTCAATCCGGACGGCATCTTCCTGTCGAACGGCCCGGGCGATCCCGAGCCGTGCGACTACGCAATCGCGGCCACGAAGGAACTGATCGAGCGTGGCATTCCTACGTTCGGCATCTGCCTCGGCCATCAGATCATGGGCCTCGCGCTCGGCGCCAAGACCGTGAAGATGAAAACCGGCCACCACGGCGCCAACCATCCGGTGAAAGATCTGGACGACGGCCGCGTGATCATCACGTCGCAAAACCACGGCTTCGCGGTGGACGCCGACACGCTGCCGGCCAACGCGCGCGTCACGCATGTGTCGCTCTTCGACGGCACGCTGCAAGGCTTCGCGCTGAGCGACAAGCCCGCGTTCTGCTTCCAGGGCCATCCGGAAGCGTCGCCGGGCCCGCACGACATCGCCTATCTGTTCGACCGATTCACCGCGTTAATGGACGCGAAGAAGGCCGGCAAGACCGCGGCGGCATAACGAGCGCGGCCAGAAGCAGCGAGAGGTAAAGCGCGCGCAACGCCCAGGCGGCGCGCGCTGACGGAAAGAATTCAGGAATACATTAGCGAGAGCGTTATGCCCAAGCGGACAGACATCAAGAGCATTCTCATTATCGGCGCGGGTCCGATCATCATCGGCCAGGCGTGCGAGTTCGATTATTCGGGCGCGCAGGCATGCAAGGCGCTGCGTGAGGAAGGCTACAAGGTCATCCTCGTCAACAGCAATCCGGCGACGATCATGACCGACCCGAACACGGCCGACGTGACTTATATCGAGCCAATCACGTGGGAAGTGGTCGAGCGCATCATCGCCAAGGAGCGCCCGGACGCGATCCTGCCGACGATGGGCGGCCAGACCGCGCTGAACTGCGCGCTCGATCTGCACGCGCACGGCGTGCTGGAAAAGTACAAGGTCGAGCTGATCGGCGCATCGCCCGAAGCAATCGACAAGGCGGAAGACCGCCAGAAGTTCAAGGACGCGATGACCAAGATCGGTCTCGGTTCGGCCAAGTCGGGCACCGCGCATTCCATGGAAGAAGCGCTGCAGGTTCAGGCGCGCATCGCCGTCGAAACCGGCAGCGGCGGTTATCCGGTCGTGATCCGCCCGTCGTTCACGCTCGGCGGTTCGGGCGGCGGCATCGCGTACAACCGCGAAGAGTTCGAGGAAATCTGCAAGCGCGGTCTCGATCTGTCGCCCACGCGCGAATTGCTGATCGAAGAATCGCTGCTCGGCTGGAAAGAGTACGAGATGGAAGTGGTCCGCGACAAGAAGGACAACTGCATCATCGTTTGCTCGATCGAAAACCTGGACCCCATGGGCATCCACACCGGCGATTCGATCACGGTCGCGCCGGCTCAAACGCTCACGGACAAGGAATATCAGGTCCTGCGTAACGCGTCGCTCGCCGTGCTGCGCGAGATCGGCGTGGACACCGGCGGTTCGAACGTGCAGTTCTCGATCAATCCGAAAGACGGCCGGATGATCGTCATCGAAATGAACCCGCGCGTGTCGCGTTCGTCGGCGCTGGCGTCGAAGGCGACTGGCTTCCCGATCGCCAAGGTCGCGGCCAAGCTTGCGGTCGGCTACACGCTCGACGAGCTGAAGAACGAAATCACCGGCGGCCAGACGCCGGCGTCGTTCGAACCGACGATCGACTACGTCGTCACCAAGATTCCGCGTTTCGCGTTCGAGAAATTCCGCGAAGCCGATTCGCGCCTGACCACGCAAATGAAGTCGGTCGGCGAAGTCATGGCGATCGGCCGCACTTTCCAGGAGTCGTTCCAGAAAGCGCTGCGTGGTCTTGAAGTGGGCGTCGACGGTCTGGACGAAAAGACCGATAACCGCGACGAGATCATCCGCGAGATCGGCGAAGCCGGTCCGGACCGGATCTGGTACGTCGGCGACGCGTTCCGTATCGGCATGACGGCGCAGGAAATTTTCGAAGAGACGTCGATCGACCCGTGGTTCCTCGCGCAGATCGAACAGGTCATCCTGAAGGAAAAGGCGCTGGCCGGCCGTACGCTCGCGAGCCTCTCGAAGGAAGAACTGAAGTATCTGAAGCAAAGCGGTTTCTCGGACCGGCGTCTCGCGAAGCTCGTCGGCGCGAAGCCCGCCGAAGTGCGCGCTCGTCGCATTGAACTGAACGTGCGCCCGGTGTACAAGCGCGTCGATACGTGCGCGGCCGAGTTCGCCACGAAAACGGCCTACATGTACTCGACCTACGAGGAAGAGTGCGAGGCTAATCCGACGAACAACAAGAAGATCATGGTCCTGGGCGGCGGCCCGAACCGGATCGGCCAGGGCATCGAGTTCGATTACTGCTGCGTGCATGCCGCGCTCGCCATGCGCGAAGACGGCTACGAAACGATCATGGTCAACTGCAACCCTGAAACGGTTTCGACCGACTACGACACGTCCGATCGTCTGTACTTCGAATCGCTGACTCTCGAAGACGTGCTCGAAATCGTCGACAAGGAAAAGCCGGTCGGCGTGATCGTGCAATACGGCGGCCAGACGCCGCTGAAGCTCGCGCTCGATCTCGAAGCGAACGGTGTGCCGATCATCGGCACGTCGCCCGACATGATCGACGCGGCCGAAGACCGCGAGCGTTTCCAGAAACTGCTGCAGGACCTCGGCCTGCGCCAGCCGCCTAACCGCACCGCGCGCGCCGAAGACGAAGCGCTCAAGCTCGCCGACGAAATCGGCTATCCGCTGGTAGTGCGTCCGTCGTACGTGCTGGGCGGCCGCGCAATGGAAATCGTCCACGAGCCGCGCGACCTCGAGCGCTACATGCGCGAGGCCGTGAAAGTGTCGAACGATTCGCCGGTGCTGCTCGACCGCTTCCTGAACGACGCAATCGAATGCGACGTGGATTGCATTTCGGACGGCGAAGCGGTGTTCATCGGCGGCGTGATGGAGCATATCGAACAGGCGGGCGTGCATTCGGGCGACTCGGCTTGCTCGCTGCCGCCGTACTCGCTGTCGGGCGAGACCATTGCCGAACTGAAGCGTCAGACCGGTGCAATGGCGAAGGCGCTGAACGTGGTCGGCCTGATGAACGTGCAGTTCGCGATTCAGCAAGTTCCGCAGGCGGACGGCTCGAAGCAGGACATCATCTACGTGCTGGAAGTGAATCCGCGTGCTTCGCGCACGGTGCCGTACGTGTCGAAGGCGACCAGCCTGCCGCTCGCGAAAATCGCAGCGCGCGCTATGGTCGGTCAGAAGCTCGCGGAACAAGGCGTGACGAAGGAAATCGATCCGCCGTACTTCAGCGTGAAGGAAGCCGTGTTCCCGTTCGTCAAGTTCCCGGCTGTCGATCCCGTGCTCGGGCCGGAAATGCGTTCGACCGGCGAAGTGATGGGCGTCGGCCAAACGTTCGGCGAGGCGCTTTTCAAGTCACAACTGGCGGCGGGCTCGCGTCTGCCGGAGTCGGGCACGGTGCTGTTGACCGTGATGGACGCGGACAAGCCGAAGGCCGTCGAAGTCGCGCGCATGCTGCACGAACTCGGCTATCCGATTGTCGCGACCAAGGGCACGGCGGCTGCGATCGAAGCGGCCGGCGTGCCGGTCAAGGTCGTGAACAAGGTGAAGGACGGGCGCCCGCACATCGTCGACATGATCAAGAACGGCGAAATTGCGCTGGTCTTCACGACCGTCGACGAGACGCGCGCCGCGATCGCCGACTCGCGCTCGATCCGCATGAGTGCGCAGGCGAACAAGGTCACGTACTACACGACCATGTCGGGCGCGCGCGCGGCCGTCGAAGGCTTGCGCTACCTGAAGGATCTGGAAGTCTATGATTTACAAGGCTTGCACGCTCGCCTAAACTAAGGCTTCGAGTTCCTGTCCAAGATGTAAGTGCCGCGGTTAAGCGGCGTTCCGCAGGTGCTGTGTCCCGGTTTCTTCCGGGTCGCCGGCTCCCACGGAATGCACTTAACCGCGGTGTTTTTTTACGGCTGCTTTTTGTTTCAAAGCACTCCTCGCATCTGGCTCTTTCGCTTCAGATGCGGCGCGGGGCTCAGCGAACCGGAAGCGGCCCGGCGTTTTCACGAGAGTTGTTTATGAGCACTATTCCATTGACTAAGCGCGGCGCAGACATGTTGCGCGACGAATTGCAGCGCCTGAAATCGGTTGAGCGTCCCGCCGTGATCAACTCGATCTCGGAAGCGCGCGCGCAGGGCGACCTGTCGGAAAACGCAGAATACGACGCAGCGAAGGAAAAGCAGGGTTTTATCGAGGGCCGCATCGCAGAAATCGAATCGAAGCTCGCCGGCGCTCAGGTGATCGATCCGTCCAAAGTGGACGCGGATGGCCGCGTGGTGTTCGGCGCAACGGTCGAACTCGAAGATCTCGCCTCGGGCGCTTCGGTCAAATATCAGATTGTCGGCGACGACGAAGCGGATATCGACCACGGACTCATTTCCATCAGCTCGCCGATTGCGCGCGCGCTGATCGGCAAGTCGGAAGGCGACGTGGCGTCGGTGCAGGCGCCCGGCGGCGTGCGCGAGTACGAAATCATCGCAGTTAGCTACGTTTGAGGGCCGCCCCGGTGTCCCTGATGCCGCATCGGATTTTCCGTCTGCTGACGGTGGTGTGGGTCGGCAGCCTGCTGACTATCGGCTATGCCGTCGCGCCTGTGCTGTTCACTTCGCTCGACCGGACAATGGCGGGCGCAGTGGCCGCGCAGCTGTTTCGCATCGAAGGGGTGCTCGGCGCCGTGTGCGGCATTTTGCTGCTCGGCCTCGCGAACGTGGTAATCCGGCGCGGCGGCAACACGTATCGCCGGTTGCGCTGGCTTGTCGCGGGAATGCTGGTGTGCGTGCTGGTTGGTTATTTCGCGCTGCAGCCGTTCATGAATGCGATGCGTATCGCTGCGGTCGAAGCGGGCACCGATGTCGGCCATTCCGCCTATGCTGCGCGCTTCGGCATGCTGCACGGCGTTTCGAGCCTGTTTTATCTGATTGAAAGCCTGCTCGGCCTGGTTCTGGTCTGGAAGCTACCGCTGGGCGAGGGCGCTGGTTCAGTACAGCAGGGCGCCCCCGATGTTTCGGGAAAGGTGACAGGCTAAAGCACCGGCTGGAGGGCTGCTGCTGTCGTGTGGCGCTCGCTTGCGCTGCCGGCGCGCCAGGCGAAGAGCGCGGCCAAACCTTGAAGTCAAAGCTGGCCGCACGCAATAGGCGCGGAGCTCGCCGCACCTTTCATACGTTTGCTTATTTCGACTGATGCGCGCGCTTGGCGCTTGTTTGCCGCTTTTTCGCGCGTTTGATGTTGCCGCCTTGCGTGACGCGTTCGTTCCCGCGCACCAGCACTGCTTTCGCCTTGGGTTTGCGCATGGGCACTTCGCTAGGCTTTACGACTTTGACGACGCGCGGCGCGCGGCCCTTGCCGGGCTTCGCTTCGACAGCGGCTTCGCGGGCGCTCGGCAATGCGCCGCGCTTGCTCTTTACCGCAGGTTGCGCTGCGGCCTCCGGCTTCCAGATAACCAGCAGCTTGCCGATATGCTGGATCGGCGCGGCGTTCAGCGTGTCGCAGATCTGCTCGTAAATGGCAATGCGTTCTTCGCGTTCGTCGCCGAACACACGGATCTTGATCAGCTGATGAGCGGCGAGGTGGACCTTGATCTCGGCGAGCACGGCGTCGGTCAAACCTTCGGCGCCGACGAGCACGACCGGTTTGAGCGCATGTGCCTGGGAGCGCAACTCGGCGCGTTGGTCGGAAGAGACTTTGAGGGCGGGCATGTGAAGTGGGAGACTCGACTAAAATGGCAGCGCCTGCGTGGCCTATCCCGTCTTTCGATTGATTCGGTTTGGGCGCAATCGGGATACGAGTGGGACAGTACGGCAGGCGGCGCGTCAGAACAACAGAATCGCGGATAACTGCCGGTTTTTGGCGGTCGCCGCGCGAATTAACCGCGTATTATCCGCTAAAGCGTGACATGACGCAGCAAGAGTTCAACGTTTAATGGCAAAAAACAAGTTCAACACGGCGTGGTTGCACGACCACATCAACGATCCTTACGTAAAGATGGCGCAGCGCGAAGGCTATCGCGCCCGCGCAGCGTACAAGCTGAAGGAAATCGACGAGCAGGACAAGCTGATCCGCCCGGGGCAGGTCATCGTCGATCTGGGCTCCACGCCGGGCAGCTGGAGCCAGTATGCGCGCAACAAACTGGCCAAAGGGTCGCGGCGCGACGCCGAGCGGGAAGGCGGGATCGACGGCACAATCATCGCGCTCGACGTGCTGCCAATGGAGCCGGTCGCCGACGTCCACTTCATTCAGGGCGACTTTCGCGAAGACTCGGTGCTGGCCCAGTTGGAAGAATTAGTGGGAGAGCGCCAGGTGGACCTTGTAATTTCGGATATGGCGCCCAACCTGTCAGGCGTGGCCTTGGCGGATGCGGCGCGGATCGAGCATTTGTGCGATCTCGCGCTGGAATTCTCGCAGAATCACCTGAAACCGGATGGAGCCCTTTTAGTCAAATGCTTTCACGGCAGTGGTTACAGCCAGATTGTCGAAAAGTTCAAGCGCCAGTTCAAGGTGGTGGCTGCCCGCAAGCCGAAGGCTTCGCGGGACAAGTCGTCAGAAACGTTTATTTTGGGTAAGCATTTGAAGCGGCCCGCGTAGGGCGGCCCGCGTAGGGCGAGCTGCGTAGGCCTGCAGAATGGTTCAGCGTCTGTCCATAAATGCGCTGATGACGGTGGAAATTTGCACCGTTACAGCCCGCTACGCTATTTCTGTGGTAGCGAAACCTTATGGCAGGGGTCTGCGGACTGGATTAGAATGCTTTCGTGGTGCCGCAAGGCAAATGTAGGCGCCCGTCTAAGTGAAGGAGTGGTGCTTTGAACAACAATATGTTTTCGAAAGCAGCAGTGTGGCTGGTTATCGCACTGGTGCTATTTACGGTGTTCAAGCAGTTCGACAAGCCCCGTGTCCAGGAAGGCGTTTCCTATTCGCAGTTCATGGACGACGCGAAGAACGGCAAAGTCAAGAACGTCATTGTCCAGGGGCGGAACCTCACGGTCACTCCAGCAGACGGCCAGAAGTACCAGATCGTGTCGCCCGGCGACATCTGGATGGTCGGCGATCTGATGAAGTATGGCGTTCAGGTAAGCGGCAAGGCTGACGACGAACCTAATGCGCTGGTGTCCGCGCTGTATTACCTCGGGCCGACGATCCTGATCATCGGTTTCTGGTTCTACATGATGCGACAGATGCAGGGGGGCGGGAAAGGCGGCGCGTTCTCGTTCGGCAAGTCTCGCGCGCGTCTGATCGACGAGAACAACAACGCAATCAATTTCACCGACGTCGCAGGTTGCGACGAAGCGAAGGAAGAAGTCTCCGAACTGGTCGATTTCCTGCGCGATCCGCAGAAATTCCAGAAGCTGGGCGGCCGCATTCCCCGTGGCGTATTGCTGGTCGGCCCGCCGGGAACCGGTAAGACGCTCCTCGCGCGCGCCATTGCCGGCGAAGCGAAGGTGCCGTTCTTCAGCATTTCGGGTTCGGACTTCGTCGAAATGTTCGTCGGTGTCGGCGCGGCGCGTGTGCGCGACATGTTCGAGCAGGCGAAAAAGCATGCACCGTGCATCGTGTTCATCGACGAAATCGACGCGGTCGGCCGTCATCGCGGCGCCGGCATGGGCGGCGGTAACGACGAGCGCGAGCAGACGTTGAATCAGATGCTGGTCGAGATGGACGGCTTCGAGGCGAATTCGGGTGTGATCGTGATCGCTGCAACCAACCGTTCGGACGTGCTCGACAAGGCTCTGCTGCGTCCGGGCCGTTTCGACCGCCAGGTCTATGTCGGTCTGCCGGACATTCGTGGTCGCGAACACATCATGAAGGTTCACCTGCGCAAGGTGCCGATTTCGAACGACGTCGATGCCGCGGTGATCGCGCGTGGCACGCCGGGCTTCTCGGGCGCCGATCTGGCGAATCTCGTGAACGAAGCTGCTTTGTTCGCGGCGCGTCGCGGCAAGCGCATCGTCGAAATGACGGACTTCGAAGACGCGAAAGACAAAATCTTCATGGGCCCGGAACGCAAGTCGGCCGTCATCCGCGAAGAATCGAAGCGTGCCACCGCGTATCACGAGTCGGGTCACGCAGTCATCGCCAAGTTGCTGCCGAAGGCCGATCCGGTGCACAAGGTCACGATCATTCCGCGTGGCCGTGCGTTGGGCGTCACGTGGCAGTTGCCGGAGCATGACAACGAAACGTACTCGAAAGACTACCTGCTGGATCGTCTCGCCATCCTGTTTGGTGGCCGTGTTGCGGAAGAGCTGTTCCTCAACCTGATCAGCACCGGCGCGTCGGACGACTTCAACAAGGCCACGCAAACCGCGCGCGCCATGGTGGCTCGTTTCGGCATGACGGACGCGTTGGGACCGATGGTCTACGTTGACGACGAAAACGACGCAACGCCGTTTGGCCGCGGTTTCACGCGTACCATTTCGGAAGCAACGCAGCAGAAGGTCGACGCCGAAATCCGGCGCGTGCTCGACGAGCAATACAACCTCGCGAAGCGCCTGCTGGACGAAAACCGCGACAAGGTCGAAGCAATGACCGCCGCGCTGATGGAGTGGGAAACGATCGACGCCGATCAGATCAACGACATCATGGCAGGCCGTCCGCCGCGCTCGCCGAAGAGCTCGCCGCCGTCGGCAAGCGACGCTTCGTCGGGCGGCAGCCCCGGCACCGAAGTCAAGCCGGGCAGCGCGACCGCGCCGGCCTGATCGGCTATCAGTAGAAAGTGCGGGCCGGTGTGTTTCACACCGGCCCGTTTTGCATTTATCCGTCATAAGTGATGTAACGCTACGTGGCCACAGTCGCTATTCCTCCTCCCCGTATCCCGGAGCCGTTGCAATGCGGCCGGTTCAAGCTGAGCTTTGAACGCCCGTTGGTCATGGGCATCCTGAACGTCACCCCAGATTCCTTTTCCGACGGCGGCCAGTATGCGATGCGCGGCGATGCGTTGCGTCAAGCCGAACGCATGCTGCTCGAAGGCGCGGACATCATCGACATTGGCGGCGAATCCACGCGCCCTGGCGCGCCGCCAGTGCCGCTCGACGAAGAGCTAGAACGTGTGATCCCACTTGTCGAGCAACTGCGCGGCGCCAACGTGCCGCTATCCGTCGACACCTATAAGCCCGAAGTAATGCGCCACGCGCTCGCCGCGGGCGCCGATCTGATCAACGACATCTGGGGCTTTCGCATGCCCGGCGCCGTCGACGCGGTCCGCGAAAGCGACTGCGGTCTGTGCGTCATGCATATGCTCGGCGAGCCGCAGAGCATGCAACTGGGTGAACCGGCTTACGGCGACGTCGTCAGCGAAGTCCGGCAGTTTCTGGAAGAACGGGTGGACGCGCTCAGACAGGCGGGCATCGCACGTAATCGCATCAGCGTCGATCCCGGTTTCGGTTTTGGTAAGGCAGTGGTCGAGCATAATTACGCGCTGCTCGCGGCTCTGCCGGATACGGCGCCCCGCGGCGAGCCGCCATATCCCATTCTTGCGGGAATGTCTCGCAAATCGATGATCGGCGCGGTCACCGGACGGGCGGCGCCGGAGCGCGTCGCCGGCAGCATCGCTGCGGCCGTTTGCGCGGCGGAGCGCGGCGCCGCGATTGTCCGCGTGCACGACGTCGCACAAACAGTAGACGCATTGAAAGTCTGGGTAGCCCTGCGCAACGCGGCGAATCACGCCGGCCCGCGCGGTTGAACCCACAGCCAAGGAGGAACATAAAAGATGGCACGTCGTCATTTCGGCACGGACGGAATTCGGGGAAAGGTCGGTGAAGGGCCCATCACGCCGGAATTTGTTTTGCGGCTCGGCTATGCGGCCGGCAAGGTGCTGGTCGGTGCAGACCGTTGGGCACGCACGGGCACGCGGCCAACCGTGCTGATCGGTAAAGACACGCGGGTGTCCGGCTATATGCTCGAGGCTGCGCTCGAAGCCGGTTTTTCCGCAGCAGGCGTCGACGTGATGCTGGCCGGTCCAATGCCTACGCCGGGCATCGCCTATCTGACGCGCGCGTTGCGGCTCGCGGCCGGCGTGGTGATCAGCGCGTCGCACAATCCGTATTACGACAACGGCATCAAATTCTTTTCCGCCGACGGCAACAAGTTGCCCGATGAGGTGGAATCGCAGATCGAAGAGCACCTGGAACTGCCGCTCGCCTGTGCTGCGTCCGAGCAGCTCGGCAAGGCTCGGCGTCTTGACGACGCCGCCGGCCGCTACATCGAGTTCTGCAAAAGCACTTTTCCCGCGGCGTTCGATTTGCGGGGACTGAAGCTGGTGGTCGACTGCGCGCACGGCGCCGCGTATGACGTCGCGCCGCACGTCTTTCACGAGCTCGGCGCGGAGATCATCCCGATCGGGGTCGCACCGAATGGCTTCAATATCAACGACGGCGTCGGTGCGACCGCGCCGGATGCGCTCGTGCGGGCGGTGCGGGCCAACCACGCCGACCTGGGCATTGCGCTCGACGGAGACGCTGACCGTCTGCAGGTCGTCGACGCGGCAGGGCGCCTGTATAACGGCGACGAACTGCTGTACGTGCTGGTGAAAGATCGTATCGCGACCGACGGCAAGGTCGAAGGTGCGGTCGGCACCTTGATGACCAATATGGCGGTCGAAGTCGCGTTGCAGGCGGCAGGCGTCAAGTTCGTGCGCGCGGCAGTCGGCGACCGCTACGTGCTCGAACAGTTGCGGGAGCACGGCTGGCAGCTTGGCGCTGAAGGGTCGGGCCACATTCTGTCGCTCGACCGCCATTCCACCGGCGACGGCATCGTGTCGGCGCTGCTCGTGCTTGCCGCCATGAAGCGCAGCGACAGGACGCTGGCCGAACTGCTCGACGGCGTCACGCTGTTCCCGCAAAAGCTGATCAATGTGCGGATGAAACCGGACGCCGACTGGAAGAGCAGCGACGCAATCCGGCGCGCCATCGCCAGCGCTGAAGACGCGCTCAATGGCCGCGGACGCGTGCTGATTCGTGCTTCGGGCACCGAGCCGGTGCTGCGGGTCATGGTGGAGGCGGAACATGCCGACGATGCGCTTCGTCATGCCGAATCCATCGCGACTGCGGTGAAGCAGGCGACGGCTTAAGCGGGCGCCTCAATGCGCGGGCGGGGCCGCCGACGGCCCCCCGCGCATGCCCGAGTTTCATTGCGGCGAGCCGATGCGCACTCCCGCATCGCTAGATCCCACGCTCCACCGCAAGCCCCACGCAAACCGCCACTCCATCTTTTTCGCCTAATCTATACAGGCATCGGGCAACGACGCGCCCGCTCCGTGATTTACCCACCAGAACGCCTTTCACCTTCGTAAACCCACTGTCACGTACGTTTCACGGTAAGTCACGTTACTGTCACAAAGAGACCCTAAGCTTCGCGGTGTTCGTCTTACTCGCTCACACCGCTCACACCTTGGAGGTTTCAATGAAATTGATGCAAACCGTGTTCGCTGGCGTCGCTGGCGCGTTCTTCGCGATCGCAGCGCAAGCCGCAGACATCACCGGCGCGGGCAGCACCTTCGCAGCACCGATTTATACGAAGTGGGCCGACGCTTATCAGAAATCCGGCGGCGGCAAGGTTAACTATCAGGGTATCGGTTCGTCGGGCGGCGTGAAGCAGATCGTTGCCAAGACCGTCGATTTCGCAGGCTCCGACGCTCCGCTGAAGGACGACGAACTCGCCAAGGACGGCCTGTTCCAGTTTCCGACGGTGGTCGGCGGCGTGGTGCCGGTCGTCAACGTACCGGGCGTGAAGCCGGCTGAACTCGTCCTGTCGGGCGAAGTGCTCGGCGATATCTATCTGGGCAAGATCAAGAAGTGGAACGATCCCGCGATCGTTGCACTGAACCCGAAGGTCAAGCTGCCGGACACGGACATCGCCGTGGTTCGCCGCGCCGACGGTTCGGGCACCAGCTTCATCTGGACGAACTACCTGTCGAAGGTCAACACGGAATGGAAGTCGAAGGTCGGTGAAGGCTCGACGGTCAACTGGCCGACGGGTACGGGCGGCAAGGGCAACGACGGCGTCGCCGCATTCGTGCAACGTCTGCCGGGCGCAATCGGCTACGTCGAATGGGCCTACGCCAAGCAGAACCACATGACCTACGTCGCGCTGAAGAATTCGACGGGCACGGTGGTCGAGCCGAAGACGGATACGTTCAAGGCAGCGGCAGCAGGCGCGGACTGGTCGAAATCGTTCTACCAGATCCTGACGAACGAGCCGGGCAAGAACGCATGGCCGATCGTCGGCGCGACGTTCGTGCTGTTGCACACGACGCAGGAAAAGGCACCGCAAGGCACCGAGACGCTGAAGTTCTTCGACTGGGCATTCAAGAACGGCACGCAAGCCGCGAACGATCTCGACTACATTTCGCTGCCGGAATCGGTCGTGTCGGAAATCCGCACGCAGTGGAAGTCGAAGGTCAAGGACGCAGCGGGCAAGCCGCTCGCCGAGTAAGCGTTGCCCCAGCAGAAGTAGCAGGCAACGGCTGTACGTAACACATTGGCCGTCCTCGCGTGAGGACGGCCAATGGCATTGACCGGCACGTCCCGGCGACGTCCCGGCACCCGGCAACATCAGTCGGTACTCACGCATTACCGGCCGCGCGGCATACGTCGCACGGCAACTGGAAAAGGTCCATCAGGCTCTTATGTCCGACATCCAACTCGCGTCAGGCGCTTCGCGGGCGACACCGCCCGGCAGCGCGTCCCAGCAGAAAGCGCCCAGCCGCGCCGGCGACGTGATCTTCGGCGGCCTCGCGCGCCTTGCCGCTATCGTCACGCTGTTGCTGCTCGGCGGCATCATCGTTTCGTTGATCGTCGCGTCCATGCCGTCGATCAAACAATTCGGCCTCGGCTTCCTGTGGAGCGCGCAATGGGATCCGCCGAGCAAGCAGTTCGGCGCACTCGTGCCGATCTACGGCACGATCGCCACATCGATCATTGCACTCATCATCGCGGTGCCCGTCAGCTTCGGCATCGCACTCTTTCTGACGGAGCTCTCGCCCGCGTGGCTGCGCCGGCCGCTCGGCATCGCGATCGAACTGCTCGCCGCGATTCCGTCCATCGTCTACGGCATGTGGGGCCTGCTCGTGTTCGCGCCGATCTTCGCGACGTGGTTCGAGAAGCCGCTCGGTGCCGTGCTCGGCGGCATTCCGGTGGTCGGTGCGCTGTTTCAGGGCGCGCCCATCGGCATCGGCATTCTGTGCGCGGGAGTGATTCTCGCGATCATGATCATTCCGTACATCGCTTCGGTGATGCGCGACGTGTTCGAAGTCACGCCGGTCCTGCTCAAGGAATCGGCTTACGGCATCGGCTGCACGACGTGGGAAGTAATGTGGAAGATCGTGCTGCCCTTCACGAAGAGCGGTGTGATCGGCGGCGTGATGCTCGGCCTCGGCCGCGCGCTCGGCGAGACCATGGCCGTGACCTTCGTGATCGGCAATACGAATCTGCTCGATAACGTGTCGCTCTTTTCGCCGGGCAACAGCATCACGTCGGCGCTCGCCAACGAATTCGCCGAAGCGGATCCAGGCCTGCATACGTCGGCCCTGATGGAACTCGGCCTCATTCTGTTCGTGATCACATTCATCGTGCTGGCGATTTCGAAGATCATGCTGCTTCGCCTCGAGAAAGGGGAGGGCGCCAAATGAGCCAGTCCACCTTGAACATGCCGGGTTCGAACGACGCAGCCGCGCTCGAAAAAATGCGCGTGCGTCTGCAAGGGCGCCGGCGCATGAAGAACGCGATGGCGCTGACGTTGTCGCTCGCCGCGATGGCCTTCGGTCTGCTGTGGCTGATCTGGATTCTCTACACGACGCTGCGCCTCGGTATCGGCGGTTTGTCGATCGAGCTGTTCACGCAGTCCACGCCGCCGCCGAACACCGATGGCGGCGGTCTCGCCAACGCGATCGTCGGCAGCTTGATGCTTGTCGTGCTTGCAACGTTCGTCGGCACGCCGATCGGCATTCTTGCAGGCGTGTATCTCGCGGAATATGGACAGAAAGGCTGGCTCGCGAGCGTCACCCGGTTCATCAACGACATTCTGCTGTCGGCGCCGTCGATCGTGGTCGGTCTGTTCGTCTACGCGCTCGTCGTCGCGAAGATGGGGCACTTCAGCGGCTGGGCCGGCGTATTCGCGCTCGCGCTGCTGCAGATTCCGATCGTGATCCGCACCACCGAAAACATGCTCAAACTCGTGCCGAACGCACTGCGTGAGGCGGCGTTCGCACTCGGCACGCCGAAGTGGAAGATGGTGTTGTCGATTACGCTGAAGGCGTCCATTGCGGGCATCGTCACCGGCGTGCTGCTCGCCGTCGCGCGTATTGCCGGCGAAACGGCGCCGCTGCTTTTCACCGCGTTGTCGAACCAGTTCTTCTCGGCGGATCTGGGCCAGCCGGTCGCGAACCTGCCGGTCACGATCTACAAGTTTGCGATGAGCCCGTTCGCGCAGTGGCAATCGCTCGCGTGGGCCGGCGTCTTCCTGATCACGCTCGCGGTGTTGGGACTGAACATCCTCGCGCGCACGATCTTCACGAACAAGTAAGGGCGGAGTGTAATCCGATGAATATGGCAGAAACTCAACTCAATCCGATCTCGCGTCCCACTGCGCCCGCCGGTTTCGATCCCGCACAAGGCGGCCAGGAGCCGTCGCCGTCGCGCCCGAAGATCGAGGTCAACGACCTGAACTTCTTCTACGGCAAGTATCACGCGCTGAAGAACATCAATCTGCAGATTCCCGAAGGCAAGGTGACCGCGTTCATCGGCCCGTCGGGTTGCGGCAAGTCGACGTTGCTGCGTACGTTCAACAAGATGTACGCGCTCTATCCGGAGCAACGCGCCGAAGGCGAAATCCTGATGGACGGCGAAAACCTGCTGACCTCGAAGCGCGATATCTCGCTGCTGCGCGCGCGCATCGGCATGGTGTTTCAGAAGCCGACGCCGTTTCCCATGTCGATCTACGACAACATTGCGTTCGGCGTGAAGATGTTCGAAACGCTGCCGCGTTCGGAAATGGACGACCGCGTCGAATGGGCGCTCACGAAGGCCGCGTTGTGGAACGAAGTGAAGGACAAGCTCGGCCAGAGCGGCTACGGTTTGTCCGGCGGCCAGCAGCAGCGTTTGTGCATTGCGCGCGGCATCGCGATCCGCCCGGAGGTGTTGTTGCTCGACGAACCGTGCTCGGCGCTCGACCCGATTTCGACGGGCCGTATCGAAGAACTGATCGCCGAACTGAAGAGCGACTACACGGTGGTAATCGTCACGCACAACATGCAACAGGCGGCCCGCTGTTCGGACTACACTGCCTATATGTACCTTGGCGAGCTGATCGAATTCGGCGACACCGAAAAGATCTTCATCAAGCCGGTCCGCAAGGAAACCGAAGACTACATTACGGGCCGCTTCGGCTAATCGGCCGGGCAAAAACAACGGAGTACGACATGTCCGATAAACACCTGTCCAGCCAGTTCGACGCCGACCTGAATCTGGTTTCCTCGAAGGTGCTCGAAATGGGCGGCCTCGTCGAATCGCAGATCGTCAAAGCGATGCAGGCGCTCAACGAGTTCGATCTCGACATCGCCGAGCAAGTGATCGCGGCAGAAGACCGCCTGAACACGATGGAAGTGGAGATCGACGAGGAATGCAGCAACATCATCGCGCGCCGTCAGCCTGCCGCACGTGATTTGCGCTTGCTGATTGCAATCTCCAAGACCATCACGAATCTGGAGCGCGCGGGCGACGAGGCCGAGAAAATCGCCAAGCGCACCAAGCGTCTCATGGAAGACGGCGCATCGCGCACCATCAATATCGCCGAAATCAAATTGTCGGGCGAAATGGCGGTGTCGATTCTGCGCCGCGCGCTCGACGCGTTCGCGCGTCTCGACACGGTCGCCGCCGCGCAGATCGTGCGTGACGATAAAGCGATCGACGAAGAATTCCGCGCGTTCGTGCGTAAGCTGATTTCGTACATGACCGAAGATCCGCGCTCCATTTCGGTGGGCCTCGATTTTCTGTTCATCGCGAAAGCCATCGAGCGGATCGGCGACCATGCGAAGAACATCGCCGAGTTCATCATTTACATCGTGAAGGGTACGGACGTGCGGCACAAGTCGCGCGACGCGCTCGAACGCGAAGCACTCAGTTAATCCAGAGATAAGGACCAGAGGTGCCGATGCCTAGCAGCATTCTCGTCATTGAAGATGAGCCCGCGATTTCCGAACTGATTTCGGTCAATCTTCAACACGCCGGACACTGCCCGATTCGCGCGTACAACGCCGAGCAGGCGCAGAACCTGATCAGCGACGTATTGCCCGACCTCGTCCTGCTCGACTGGATGCTGCCGGGCAAGTCGGGTATTGCGTTCGCGCGCGACCTGCGCAACAACGAACGTACCAAGCATATTCCGATCATCATGCTGACCGCGCGCGGCGATGAACAGGACAAGGTGCTCGGCCTCGAAATCGGCGCCGACGACTACGTCACCAAGCCGTTTTCCCCGAAAGAATTGATGGCGCGCATCAAGGCGGTTCTGCGCCGCCGCGCGCCGCAATTGACCGAAGACGTCGTCGCGATCAATGGGTTGAAGCTCGATCCGGCCACGCATCGTGTCGCGGCGCACGCGGAAGGCAGCGAGATCAAACTCGATCTCGGCCCGACCGAATTCCGTTTGCTGCATTTCTTCATGACGCATCCCGAGCGCGTGCACAGCCGCACGCAACTGCTCGACCAGGTATGGGGTGACCACGTGTTCGTCGAAGAGCGCACGGTGGACGTGCACATCAAGCGTCTGCGCGCGGCCCTCAAGCCGGCCGGCTGCGATGCTATGATCGAGACGGTCCGCGGCAGCGGCTACCGTCTGGCCAAAAGCGCTTGATCGCTTGATCAATGGGTAGCGGCGCGCTCGCCGCTCTCTTCGAACGTTTAGACCATGAACATCATCTGGGCGCGCTCCATCGTTTCGATCGTGCTGCTCGCCATACTGTGCGTGGTGGTCGGCGCATTCGTCAATGTGAAGGCGGCATTGATCCTCGCGGTCGTAATGCTGCTTCTGCAAAGCTTCTTCGGTACCTTCCATAAAGAGCGCTTGTGGCGTTTGCTCGACGCGCCGGTTTACGGCGAAGTGCCGAGTGCGCCCGGCATCTGGGGCGAAATCTATTACCGGTTGCACAAGCTCGCGAAGCGCTGGCATGCACAGGTGCGCCAGGTCGAGCAGCAACATTCGCGCTTCATTCAGGCAATTCAAGCGTCGCCGAACGGCGTCGCAATGCTCGACGACCACGATCAGATTGAGTGGTGTAACGCCATTTCTGAAGTGCATTTCGGGCTCGACGCGAAGCGCGATTTGCGTCAGCACATCACCCATCTTGTGCGTCAGCCGGACTTCGTGCGTTATCTGAACTCGCACCACTACGAAGAAATGCTGATCATGCGTGGCATGGGCGAGAAGCGGCAGAACGTGCTCTCCGTGCAAGTGTTCCCTTATGGCGAGAACCGCAAGCTCGTGCTGTCGCAAGACATCACCGAACTTGAGCGCACCGACGCGATGCGGCGCGACTTCGTCGCCAATGTGTCTCATGAACTGAAGACGCCGCTCACGGTACTCTCCGGTTTTCTCGAGACGATGCGCGAGTTGCCTTTAGCCGAAACCGAGCGCGCGCGTTATCTGGAGTTGATGGAGCAGCAGGCGTCTCGCATGCGCCATATCGTGAACGATCTACTCGTGCTCGCGAAACTCGAAGGCGATAACAAGCCGCCGAGCGATCAGATGATCGACATGCGCGCCGTATTGCGGCACTTGCGTGACGACGCAGAGAGCCTGTCGAGCGACCATCACAAGATTACATTCGACGCCGACGAGGGGCTCACGGTGACCGGCGTCGAAACCGAGATTCTGAGCGCGCTAGGCAATCTGGTGACCAATGCCATTCGCTATACGCCCGATGGCGGCGCGATCAAGGTCAGCTGGCAGGCGCAAGCCGGCGCTGCCGTGTTCTCCGTGACGGATAGCGGCCTGGGTATTCCGGCTGCCGACATTCCACGGCTAACCGAGCGCTTTTATCGCGTCGACCGCAGTCGCTCGCGCGACACGGGCGGCACGGGCCTCGGACTCGCGATCGTGAAGCATGTGCTGCAACGGCACGATGCGCAACTCGACGTGAAAAGCGAGGAAGGGCGCGGCAGTACTTTTACCGTGAGATTCCCGGTGTACCGCACGACGCGGCGGCAACCGGCGCATGCGTGAGAAGCTGTTGCTTCAAAGAAAAGCCCGCTAGAAAGCGGGCTTTTTTTATCTACGTAGCAGCGTTCACCCGCTCGACGCGGAGTGCGCCGGCCTTCACGGACAGAACTTCGTCAACAGACTCATTTGCGCATTGCGCGAGGACTTGCCGGGACGCCGCCGACGATAGTGTCCATCGCTTTGCATCAGCCACGCAGACTGGTTGTCGCCGAGAAACGCGGACAGGCCTTCTGCGATCACACGCCGTTTGAGCCGCCGATTGTTGATGGGAAACGCAACTTCCACGCGGCGGAAGAAGTTGCGATCCATCCAGTCCGCGCTCGACAGATACACCTGCTCGCGGCCGTCGTCGTAGAAATAGTAGATGCGATGATGTTCGAGAAAGCGCCCGACAATCGAGCGCACCGTGATGTTTTCCGACAGGCCCGGCACGCCCGGCTGCAACGAACACACACCACGCACGATCAAGTCGATCTTCACGCCTGCCTGCGATGCTTCGTATAACTCTGCGATCACCGTGGGTTCGAGCAGTGCGTTCATCTTCGCGACAATGCGCGCTTTCTTGCCGGCGCGCGCATGCTCCGCTTCGGCGCGAATTGCTTCCACGAGTTTCGGATGCAAGGTGAACGGCGACTGCCATAACTCGTGCAACTTGAGTTCGCCGCCAATGCCGGTCAGTTGCTGAAAAACGTGGTGCACGTCCTCGCAGATTTTCTGATCCGCGGTCATCAGGCCGAAGTCGGTGTAAAGGCGTGCAGTGCGCGGATGATAATTGCCGGTGCCCAGGTGCACGTAGCGCTTGAGCGTCATCTTGCCGCCCACCGTTGCGCGCCGCACGATCAGCATCATCTTTGCGTGGCACTTGTGGCCCACCACGCCGTACACCACATGCGCGCCGACAGCTTCGAGCTGCGAGGCCCAGTTGATGTTCGTCTCTTCGTCAAAGCGCGCGAGCAGTTCGACGACCACCGTCACTTCCTTGCCGTTGCGCGCGGCTTGCATGAGCGCGTCCATCAGCGGCGAGTCGGTGCCCGTGCGATAAATCGTCTGCTTGATGGCGACGACGTTTGGATCTTTCGCAGCCTGCAGCAGCAGTTCGAGAACCGGCTGGAAACTTTCGTACGGATGATGCAGCAGCACGTCGCCCTGATCGATCACGTCGAACATGCTCGCTGCGTTGGCAATGGCGGAAGGGATCGCGGGAATGTGCGGCACGAACTTCAGATCGGGCCGATCCACCATCTCCGGCAATTGCATCAGACGCACGAGATTGACGGGGCCGTCCGCGTAATAGCAGTCCTTGTTCGACAGGCCGCTCTCGTCGAGCAGGCGCCGCACGACATGCGCGGGTGTCTCCGCGGATACTTCGAGGCGTACCGCGTTACCCAGATGCCGCGCGGGAAGTTCGCCCTGTAGCGCGACGCGCAGATTCGTGATTTCGTCTTCGTCGACGAACAGTTCGCTGTTGCGCGTAATACGAAACTGATTGCAACTTCGCACGACGAGGTTCGGAAACAGCTCGCCGACAAAGCGCTGCAATAGCGAACTCAACAGTACGAAACCATGCGGATAGCCCGACAGTGCCTGCGGCATCCGCACGAGGCGCGGCAACGCGCGCGGTGCCTGCACGATGCCCATCATCGCCTGACGGCCGAAGGCGTCTTTGCCCTCGAGTTCGACGACGAAGTTCAGGCTCTTGTTCAGCACGCGCGGAAACGGATGCGCCGGATCGAGGCCGATCGGCGTGAGCACGGGCAGGAGTTCGTCGAAGAAGTAGTTGCGCGCCCATTCGGTCTGCGCTTCGCTCCAGGCTTCGGTGCCGTGAAAGTAGATGCCTTCTGCTTCCAGCGCGGTGAACACGGTGTCGTGCAGCATGGTGTACTGCCGATGCACGAGCTTTTGTGCCCGCTCGACCACGAGGTCGTAGACATGCTGCAGCGACATGCCGTCGGGCGATAGCGCACCGGGGTTGTCGCGCATCTGCTCCTGCAGTCCGGCCATGCGGACTTCGAAGAATTCGTCGAGGTTGCTACTGGTGATGCAGATGAAGCGCAGGCGTTCGAGCAAAGGGACGGCGGGGTCGGCGGCTTGCGCCAACACACGCTCGTTGAAACCCAGAATGCCCAGCTCGCGATTCAATAAGGGGTAGCGGATGGACATCGGCAGCGAGAATGGAATGTCAGATATGGAGGCAGAAAGACGCTCGGAAATTCTCACAGTATGATGACGTTGTTATGACATTCTCAATGTTATAAATTCTACGCTGTATTCCTCGCCTGTCGTCAATATGACGCAGTCCGTATGGGACCATGGGGCACCCCCATCTCCGCGAGGTGACATCGTGAGCTCCGGTACGCTTAGAATGGCGTCTTTGAACAGCGCGGCCGGCCGCAAGACGAAGGGAACCTCGCGTGACGGTCCCGCCTTGCTCACATCCACCGCTGCCGCGCTCGCGCGCATGGAGTCCGCATACCCGATGGTCAATACCCCACAACTCCTTGCTGCAGTCGACCTTGGTTCGAACAGCTTCCGGCTGATCGTCGGCCGGGTCGAGGAAACCGACGCGGGCAGCCAGATTTATCAGGTCGATGCATTGCGTGAGCCCGTGCGGCTCGCCGCCGGTCTGTCGCGCGACAAGATGCTCGATCGCGCGTCACAGGTGCGCGGCTGGGATGCACTGAAGCGCTTTGGCGAGCGGCTGCGCGACTTTCATCCCGACCACGTTCGCGCGGTCGCGACCAACACATTGCGTATCGCGAAGAATGCGGGCGAATTCCTCGGCGAAGCACAAGCCGCCCTAGGCTTCCCGATCGAGGTAATTGCCGGCCGCGAGGAAGCGCGGCTGATTTACGCCGGGGCAGCACACTCCGTGCCCGCGAGCCCGGGCAAGAGGCTCGTGGTCGATATCGGCGGCGGCTCGACGGAGTTCATCATCGGCTCGCACTACACGCCGATCAAGATGGAAAGCCTGTACATAGGCTGCGTGAGCCACAGCCGGGCGTTTTTCCCGTCAGGCAACGTCGACGAATACACGATGCGTCAGGCCGAGCTTGCAGCAGGCCGCGAAATCCAGATCATTTCGGCCGAATACAAGAAAACCGGCTGGGAGCAGGCAATTGGCTCGTCGGGTACGGCGCGTGCCCTCGCCGAGCTTGTCGAGGCAAACGGCTTTAACGATGCCGGCATCACGCACGGCATTTCGCGCGGCGGCCTCGAACGTTTGAAGCGTGCGCTGATCAAGGCGGAGAACGTCAATCGTCTTAAGCTGGTTGCGTTGAAGGGCGACCGGATCCCGGTGCTGGCGGGCGGCCTCTCGATCATGATCGCGGTGTTCGACGAACTGGGCGTCGATTACGTCGATACGACAGATGGCGCTTTGAGACTCGGCGTGCTCTACGATCTGCTCGGTCGTTCGCAGCACGAAGACATGCGCACGGTCACCGTGGAAGGCTTCATGCGCCGCTATGGCGTGGATCGTCCGCAGGCCGGGCGCATCGGCGAGCTGGCGGTGCGCTTTTACGATCAGTTCGCGGAGCCCGACGAAGAACGCCGCCAGGAGAACCGCATGTTTCTCGGCTGGGCGGCGGCGTTGCATGAAATCGGCTTGTCGATCTCGCACAGCGCCTATCACAAGCATTCGGCCTATATCACGAGCAATGCAGACATGCCTGGCTTCTCGCGTACCGATCAGGCGCGGCTTGCCGCGCTCGTGCTCGGTCATGCAGGCAAGCTCGGCAAGCTGTCGCAAACGCGCGAAGTGGAGTGGCCGCTGCTGTTCTGTTTGCGGCTCGCCGCACTGCTATGCCGTCGGCGTGCCGATGTCGGTCTGCCTGGCATCACGGTCGCGCAGGCCAACGGCGGATATGAGGTGCGTTTGCCTAACGAGTGGGTCGCCAATAATCCGCTTACGGACTACAGCCTGATCCAGGAAGCCGCGGAGTGGGAAAAGGTTGGCATTCCGTATCGAGTGGTCTATACGGACGAGTGACGTGTCGATGTCCGGTTCTGTCAGTACGTAGGCAGAGCAAGCGGCACATGGAGAAAAGCCCGGTTTTTACCGGGCTTTTCTGTTTCTGTTTGCAAGCTCGCTCGAGCGTTGTCAGCGCGGCAATGCATCGCCTAAGAAGTGGCGCGCATAGCGGGCGTTGATGTCCGACAGACGGAACAGCGTCAGAAAATCGGCGGTATTGAAATCGGGATCCCATGCGGGTGCGCCGCAAATCTTCGCACCTAGTCGCAGATATCCTTTGACGAGCGGGGGCGGTGCGACATTCGCGCCGGTCTGCAGTTCGTCGACGGGCAGCGGCGTGTGCGGAAATGCGCGATATTCCGGCGCGGTCAGCGCGCTATCACGCAGCGAGCAATAGAGGTTCGCCGCATAGTGCCCGCCGTCGACCATCGCGACGCTCGCGCAGCCGAGCATCGTCTCGTAGCCGTTGTGCTTCATATAGGCCGCGAGTCCGGCCCACAGCGACATGATGACGGAGCCGCTGCGATAGTCGGCGTGCACACACGAGCGGCCGACTTCGACCATCTTCGCGCGCAGGTGAGTGAGACGCGAGACGTCGAACTCGCTTTCCGCGTATAGACGTCCGATGCGCGCCGCTTGGTGCGGCGGCAACGCGCGATAGGTGCCAACCACTTTCAGTGTGTCGAGATCGCGCACCAGCAGGTGATCGCAGTACGAATCGAACGGATCGACGTCGAGGCCTGCGGGGCCGCTCAGGCGAGCGCCCATTTCCTCGGCGAACACGCGGTAACGCAGACGCTGCGCCTCGCGAAGCTCTTCGTCGGTGCGAGCCCACGTGACTCGCAGGCGGTGCTGGGCGGTGACCGTCTCTTCGGCGCGGGGCAGGCGACGCGACTCGAAGATCGAAGCGAGGGGCAGGGTAGGCGTCGGCAGTTCTCGCATTGGGGCGTCCTGGTCGAAAAAAGGATGAGTCTTTTTTCGCCAATGTAGTAACGCCCGGTGACGCTCGCATGGCAAAGCCGTGACGATTGGATGACTGTATGAAAGCTGCGGGTGCCGCGTCGCTTGCCGGGCGGCGTTCCTCGTACTCGCCGCGCCGGGCTCCCGGACGTTGGCCGCGCGCAGTTCGCCGATCGGATCAGACGAGTTCGGGCGTCATCGCTGCGAGCAGCACCGCCTGGTCGTCGCCGTGCCGCTCGCGGCTGGCGATCCACCATAGGCCCGCTTTCTTGAGCGGCCAACTGGCGTCGCTGTGCGCAAGCAGCTTTGCGGCAACGTGGCCGAGCGTCGGCTGATGACCCACGATCACCACCGTTTCGGCGATGCCCTTCGGCCAGCCGGATGCGGTGAGCACGTCTTGCGCGCTTGCATTCGGCGCCAGTTCGCGCACGACACGGTATTGATCGCTCAACGTCTCCGCGGTCTGGATGGTCCGCACCGCGGGGCTGGCAAGGATCACGGCGTCGTCGGGCAGACGCGTGCGCAGCCACTTGGCGACGTGTTGCGCCTGCTTGCGACCGCGAGTGGTGAGTGCGCGGGCGAGATCCGTGGCGGCGTAGTCCTCGGCTTCGGCGTGACGCCAGAGAATCAGATTCATGCGTGGCTCCTCGAGTCTGGATACGGGTGTTGCAGTGCTTTGCACGGCGCGCTGCACGGTTCCAACGCTGGGGCGCGGGCTTGATGTCTAGCGGGGCAGCTTGCTCCGTCGGCTGAATCGCGCTTCGGTTGCAACTGTTTTAGCAGATCGCGAGCCCGGCCTCGGGCTCATCTGCGTTCATTCGGATGCAAAAAGCAAAAACCCGCGAAGCCGGAGGCGACGCGGGTTTTTGTGATGCCGTTGCTGCTTTTTTCGTGGTCGGAGCGAAAGGATTCGAACCTTCGACCCTCTGATCCCAAATCAGATGCGCTACCAGGCTGCGCTACGCTCCGACGAATCCGAGATTCTACGTGGCTTTAGGTGCCAGAGTCAATCGCGAATTGCGTCGAAGCAAAAATAGCCGCGTCATATGCGTCCCATCAGCAGCAACACGATGACGATGATCAGCACAACGCCGAGCAGGCCGGTCGGGCGGTAGCCCCAGCCGCTGCTGTACGGCCAGGTCGGCAACGCGCCGATCAGCAGCAGGATGAGCACGATGAGTAGGATGGTTCCGATTGTCATTTGAGTTCTCCCTGTCCGGCTCCGACGAATGCCGGGCCGCATGGTTCGTTGATCCGACGCAAATTGCCCGTCGCGATGAGCGACCTGCAACGTGCGCTGCTTGCAGCCAGCCAATCAGCAATGCGTGTGCCTAAGCTTGTACTGCTGGCTGTGCCCCACGCGGAACGTTGGAGAGAGGCAATGCTTGACGACGCGGACAAGTCCGAGGTGCAACAAAGGCAGTGGTAAGTCGGCGGGCGAAGGAGAGCGTGACGAGGCGCAGTAGAGCACACAGTGACAAAGCTGGACGGAGAGCAGGCCAGACGAAGGCCAAGGCCGGACACGGAGGGTCAGGACCGGCGCTTGACGGGAAAGGCTCAAGGCAGGCAGATCTGGGCGTGACAGGCTCAGGCGCAACCCGGCCAGCCGTGGCGCCTCAATCGCAACATCAGCAGACGACACACCTCGACCGACACGACAGCGCCCCTCCCGCAACCGCGGGACAGCCTGCAATCGAACGAGGCACAAAAACCTTCAGTGCCGGCGGCGCTTCCAGTGCGGCATGTGCACATGCTGATGAGTCAGCCAGTGATGCAGCATGCCTTCGCCGTGTTCGCGTCGATATGTCTTCGATTCAAAAATCGAAAGTGCGAGCAGCACGGCGAGGCCGATCCCGAGTCCGACCAGACCGGCAACCGATTCAGCGTCCATGGCAGTCTCCTTTGACGTTCTGCTGTGACTTTATAGTAGGTCACGCATCGCGAAACGGCAGACCGGACTGCGCGCGCCGCGTCATGGAACGAGCGTTGCGGGTAGACTCTCGCGCTCCGCAGCTCCGGCGCTCACGCCTTGCGTTCCTTCCCATAAGAGAGACTACCGTCCATGTTCCGTGTTTCGATGATTGCCTTGTTCCTGAGTGCCGGTGTCGCGGGTTGTGCAAACGAACCATCCGGCCACCACGCGGCCCCGCCGCAGGATCCCGCGGATTATCATGGTGTGCCCACCGACACCCGTCCGCCCGCAATGGTGCCCGCGCCGGTAGCGCGTTGAGCGCGAGCGGAAAACCGACGCGCCCTCGCCGCTACACCCCCACGCTCGCAACCACTTTCGTCAGATGACGCGCAAGCGTCACCCCACGCGCGACCATGAAGACAAGCATCGCGGCCCACAGGCCATGGTTGCCGTACAGCATGAGCAGCGGCCACGAGGCGCCGACGAAAATCGCGAACGACAAGACCATCGACGTCATCAGTTCTCGCGTGCGTGTTGCGCCGATAAACACGCCGTCGAGCACATATCCGCCTACCGACACCACCGGCGAGAGCGCCGCCCAAGGCAGATAACGCTCGGCCGTGGCACGCACGGCTGCCTGATCGGTCAGGCGCTCGACGATCCACGAACCCAGCCCCGCGTACACGAGTGCGAAGCCGAGCGCGCCGAGCGCCGACCATAGCGCCGTAACCTTGATGGCCTGGACGAACGCGTGCCGGTCGCGCGCGCCGATTGCCGCGCCGACCAGCGCCTCGGCGGCGTGTGCGAAGCCGTCGAGCCCGTAAGCCATGAAGGTCTGAAAGTTCAGCAGCAGCGCGTTCGCGGCGAGCGTCGCGTCGCCCTGTTTCGCTCCGAGGTGCGCAAACCAGCCGAACGACAGCAGCAGGCACAGCGTGCGCAAAAAGATATCGCGATTGAGAACGATCAGGCGTCGCAGCGCCGCGGCGTCGAAGAGCGCCTGCCGGTTGAGCGCGGGCAGGCCGCGCGACCTGCCGTGCCACAGCAGCGCCGCGCCGAGCACGAAGCCGAGCGCGTCGGCGGTGGCAGTGGCCGCGCCGATTCCCGCAACGCCCCAATTGAACACATACACATACAGGAACACCGCGACGATGTTCACGCCGTTGATAAACACCTGCGACAACAGCGCCAGACGCACGCGCTGCGTGCCGAGCAGCCAGCCCAGCACCACATAGTTGCCGAGCGCGAGCGGCGCGGCCCAGATGCGCGCGTGGCAATAGAGGCGTGCGTTGCGCTGCACGGCGTCGCTTCCGCCGATGGCCCGCAAAGCGTAATCGATCAGCGGTACCTGGAGCGCGAGTACTGCAGCGCCGATAGCGGCCGCGAGCAATAGTGCTCGCACGACGTTATCGCGCAATGCCGCGTGGTCGCCCGCACCGTGCGCCTGCGCGACGAGGCCGGTCGTGCCCATGCGCAAGAAGCCGAAGCCCCAGAACACGAAGTTGAAGAAGAGTCCGCCAAGCGCGACGCCGCCGAGATACGCCGCTCCGTCCAGATGACCGGCGACGGCGGTATCCACGGCGCCGAGAATCGGCTGAGTCAGATTGGCGAGAACGATCGGAAATGCAAGCGCAAGCACGCGGCGATGCCAGCGCACCGGCAGCGCGGGCGCCGTATGTTCGACGCCTGACGCCGCTTCGCTCAATGGCGTTCCTGCACGCAAATCCACGGAGAAACGACCACGGCCCAAAGGTCAGGGTCGCGCGCGGCGAAGTCCGCGGCGGTCTCGGACTGCACTCGCTCGACAAGTCCCGCCGACAGCCATTGCGTGATCTGCGCGGTGTCGTCGCTGGCGATGGCTTCGGCCACGCTCACGAGATCGAGGTCGCTCGCGACGCGTAACAGCATGCCCCGCGCGAAGAAGCGTTCCAGTTCCGGCCAGCCGATTTTCGCTGTTTCGGCGAGGAGCTTGGCGTACAGGGGGCTATGGGCGGCGTCGTTGGAAGTCATCGTAAGCGGGTTCTGGCGGGGGTCGATACTATAAACCATCGGCGCAAGCAGCCGGCGCGGCACGCATTCC
>Ga0256889_1000023_pt1 | contig 40216 bp, 44 predicted proteins | sample MC6MC0512MT_FD_186338 | JGI IMG/M metagenome (GOLD analysis project Ga0256889, IMG submission 186338) | Metatranscriptome of enriched soil aggregate microbial communities from Iowa State University, Ames, United States - MC6-MC0512-MT... | ecosystem: Environmental > Terrestrial > Soil >...
CAGAAGGATGCTCGTCGGCGCATGACGCGGATGCGCGCGCTCGATCCGGCCGTGACATGCGTTACCTCAACAGTGGTCAGGCCAGCCGGAAGCTTACTGATAGCTTGGGTGGAGAGTTCCGTCCGATTTGAGAACAACCGCCTGCCGACAACGGCGTGTGGCTGACGGCGTTCGCAACATGAATTCACGGAACGGTGTAACGGTGCGGAGGCGGGTACATCGATTCAGGAATGCACCGCCCTTAACAGCAGCTTGTTCTGTGTATTTACACTTTAACGATGCAACAAACTGCTGCTGGGGAGCGGTCACCCGTTCGAGGATGGCGACGATTTTGGCGAGAAGAGCGCGATCAGTTCAGCCGCGACCGACTGAAGAATCTGACGGGAGAGTTTTGTGTCCGCGACGGCCCGCGACATTCCGATGGCACCGACCATTGCACTGTAGATCAACATGGCTTGGGCGCGGTGATTCCCTTCTATCTCTGATGATATTTGTCCTTCAAGCAGGGACACGCTTTTCATCACGCGCTCGGTAAACACCTCGCGAGCGTCGTCCGAACTGCGCGGCAATTCAGAAACAAGGGAGGAAACGCCGCAGCTCGAATGTAAGTCATCGCGGTGCTTTTCAGAGAGATACGTCTGGATCGATTTCTTTAACGTTGGTTGACTGACCAGTTCAGAGTTTTCGTTTTCCGCGAACACGGCAGCGAGCGCTTCAACTACAAGGTCGTCTCGAGACGCAAAATGCTTGTAAAACCCGCCAACTGTCATGCCGGCTTCTTTCATGATGTCTGCAACGCTGATCCCTTCCAAGCCCAACTCGCGAAAGCGCCGTGCCGCTACGTCGACAATTCGTTGGTGGGTTTCTGCTTTTTCTGCCTGTGAGTGTCCCATAGTCGTGTACTCCCAAAGGGAGCTAGTTTCCCGTTTGAAAAAGAGGATGCGATGTCCAAAGCGATGATCGCCATTGCGACGCTAGCGGTGCGCATAAGCGTATAAATGGGGTCCGATCATGGGCGAAAGGCCATTCGCTTCTGGATTATAAGCGTTCGTCTGTACATACACACATAGACTGTCCTGGCCATTGGTCACATAAAACGGCTGACGGACTATGTATCTCCCTGCTAGAACGTCGAAAGCGGGAAGTAAAAGCCAACCTCTTCACAGCAGCATGAAATCAGGACGTTAAGGCGGAACACACGACTCGGGTGGGCACCTTGGGTTAGTGCAGCGCGCCGGGACCGCTGGGCTGCCAAGTCTACTCTTCCATTTGTTCGCAACAGTGCATCGCCAAATTCGCTTACTATTATCTAATAAGCAAAAAATCCTTCCATTTGACCTCGCCACAGGCTATAGTTTGCGTTAATCGGGCTACCTGCGAACCCGGTTTGGTTCATCGCTGAAATTCCTGCATAACTTTTTCCGCAAGCCCATGGCCACGCTAACCCAAATTGAGCAACGCATCGCCAACCTTCAGAAAAAGGCGGACGAACTTCGCCGCAAGAAGTCCGCATCGGTGATTTCAAGTATCAAAAGAATGATGGCTGAACACGGGCTTACGGTAAGCGACCTTGAAGCGGACACGGAAACACCGCGTAGGCGAGGTCGGCCCGTCGGTTCAAAAAGCGGTGTGCGAGCGGTCGCCAAGAAGACGATCGCTGTCAAAGTGCCGCCGAAATATAGAGACCCAGTTTCGGGTGCAACCTGGAGCGGTAGAGCCCGCCCTCCGGCATGGATCAAAGACGTAAAAGATCGCAGCAAATTTCTGATCGAACGTCCGTCGGACAGCGGTGCTTCTGGCAAGTCCCGACGCTGATTTAGGTCGGGTCGTGTTTGAAAAAAAAAAAAGGGCGCAGCAAGGCTGCGCCCCTTCGACGAAAGCTACAGGGTTTGGAGGAGCAGCTTGTCGAATAAAATAGCCCTGCGTAGATACCGGTCGTCGGCCGGGTAGCGATGGTTCTTCTACGCCCGCCCGACTCCCTGAGATAAAGAATACCCAAAAAACGGGAAAATTTATAGCGGTCTGTCGAGAAGCTGGGTACCAATCGTTTTACAAACTCTGACGCATAGAGATTTCCTCTAAATCTCGCCTCTCTAGGCTCTTCAGCCTAAAGGCTGCGAGTGCCTGCCTGAGCGCTGCTGTCTGCTGAGCAAGAGTCTCAGCAGACGGGCTTGCCTGTTCCACCAGAGCGGCATTCTGTTGTGTCGTTTGATCCATACTGTTAACTGCAATCCCAACTTGGGCAATGCCGCTACTCCGTTCGGGTGAGGCGGTGCTAATCTCGCGCATGATATCGGTCACGCGTTTCACAGCCTGCTGAACCTCCTGCATCGTTGTGCCAGCCTGAGCAACGTACTTGCTGCCGTTGTCAATCTGGATGGTGGACGATTCGATGAGCAGTTTGATCTCTTTCGCGGCCGCCGCAGTTCGCTGAGCGAGGCTTCGACCCTCTGCCGCGACTACTGCAAAACCTCGCCCTTAATCGCCGGCTCTCGCTACTTCGACTGCTGCATTCAGGGCGAGGATGTTTGTCTGGAAAGCGATTCCTTCGATTACACCTGTGATATCCAGGATCCGTAGTGACGAATCGGTGCTGTCGCGCATTGTTCCACCACCTGCTTGAATGTCCGGTGTACTGTCGCATCGCGCTGCCATACACACGTATAACGGCTTGCGTGCGTGACACGTCATGCTGCGGAAGTCATGCACACATACATCGGTTAGCGAATGTTTTAGATTATGTGTATTCGCCTGTTGAAGATTTCCTTTTCAACTGTCATCATGAGAATTTTGATGTACGAGGGATGCCTAGTCCGCTTTCGGCTACGGATCGCGCTGGCCCGGAAGGACGTGGCAAAACGCGTCGAGTCTGTACCGGTAGACCTTGTGGCAGCGGAACACAAGCAGCCAGCGTTTCCGGTGATGAATCCCAAAGTAACTGTGCTTGTCCTGTAGCTCGCCAATGGCACGTACATTTCTGCAGTCGCCGCGATTATCGGCTATCGTGATCATCCGGAAGGCGATCCCACCTTTACGGGCGCGACGCTGAAGAAAGCCGCTGTCATACACGTGCCGCACAAGCAGGCTGAACGAGAGGTTTCAAACGCAATTGGCAACTGTTTCCACTATGGCACGCCAGCGGAAACCCGACGTTGGAAGCCTGCAAGTAGCCCGTCTCAAGGGGCGCACGGAATAGGGCGCATTGGAACGGAACCGAGGCGTGGCGAGCGTGCGCGATTGCGCTTGGCGAAGCAGAAATTCGTCGCTGACGGGCGCTTCTTACTTGCTAACATTTCGCTCATCGGTGGTTTGCACTTCGCCGAGATGGCGAACTTGGAAATCCCAGAGGAATTGGGGTCGCTCAGAGCATGGCATGCACGGACGTTTGAACGTCCTTCGGTTGAAAATGCAGCCCTAGGCGAATATGGTGCCGTTGCGGAGGGCAGACGCTCCGCGTTCAGATGGTTGCGAACTGATTGAGGACTGTATGACGGATATCGTTACAAATTTTCGCAAGCTGCATGACAACACCGCACCACTGCGGCTTCCGAACGCTTGGGATGCAGGCAGTGCCCGCCTTTTCGAAAGTCTTGGAGCCACTGCCATCGCTACCACCAGCGCAGGTGTGGCCTGGTCGCTGGGATATGCAGATGGGCGCGGCTTGCCAACGGACGAGGTAGTGGATGCGGCTTCACGCATGATACGTGTTGTGGACGTGCCGCTTTCGTTCGACGTGGAAAATGGCTATTCGGATAACCCCAAAGACGTTGTTGATACCGTGATGCGTCTGGTCGACCTGGGACTTGCAGGCATTAACATCGAAGACGGACCGGACCAACCTTCGTTGCTGGCTTCCAAGATAGAAGCGATTCGCAATGCTGTCTCCCGAGCTAATTTAGATCTCTTTGTTAACGCACGATCCGACGTATTCCTTGCCCAACTCGCTGAGCCTGACCGACTGGTGGAAGAATCGATACGACGGGGAAAATTGTATGCGGCCGCTGGCGCAGATTGCCTGTTCTTGCCGGCGATTTCGACGCCAGTCGACATAACCGAGGTCATTGCGGAGATTCCGATTCCATTGAACGTCATGGCAGTGCCAGGACTGCCGGCGTCTGCTGAGCTCGGAAAACTTGGAGTACGACGACTCAGTGCGGGCTCTGGAATCTCACAGGCACTATGGGGCCACGCAGAACAGTTAGCGCGTGGTTTCCTTCAGGAAGGCAATTCTGATCCACTGTTCGAACGCGCGATGACCTATTCGGCGCTGCAAAATCTATTTACCTAACAGCGGTTGCTCCGTCCATCGCATCAGGACGGAGCGTTGAGGCCTGCCTCGTTAAGGTTCGATGATGCCATATGCTTGTGAGGTGGAGGAATGAGTCTGCATCGCGCTCGCACAAGAATCGGACTCTCATAACGAACAATGCTTTCCGGCCTATCCAGGTTATTCCTTGCCACTGAGAAACATCGTGTCGCCCGAAGAAATTGCAGCGCTACATCCGCGTCTTTATCACGTCACCCGGCCTCATGCAGTAGCTGCCATACGAAAGCACGGGCTACTGTCCGCGACGCGCCTGCTGGAGCTCTTCGAAATCCCGCCGAAGCAGCGAGAAATGCTGCAGACCCGGAGACGGCCAACGAATGTTGAAATCACACATCCGGCCTACGGTGTTGCGACGCTCACCGATAACATCCCACTCAGTGAAGGCGCTCTGCTCAAGTGCCTGGACGACGGTCTGAAACCGGCTGACTGGATGCGTCTGCTGAACCGGCGGGTGTTTTTCTGGGTAGATGAAAAAAATCTCAGCAATCATCTCGCGGCGAACGTCAGAACCGGCGAACAGCGAATCGTCCTTTCGTTCGATACCTTGAGCCTGGTGAGGGCCTGTTATAGCGACGTTGAGCTCACAGCTATCAACACCGGGTCCACAATCAGGCGTCCTGCGCGACGAGGTTTGTCCACCTTTTCGCCGCTCGAACGTTACAGTTATCGCGAGTGGCAACAGTTGAGAGGGCGGCGTGACCAAATCAAAGAATTGACCGTTAAAGATCGAGTCGCAGACATGGAAGCACATCTGGTCGCAGACTACGTGTTCAAGCCGCCCGTCTGATTTATCGTTATGCTATCCCACCGCGCATGCCGCTACTGCGTAGGTGGAGTATCGGCGGTGCACAAGGACTGCTGGCCCATAGTTAAATTGGAGACAGCTAATCGGTCTCTGGACCGGAACAGCCCGTCGTTTGAACTGTCCGTTGGACCAATCCCTGATAAGTAGACGAAGCCTCGGCGGCCACGTGATTAAGCCCTACGGGTTTGTAGTACGGTTGCGTAATTTGCAACAGCCATACCGCCCATATTGAACACGAGACCAAACTCGGCGCCGGGCGCTGGGATCCCAATAGGTACGCCCGTCAGTTGCCGGAACGCGAGCGCATGCATCGAAACACCCGTCGCTCCGACTGGATGACCCTTGGCCTTCAGCCCTCCAGAAAGGTTTATTGGAAGGCACCCTTCAGGGAACACGATTCCTTCATCAATCACCTTGTACCCTTCGCCCGGAGCAGCAAGGCCCATCGCTTCGTATATCAGCAGTTCGGCGATCGTAAAGCAGTCGTGAATCTCCGCGAAATCAATGTCCTTAAGTGTGACGCCCGCTTGATGGAGCGCAGAGGAGATGGCCAGGCGCGCTCCATCGAAAGATACCGGATCCCTGCCAGCTAACGGAAGCATGTCATTAACATGCGTGGCCGCTTTGATGGTCACCTCACGGGCAAAGTCCTTCGCGCGCTCGGAAGAGGCGAGCACGATTGCTGCCGCGCCGTCGGAAATGAGCGAGCAGTCCGTCAGACGGAGCGGCGGCGCAACAAGAGGGTTGATGTCAGATACTGTGTTGCAATGCTCGATGGTCATTTCCCGTTGCATCTGAGCCAGTGGATTCTTCAGTGCGTTCGTGTGATTTTTAACCGCTATCCGGGCCATGTCATACAGTGGGTCCCGATATCGTTCCCGGTAATGCTGGGCAACTGATGCAAAAACCTGCGGAAAGCTTTGCGATGCCTCGTACCAATCACCCTGATATCCTGCACCTGCAAGTGAGCGGGTAACATGCTCAGTAGAGTTCGAAGTCATCTTCTCGACACCCACCACCAGGACCAGACTCGCCGAGCCAGAACGGATGGCGTTGATCCCCGCGTGGATCGCCGCAGACCCTGAGGCGCATGCGTTCTCGCAACGTGCGGCGGGTGTGAACCGCAATTTCGGATTAGCCTGGAAAACGAGAGAAGCGGGAAATGCGTCTGGGACCATACCGGCATTGAAGTGACCTAGGAACACTGCGTCAATCTCTTCGGCATCGATATGCCCGTCCCGCAAAGCATCGCGCGTGACGGCGACGATCAGCTCTTCCAGTGACCGCTCTTTGAATCTGCCAAAACGAGTATGGGCACTGGATACGATAGACACCGTATTCTCCATGTTTTTGCCTCTCTTGTCCTTGTCTGTGGGGGCCCAAAACCTGCCGAGCCGTGGGCTCGTAATCGCAAGCAGTTCGTTGCGTTATGAGCTTCGTCGCCTGTGGGCATTGACGAATTTATATGCGCAGCGCATTTGCTGGAAGTCGTCCGACTACGCCAGGGTTATCCTCCATTCGCAGCGTTACAAATTCGTTCCATTATTTGGATTCTCAACGTAATCCAGTGTACATTCCTGAGGGTACTGTTATGCGTGGTCGGCCCCGGCGTGCTGTTTTCGATTCCGACGAACATCTCGCCCGTCTACGAACGTTCATCACGTCGACTTCCGAGCCGGAGATAATGCGAAAGCGCGCCCAGATTGTTCTGGCATGTCTTGAGGGAACATCGAACAAGGAAGTCTCCAGATCGTTCAACGTTGCTGAACGTACGGTGGCGAAATGGAGAATGCGTCTTTCGGAGAACGGGATTGATGGCCTTCGAGACGCATTTCGACCAGGGGCACCACGACGCATTTCCGCCGGTCTCGGAGGATCACCCGCTATGGCGACGAGGACGGAAGAATGCCGATTGCGAGCGCAATGCTCTGCGGCTTCTGCAGATGCTTCGCGGGACGTTGATCAGAGCACGACGGCAGGTATTGGCCTCGAACTCGCTTTTTCCATGGCGCCGGTCGGACTACTTGTATCAAGCGGGCGCATGGTGGAGCAGTATAACGAGGCCTTCTGCAACATGTTCGGTCACCGGACGGGGGAGCTGACGGGCAAGTCGCTCGAGCAGCTTTATCCTTCGCGCGATGAATTTGATCGCACTGGAGAGAGCGCACTCGGTATCATGCGGGATACCGGCTGCTACTCTGACGAGCGCGTCATGCGACGAGCTGACACCAGCCTTTTCTGGTGCCATGTTTCGGGCCGCGCTGTCGACCGTCGGGACCCGTTTGCTGCTGCAGTGTGGACATTTGCCGATATGTCATCAATCCGGCCTGTCACGACCAGTCTTACGCCCCGTGAGCGGCAGGTCGCGCAGTTGCTTGTGAACGGAAGGACAAGCAAGGAGGCTGCGAGGCAGCTGAGCATAAGTCCTCGCACTGTCGAAGCTCATCGCGCACGAATCATGCGTAAGTACAACGTCCGAACGTCGAACGAGCTCATTGCACACCTTGTCGGTCGACGCAGAACATGATAATTCCACCGAAAGCTACGAGTCACAGTGGAGGCGCGCAAACATGCGGGACAGCGCTTTGGCCTACCCTCTGCGGGGACGACCGTCGCGGCTCGCGAAGGCAAACTACGTGAGCAGATTGGTGCGCGTCAGAACGAAGCTAACAGCAAAAATCGCATTGTCGAGAAGCACTCTGATCTTTTTTGCTTTCAACGATATTGCACAACTGCGCCTACGCGAACCGAACAGACATGAAACGTGAAGATATGATCCTTGGCGCATTCTTTTTCAATCCGCAAGGGGATCACCGAATGTCCTGGCGTCACCCGAACGCACCTGGCACATCAGTGTTCGGGATCGAATACTTCAGGTCTCTCGCCCAGATGCTGGAAACTGCGTGTATCGATGCGTTGTTTGTGGCCGACCATGTTGCAGCATGGGACACCTACGAAAGTAATATCGCCCACTACGCGAACGCACGGCTCGAACCGGTTACGCTGTTGTCCGCGCTGTCAGCCGTGACGCAAAATCTTGGCCTGATCGGGACAGTGTCGACATCATATAGCGAACCCTACAATACGGCGCGTATGTTTGCCTCGCTTGACCATCTCAGTGATGGACGAGCTGCATGGAACGTTGTTACTTCAGGAATGAATGAGGAGGCAATGAACTTCGGGAGAGACGCAAACGTTGATCACGCGGTCCGGTATGAACGCGCAGCCGAATACCTGGAAGTGGCCAGGTCGCTTTGGGACAGTTGGGAAGATGGGGCTGTGTTGCTTGATAAAGCCAGTGGCCGCTTCGCTGATCCGGCGCGAGTGCACCGTGTTAATCACGAGGGCGCTCACTTCAAGGTTCGCGGCCCCCTCAATGTTCCACGTTCACCGCAGGGATATCCGGTAATCGTTCAGGCAGGTTCATCCGAAAGTGGCCGCAATCTCGCTACGCGATATGCAGACCTTCACTTCACACGTTGCAGCAACGTCGATGAGGGTCTGAATTATCGCAGAGATATGAATGACCGACTTGCAGTGCAAGGCCGCACGCCTGATAGCTTCAAGATTTTGCCGGGCATACAGCCTATTGTTGCGATCTCCAGCGAGAAAGCGCTTGAAAAGCGCGAAATGCTCGAAACCCTTGTGCCAGATCGCATGAGCGTAGATATGGTATCGAGCTGGTGTGGCGTGGATCTGTCTGCACTTCCGGTCGATGGTCCATTGCCTGATTTGCCAGACGAGGCGCAGTACGATGGGCAGCGCACGAATCTTGCGAGGATGCAAGCCTATAAGGCGAAGAACCTGTCCATCCGGGACATCGGGCGTATCCTGGCGAATGAAGGGGGAACGCACGTAATGGCGGGTACCGCGACGGCGATCGCTGACGAAATGGAAGCCTGGTTCAAGTCAGGTTTGTGCGACGGCTTCAACCTGATGTTTTCTCAGCTCCCCGATGATTGTGTTGCATTTGTCACTAGCGTTGTCCCGGAACTGCAGCGACGTGGGTTGATGCAGACGCGATATCGAAGCGGCACTTTACGCGACAAGCTCGGTCTTGCGCGGCCTGGGAACCAAATTGGCGCGTTCGCATGACGCTTCGCGCGATCGCTGCTGTAGCGCAGGTTCGTTTGAAACAGGTCTGCGTTGTGTTCGGGCACAGACCCGATCTTTGTCCTTGCGAGAACTGGAACATTGACGTTGCTAGTGACGATGTCGTTACGTCCAATGAACACTGCGGCGAAAAGCGTGTAGCTGGCCTTCCTGGAGAGATTCAGCTTCCTTTACGCAGGCCATTGACTTCAGCCCCCGACGGTCGGGATTTCAAGACAATACCGGTTAAGTCATATCTGCGTAATTCTGTTTTCGCCGTCACCCAGGAACTGTCCATACAGGAAGTGCGCTACGCTCTGTCCCTGACGGCTGTATGCGTATACACCGCCGGAATCTTTGAAGTTCGCCGAAATTTGACGAGCCCGGTCGCAATTTCGAGAGCCGGGCGCTCCATAGGACTCATGAGAGGTGTTTCAAGTTGAAAGCAGATACTCAAACTGTGTCAGACAACACAATCGATCTGCCGGCAGGCGAGGCACCGAAGATTTCAAGGCGCGTACATGCAATCGACTGGACACAGGCGTCGGAGACCCTCAACGAGGAAGGCTGGGTGATTCTTCCTAAATTACTTACGGCGAAGGAAGCTAGCTCTATCGCCGGAATGTATCCGGATAACGCACGCTTTCGAAATCGCATCGTGATGGCTGCCCATGGATTTGGAAGAGGAGAATATAAATACTTCTCGTACCCTTTGCCGCCTCTGATTAAAGCATTGCGATCCAGCCTGTACCCGTATCTTGCCTCAATCGCTAATGGGTGGCTCGATCGACTCGGAAAGACCGCTGAGTACCCAGCAGCGCACGCGGACTATCTCAAGAATTGCAGCGTATCAGGCCAGGTCAACTCAACCTTGACCTTGCTGCAGTATGGGCCGAACGACTACAACTGCCTTCACCAGGACATTCACGGAAACCACGTTTTCCCGCTACAGGTAGCGATCCTGCTGGACGAGCCCGGAAAAGATTTCGAGGGCGGTCAGTTCCTTATGTCAGAGCAGCGTCCCCGGATGCAAACAAGGGGCATGGTGGTCGAGCCGTTCAGAAAAGGAGACGGCGTGCTATTCACGGCAGGCAACAGACCTGTGCGGGGTATAAAAGGTGAATATCAGGTAAAAATGCGGCACGGTGTAAATCGCGTCACATCCGGACGACGACGCACGTTAGGCATAATTTTTCATGACGCTGTGTGAGTTCGCGGCCGAGGCTTGCTTGGTCGTCGTGTTGGAAGGAACGGGATGATATTCGACAGACACCTCGCAAAGATTACGTACGATATCTAAATCGCAGCGCAACAGTTATAAGGTTCTCAGATTTGGCCAGACATCTGCCGGAGACTGAACCAAACGGACGCTGTGCATCGGCAACCGTTACTGCTGCCGGAGAATTTCCACGCGCGTGTAAAGCGAAGCCGCGAGCGATGCCTAGCCCAAGCCACAATTAAAAGTTTGAGCGCTTTGACATGGCGTAATGTTCGTTCGGCAGAACGATTCCAAGCCGAAAACATACTGCAAGGAAGCGGTGATCTACCTCACTTCTCCGGAACGAATTTTGTCCGTATGCTCCCACCTCACATAACCTGACCGTGGACACTCCTTTCCTTACGAACACTACCGGAACTTATGCTGAGCTCTTCGTTGAAAGCATGCCCGATATGGTCTGGGTCAAAGACGTCGACGGCACCTTCCTGGTGTGCAACGCGGTCGTGGAACGTCTTTTTGGTGTTTCCCGCGAGGTTATCATTGGAAAAACGGACTACGATTTCGTCGACTCCGCACTGGCAGATACGTTTCGCGCCAACGACCTCGCTGCTCTGAATTCCAATTCTCCACATACGAATCAGGAATGGTTGACGTTTGCTGACAATGGAGAGCGTCGGCTGGTTGAAACGAAGAAGACGCCTTTGCGCGATAAGAACGGGAATGTGCTCGGTGTCCTTGGCGTGGCGCGCGATATCACTGAATACTACACGGCCGTACGTAACCAAGAGGCGCTCAATCGATCACTCAAACTCATCGGACGCTGCAATCATGCGATGACGCACGCTGTCGACGAGCAGACATTGTTGTTTGATATTTGCCAACTGGTAGTGGACGTTGGCGGCTACCAGATCGCGTGTGTAGGGTTCGGCGATGCCAATGACGAGAAGTCGGTCTCGATCGTCGCGTGGTCGCATGCGAGTAGCGAGTTTGCCAAGGAGATTCGTGCAAGCTGGGGGAGCGGCGAGTTTGCAGGCGGAACAGTGGGCAGCGCTATCCGGGAGGGGGCGACGGCCGTAAACAACGACTTCCGCACCAATCAGGCGATGCAGCCGTGGCGAGCACTTGCCGAGGAGCACGGACTGCGTTCATCTATCGCGATTCCATTGGTCGCCAATGGCGCGGTGTTTGGGGCGCTGATAATCTGTTCTGCAAGCCCAGATGCATTTGCCGCTGAGGAGGAGACCCTACTTGAGGATATGGCAGCCGATCTCGCGTTTGGTGTGCAAACCCTGCGCGCCCGTCGTGAGCGTGACTCGGCAAAACAACAACTGGAATTCCTCGCGCATCATGATTCGTTGACTGGCACCCCCAACCGGGTGAAGCTACGAGAACATTTCCGGGGCATAGCTCATCAGTCGCAAGACACTGGTGTGTCCGTAGCAGTGCTGCTGCTCGATCTCGATAACTTCAAGTTTGTCAATGATAGTCTCGGACATGATTGCGGCGACCGCCTTCTCATCGAGGTTACCCGCAAGCTCGAACGGCATGTCCGTGGTGCAGGAACCGTGTACCGCTACGGTGGAGACGAGTTCGTTGTGTTGCTGTATCCCGTGTCCAGCAGAGAGGTTCTGGCGCGCTACATGCACAACCTGCTCGCATCCTTCGCAATGCCCCTCACAGTGGACGACTACGCAATCGATTCAACCCTTAGCGTCGGTGTTAGTCTCTTTCCCGCACACTCATCACATCTCGACGAACTTTTACGTTTTGCCGACACGGCGCTTCAGAAGGCCAAGCAAAGCGGGAAGAACACGTTTCATCTGTTCAGCGACGCGTTACGTTCCGACGAGCTTGAACTGGTGCGCTTACGCTCCGAACTCAGAGCGGCAATCCGTAACGCGGAGCTTCTACTGTTCTACCAGCCGAAAGTTGAGCTTACGAACGGCCGCATCGTTGGAGCCGAGGCGCTCCTGCGCTGGCGGCATCCCCAGCGAGGTCTACTTACACCGGGCACTTTCATTCCACTCGCAGAGCGCACAGGCATCATTGTCGAGTTAGGAGATTGGGCGATCGACGAAGCCTGTCGACAGTTAGCGGCATGGCTAAGTGAGGGTTTTTCACCAATCCGGATCGCCGTGAATGTATCCGCCTTGCAGGTGCGTCGCGGCAACCTGCTTTTAAGTGTAACTACGGCGCTGAGGCGATGGCGTGCTCCGGCAGAAAATCTGGAACTGGAGTTCACCGAAAGCGTGTTGCTGGACGATGTCGACAACGTCATTGCGTTGATATCCAGCCTACGATTGCTCGGGGTAAAGGTCTCCATCGATGACTTCGGGACCGGTTATTCGAGCCTTGCGTATTTGAAGAACTTGCCTTTTGACGGATTGAAGGTCGATCAGACTTTTGTCAGTGATATGACAGAGGACCCAAGCTCGCTAGCAATCGTCAAGACAATCGTCCAGCTCGGCCGAAACCTGAACATGATGGTGACGGCCGAAGGAGTGGAGGCTCCAGAACAATTGAAGACGCTTCGTGACCTCGGTTGCACAGAAATACAGGGTTACCTCGTTAGTCGACCGTTGAGCGCTGACGACTTCGAAAGGTTTTTGCGCAAGGCAGAATCGGTATTCCCCGTCAAATTGGAGCAGCCGTTGGCCGGGGATGGCCTTTCGCTGCGGTAGTTCCTGTCGTATGACGCCTCGTTCGAATTACATCTTGCGGTGGCACGTTTTCTATCAGTGCATCCGGACCGGCCAACGCCGACAGCGAGTGTCTCGAAAGGCTATGGACTAATCGCCAGATCAGGTCGGATGCGAACCCACAGGAGCTTGACGAGAGGGGGAGGCAGGTTCACCGCGAAGAGCGTGTGTTACGCGTCATGCGGGGGTTGCGAGCGCTCGACGCGAATTTGTCGCTGAATGATTTCGGTCCGTGCTGCCTTACTGCAAGGCGAAATTGATAGGCAGTCTTGTTCCGGCTGAGAAGTTGTCGACCCGTTGCTGCCGCCATCTACAAGGCAAGGAGCGGTGGCTCGATCGTAAGCACAAAACAGATGAAACGGATGAAACAGATGAAACAGATGAATGCACTAACTGAGCTTCTTCAACAGGTGCGTGCCGGCGCGAACGAGTTGCAGAATCACGCAATCGACGAATTCTTTGCTGGCAAACTGTCGCGACGGGAGTTGCTAAGGGCCGGCAGTGTGCTCGGCTTGTGGACAGTCGGTGGGGGAACCTCTTTGACGGCATCGCGCGCCGTACAGGCCGTCGAAGCCAGAAACGGTACGAGCGCGACGATTCGTGTCGGTCATCCGATGCCGTCAGGGGCGATTGATCCACTCACTGCGTTCGACGTTGCCAGTCCGGCGCTGCTAAACCAAAGTGGCGAATACCTCATCAACGCAGATGGGGAGACGGCGATGTTGCGACCGGCGCTTGCGTTGTCATGGCGATCAAACGCAGCAGGAGACGTTTGGACGTTCAAGCTTCGACAAGGAGTGCGATTTCACGACGGGCAGCCTCTGACTTCGAAGGATGTTGCAGCGACCTTCAACCGGTTGGCCGATCCGAACTCGGGCTCGGCCGCGCTTGCACTTCTACGCGGTGTCTTGTCGAAAGGCGGCACGGTCTCCCGGGACAATCAAACTGTCGAATTTCACCTGGATTCGCCAAACGGGTCTTTCCCGTGGTACGTATCGTCCGACACTGTCAACGCAGTGATTCTCCCCTCGAGCTTTCAGGGCTCGTATGAGAAGTTATTCATGGGGACCGGACCGTACAGGCTGGAACGCTACCAGCCGAGACTCGGTGCCAGCTTCGTTCGCAATGAATCTTACTGGGGACCAAAAGCACGAATTCCGCGCGTCGAGTTCAAGTTCTACGGCGACTCACAGGCTCAACTGCTTGCGATGCGAGGGCGACAAGTGGACGTGCTCACCCGTTTCACGGTGCACGGGGGAATGGCTCTGCTAAACGAGATGGAGTTCAAGGTGATAGGTACGCGATCGAGCACGCACCGTCAGATTCACATGCGAACAGATATGGGGGTGTTCAAGGACAAGCGGGTCCGGCAGGCGCTAGCTCTGACACTGGATCGCGATGCGATTGTCCGGGGGCTCCTTCAAGGGCGTGGCGTGGTTGCCAACGATCACCCCTTCGCACCCATGTTTGCCACTTTCGATCCTTCGTTGAAACAGAAGACGATGGACATCGCTGGTGCCAAATCTCGACTCGCGGCGGCTGGATTTTCCAACGGTCTTGCCGCAACACTGACAACGGAGGCGTTCCTCGAAATGCCTGACGTTGCCGTCGTTGTACAGAACGCCGCCAAGGCAGCGGGCATCAATCTTTCGCTTCGCGTTGAGGCACAAGAGGCTTACTACGGCTCGGGTACTTTGGGGAAATCCGACTGGCTTGATTCTCCGCTCGGGATGACCGATTACGCTCATCGCGGGGTACCTGATGCCTTTCTGCGCGGTCCCCTTATGAGCGGAGGTGGATGGAACGCGGCGCGATATGCCAATCCTCAGTACGATTCGCTGGTCAAACGCTACATCGGGACGCTCGATGTGGCAGAGCAGAAGCTGGTCGCGGGACAAATTGAGCGTCTGCTTGCCGATGAAACGCCACTCATTATCCCGTACTTCGCCGACTCCTTGATAGTTACGCGCGCGGACGTGTCCGGCGTGCGCGCTACGCCGATGGCCCAGCTCTATGTCGACCAGGCTCAAGTAGGCTGATCGACAGGCTGCGTCGCGACGACATGAGTCATCTGGTTACCCGCCGCAGGGCGCGATGCGTGATGACCCCTGTGGCGGCTGTTTCAAAGTGCGTAGACCAAGCCGGCGAATATCGAGCCGAATAGCGTCCATTTGACGACGTAATACGTCGGTCGGTGCCACGCCTTCAGTTGCTTGCCGACCCGGCGTATCATGTACACGTATTTGAAGGCGCGGTTGAGGAAGCCAATGCGATCGCCGTCTTCGTTCGGCGAGCTGGCTGCACGCAACACGATATTTGCAAACGCGCGGTTTAGCGCTGCCGCCCATCGAAAATACATCGGGCGCTCCACATCGCAAAACAGAACGATGCGGGAAACGTCGGTTGTATTTTTGGCGTAATGGATGTAGGTCTCATCGAACATGACGGCTTCGCCATCGCGCCAGAAATATAGGCAGCCGTCTACGCTGATGTAGCATCTTGGACTCGACGGCGTGACCAGGCCCAGATGGTAGCGTACAGACCCGGCATACGGGTCACGGTGCCGGACAAGGCTCGCTCCTGGCGGTAACTGCGCGAACATCGCCGCCTTGACGGTCGGGATGTCCTGCAGCAATCGCGTCGTGACCGGACACAACGATTGCGCCGAAGGATGCGGAGCGCCATACCATTTCAGGTAGAACCGCCGCCAACCGGTTTTAAAAAACGAATTGAAGCCAATGTCGTTTAGTTGGTGGTGGCGGATATCTTCTGCGCTGCGTCGACAGCCAATGCTTCTTTCCGGATACTTTCCCAGTTTTCTTTCAGAGGCTCCAGTTCGGGAAAATGTTTAAGGTCGATATAGGCCGCGCTTTTAAGAGGGGAAAACAGGTAACACAGGCTATTGATAGGAGCGAGGAATGTTGAATGGTCCGACAGCTGTCGCGCAAACGCAAACCGTTCATTACCACGCTTGATCACGTACGTGACGCTCGAAAAAAACCACAGAACAAAAAACCAGCGCATTCTTGCTGCTCCAAAGAACACATCCAGGTAATCAATATGCTTTGAGGACTGCTTGAGAGAAGAATATTAGCGAGAATTGCGACTGTGCGCAGATCATCTGCGATATGCGGCTTGAACCCAGAGAGGTAGCGAAAGGATTTTCAGAGTCTACCGAAATACGCGAATAAAATTAGCAATTCAGGTCTGATTATTTGGAAAGTATTGAATAAATGCCTAGGTGCGCCTGGCGAACATTTGCTTTTTTGGCGCGCTACAGCGTGAGTGGAGATACGAGCGCATCTGGCCAGCGCAAGGAGCGATGAGGCCCACACGATTCATCCCGGAACCGGCACCTCAGGCTTGATTGTGCGCTGTCTCCAGCAGACGCATTGTGCATCTGCTTCGTGTCAGAGAGCACGTCGAGCTGGACGGGGTATGTGACACCCGGTGCCAGTTTGCAGAAAACAATGAAGGCGCATTCGTTGGCTAACACCAGCCTGTGGCAGGAAGCGTTTGAGCGAGCGCTCCAGAAGCATGTAGATGCCGACCGAACGTCGGAAGAAGTCACTGTCCCGCCAGAACCCGTTGCAACGATGCGCGACGATGCGTCCGGCGATGGCTTGCTGCCGCAGTCGACGTGCTTCAATTGGTCGCCGGGTCGGCCAGGGGACGATACATGGTCATGGGGCAAGCTCAGCGACCAACGTGATGTGGTGGCTCGCGCGAAAGGACGATTGGCAAATCAGTCACGGCAAGAACCTAAGACCACATGGTGCCGGTCGATCAGTCATCGAACGGTTGAAGCATGCGGAGCGCGCCTGATACAAAAGTATGACGGCACTATGAGCCAGCTCATCGCGCACCGTCCGGCCGCCGGAGCGAATAGGCCGTTCTTGGAGCGCGTGTTCAACCAGTGTAACTGGCCGATATCAAAACGCCTGCTGCATTTTGGAGCAGCCGTACCGCTTCTCCAGCCTCGAATATCTGAGCGCTCACAAACGCGCCATTGATAAGCACAGCAAGCTGCCCCGCCAACAAGTCAGGATCTGCGACATTGAGCCGTGACGCAATTAGCTTCAATCTTTGGCGCAATTCGCGCTTGTGCGCCGTGGAGACCTTTCTGGCCGGGTGGTCTGCTTCGGGGAATTCGGCTGCTACGTTGAGTTGGGGGCAGCCACGGTAGTCCGGCTGTCCCGCACGCGAACCGATCCATTCCAGTTGAGCATCGAGTTCGCCCATAGGGTCCTCAGCGAACTGGGCCGCGACGCGATCCCACGTTTCCCAGAAGCAGCGGTCCTCTCGCTCGAGAAAGGCCGCGACGAGGTCATCCTTGGTGCCGAAGTGGCGATACAGGCTCGTCTTTGCGACGCCTGCTTTATCGACAACCAGATCGACGCCGACAGCACGGACGCCCTGCTTGTAAAACAGGTCCGACGCGGTCTCCAGGATCCTTTCCTTCACATCAATCCCAGCCTGATCTGCACGGCCGGCTGCGGTTCTCGACATGCTGCACTTGCTTCCGTAATTAACAAAGAATCAATTTTAACACATTCCCGCTTGACGCGATACTGACCTGTCTGTAGCATCAAAACAGACAGGTCAGTATCGTCGAAATCGGCCAAAGATGATTCAAGCCATAGGCAAGCTGTTGTTGCAGTATTTGGAGCCACTGGCCGCACCGGTCAGCGTGCTGTCGTCTGTCGATGATCGACTGTTTCCCATGGAATTGCGGACTTGTGATGGACGTGTACGACACCGCAGATGAGTTTCTTTCTGTCCATGAATGCGCGAACTCCGTCTGCAGGGCAGAAGAAATTGCTGCGCAGCCTACGGTACAGCATGGACGAATGGTGAAGCGGACGTGGCGTGACGGCCTTACCAGGCAACTGCCAGCGCGCCACGATGTGACCGATTTTCTAACTAAGGCAAAAGACAAGCTTCCAAGCTAATGCTTCGTCAAAGGTGACTGTCATGAAGATACTTTGTGGGATAAACGCGCTCGCTCTTGCCCTTGTTGTTCCGCTCGCGTCGCTAGCTCAAGCGGTTCAGCATGCTCCCAAAGTTGAAGCACCTGCAGCCGATTACTCGGCACAAGACACAATTAGGTCTCTTAGTCAGACACATGACGGGTCGCAAACTCATTTGTCCCTGACTGGCGATCGTGCAACGTCAAAGCGTTCATACGGTTCAGACATGCAAGGGGTGCCTCAGGCAGGCGGACCTCGCGAAATGACCGTCAGCACATATTCCGCACCGATTCGAGTGATCGGCCGTTGATTTTCGTTCGTAGGCGATGAAGGAGCAAACATGAGCAAAGTGATGATGTACAGCAGGCAGATCTGCCCGTATTGCGACAGGGCTGAGCGCCTCCTGCGAGCACGCGGTGTGGAGCAGATCGAGAAGGTAATGATCGACACAGACGGGGGACAACGCGAGCAGATGCTGGCACGTACGGGCCGTCGCACTGTACCTCAGATTTATATCGGGGAAACGCACGTCGGAGGGTTCGACGATCTTGCTGCACTCGATCGTGAGGGTGGCCTCACGATCCTGCTCGAACGATCGGCTTGAGTTCCGGCCCGGAAGGTATCGACGGTGTCCGAGCATTTCGACTGACGCGTGGTTGGCCATTCGAAAGACGCTCACTCTGGGCAGATCAGGTTCTGTGCAGTGATTAACCCGATTTAAATGAGAGAACGCACATGTACTACCAGGCCATATTGCAAATCACGCAAGCCCTGAAGACCCTCGAAGTGTTGCTTGACAAGGCACAACGCTACGCAGACGAGAAGAATTTTGACATTAACGTGCTGATGGAAGGCCGCCTGGCTCCTGACATGAAGCCGCTTGTTTATCAGATCCAGAGCGCGTGCGATTACGTCAAGGCCGGCGCTGCCTGGCTATCTGGACAGAAGCCGCCGGTCCACGAAGATAGCGAGCAGACAATCGATGAAGTGCGTGCGCGTATTCAGAAAACCGTCGACTTCGCGCAAAGCGTCACTGCAGATCAATACGCGAATGCCAGTGAGCAGAAGGTGAAACTGTCATGGGCTCCGGGCAAGGTTATTGAAGGGCAGGTTTATCTTTTTCAAATGACTATTCCAAACGTCTACTTCCACATCTGTATGGTGTATGCAATTCTACGTCAGAACGGTGTTAACGTTGGGAAGATGGATTTTCTTGGGCAGATCGATTTTGTCAATGCATGATTGGTGTTTCTGCGTTAACCAGTCATCTAGCGATACCTGAGATGGGACGAATGGCGTCAGACCGAGGGAAGGCCGAGGGGGCAGCAACGCTCTATCTTAAATTTATAGGGAAGTTCAGATCATGAACGAGCTAATCAAGCAAGTTAGTGACGCGTTTTTTGAACAAGATATCGTAAAATCAGATAAACCCGTGTTGCTCGATTTCTGGGCCGAATGGTGCGGTCCTTGCAAAATGAGTGCACCGGTTCTTGACGAAGTGGCGCAGGCCTACAGAAACCAGGTGCAAGTCGCCAAACTGAATGTAGACGAGCATCAGGCCACGCCGGTCAAGTTCGGTATTCGCGGCATCCCGACATTGATCCTTTTCAAGAACGGTGCAGTAGTTGGGCAGAAGGTTGGCGCGCTCACCAAATCGCAGTTGACTGCCTTCCTCGACAGCAATCTGTGAGATCGCACTCCCCAGACGCCATTCTGCCGTTGCCATGACGCAGCTAGAAGTTTGGGTTGCGTCAGTGCACGTTCCATGTCTTGCACAGTTGTCCGCTAACATTCACCGCTGCTTCGGATCATGAATGAAATCAATATCGATGCGATCCACAAGGCACTTGCGAATCCGGTTCGACGAAAGATCTTGAACTGGTTGCGCGCGCCGGAAGCGCACTTTCGTGATCAACAGTTTTCCCTAGATTTTGGGGTGTCCGCTGGGCAGCTCGATAAGTGTTGCGGTCTTGCCCAGTCAACAGTATCTGAACATCTCAAGACATTGCTGCGTGCGGAACTGGTGACAAGTCGACGCATCAGCCAATGCGTGTTTTTCAAACGCAACGAGCCTGTGATCCAGGCATTTCTTGAACACGCTCGTACAGAACTTTGACGGCTCGGGCAGAAGGCGAGGGGCATCGACTCGCACGGCCGGATCGACCATGCCGAAGCTCGGCATCAATCCGATCGTCCTTTTGCATGCAGGGCAGTCGGACGTCGACATGCGTATCCTATCGGGGATGGAGCCGGCGTGTGAGGTCGACCCATGTCCGTGGGTCCGTTCTAACTTTCGTCCGTCTCGTTCGTCGGATTCAAAAAGACGAAATCGGTGCATGAAGGAAACGTGTTTCCACCTCGATCTCGCAAGCTTCGGATATCAATGATTACCCATGCCCGCGCAGGGGCGGCATTGGGCTGTTCACTTGACATCGATCGCGCGCGTATCCTCTGCGCCAGATCGAAATCACGTTAGGACAGGGATTTGAGGACGTGTGTTCCGATTGTCTGGATGACGGATTCGGAAGCAGGCGCTCCCGTCTTCAGGTGAACCACAAGATCGTAAGTAGTCGACGGACGAGTCAACATCAGACAAGTTGATATTACATGTGTGACACGCGTCGCGTGCCAGATATTCGGCCGCATGCACAGCCCCAGTCCGACGGGAATCGCGAATGCCCGAAGGGAGTCCGGATCGGGTGAGCCTTCAGGTGTCGAAGTCGCGACGATGTGAACCACGGGCGCTGTCAGCGGAACAATGGCCTGTTGTGTCAAACGATGCGATTCGAGCGACGCGATGCTCGCTTCCCGATTCCGGTAGGTAACCCAAAGGATTTCTGTCTCCCCTGGCGCACCTGTATCGAATAGATGTTCGCGCCAGAAATCCGACGCCGGACTTACGAACGCCGGCGTATCGCTATCGACACGCACAGGCTTGCCAAGCATCCAGCCATAGGGTTCGCACCGTGCGGCCTCTAGGGGTTCAATCAGGATGGGGAGCTCATTCTGCATAAGGAGATTCTCGTGTTGATAATTGCGAAGTCACTCGCGCGAGGGACGCTGGTCCATGGGCGGAAAGAGCGCGAACTCGGGGCCGTGGCTCAGACTGAAATCGAGGACGGCATTCAGAGCAAGCCGCGTGATGGACTCGGAGAGCAAGCTGTCCGGCGTGCGTCGGTACGCAGCAACGAGCGGTAGGGCGGGCACGCGGTGCGTAACCTGCAGCAACTGCAACTGTCCCGCCTCGAGTTCGCGCATCACAAAGGCGGGCGGTAGTACGGCAATACCAAAGCCATCGACTACGAGTCGGATGATGGCGGCTACCGACGACAGGCAGTTGATCTGCACCTGCGCATCGCCACTAGCGGCGAAAAGATTGGCCAGAAATTCGTGCGGCGGTGAATGGCGCGCGAAACTGAGCACGGAATAGGCGGACAACTCTGCTTCCGTCAACGCCTGTGCTGACAGGTTGAGCACGGGGCTGGCCATCCAGCGCATTGGCAGGCTGCCCAGCGGAACATTCGTCATGTCTGACACTGCTATGGCAGTGGTCTGAAACGAGACATCGATATGTCCGTTGATCAGTTGAGTCGACAGGTTGGACGAGGTGTCACTGGTCAGCTCGATTGCGAGATTTGGATATTCGTCGCGAATCCGCTTAAGCAAATCCGGTAGCCATGTGTGAACGATTGATTCGATCGCGCCCAGCCTCAATAGGCCCGAAACCTTGGAGCGGTCACCGACGCTTGAGATCATTGCTTGATTCAGCTTCAGCATCTGTTCTGCGAATGGCAGAGCCTTTGTACCGTTCTGTGTGAGCGTCGCTTCCTTTGGGCCACGCTCGAAAAGGCGAACGCCCAACTCCTGCTCAAGCGCAGAGATGCGGCTGGAGATTGCCGCCTGCGTTGCATGCAGCCGTTCGGCGGTCAGACGGAAGCTGCGCAGTCGGGCCAGCCAGACAAAGGTTTCTAGGAATCGCAGGTTCATTCATGACCCTGACAGGGCGAGCAGCAATGATCCAGTGTAGCGCCACATCTTGCGCGGCGTGACGAGAAAATTTTCTGCTTTGCGACAACTTTAATTCAGGCTCTTGGCGTGATGAACGCGAAGGTGTTATGCGATCCAAGCGTTGTCAACTTTATGGACGGGTGCATGCTCGCTCTCGCTTGTCACAATGAGGACGAGCCGCCCCTTGGGTTTTCCATCTGTGGTTCGACGTTCGCTGACGTACCGATTCTCGCGAGAGGAGGTAGCGTCGAGGCCTTGCTGCCTGCGGACACGCATGCCATGTCCATAAGGATTCTTTATCGGACTCGACAGAAATTTGTCGTTGGACGTGCCTTTATGGCGGCCGAATACTGATCTTCAGGCGCTTCGCATCGTGCACGCGCCATCCAATACAATCACTAGCAGAGTGAGGCAGCCCGTGAATCCCCCCTATCGTTCTATCGTCGGCGTAGCTGTGTTGACTGCCATTCACGCATCGGCACATGCGGCCGATGCAACGCCCACCGTTGTTTTGATCGGTCACGCGGCGCCGCTTACCGGGCAGCTTGCCAACATGGGCAAGGACAGCGAGAACGCGGCGCGCCTCGCCATCGATGAAATTAACAGCCAGCATCCCGTCATCGGCGGCAAGCCTGTTCTGTTCAAGCTGGACTCACAGGACGACGCGGCCGACCCACGCACGGGCACGCAGGTCGCACAGAAGCTTGTCGACGACGGTGTCGTCGCCGTGGTCGGCGATATCAACTCAGGTGTGTCCATTCCAGCGTCGCGAATCTATAGCGAAGCGCAGGTCGTGCAGATTTCGCAAGGTTCGACGAATCCGGCGTTCACGCGGCAAGGATACAAGACGACATTCCGCGTAGTCGCAACCGATGCCCTGCAGGGGCCGGCACTTGCTCGCTATGCGCTTGGCTCGCTGCATGCGAAACGTATCGCCGTGATCGACGATTCGACGGCCTACGGACAAGGTCTTGCTGACGAATTCGTCAAAGCTGCGAAGGCGAACGGCGGGACGATAGTAACGCGCGAAGCGACCAACGACAAGGCGACCGATTTTCGCGCAATTTTGACGAAAATCAAAGGCTTGAGGCCCGACGTCATCATGTATGGAGGTTCTGATGCCACAGCAGGTCCGCTTGTCAAGCAGGCCGCGAATCTGGGTATCGCGGCGAACGTGCTAGGCGGCGACGGAGCATGCACTGACAAGATGGTGAATCTCGCGGGAGATGCGATCGGCAATGTCGTGTGTTCGGAGGCCGGACTTGCGCTTTCGAAAATGCCGAAGGGCCAGGCGTTCGACAAGCGCTATACCGCGCGTTACAAGGTGCCAATCGACGCCTATGGGCCTTTTGCGTACGATGCCGTCTATGTCATCTACGATGCGATGAAAAGAGCGAGTTCGACCGAACGTGCGAAGGTGCTTGCCGAGATGCCGGTGACGCAATACGACGGCGTGATTGGGAAGATCGCGTTCGATACGCACGGCGACCTTAAAGACGCCGCGATCACCATCTACCAGTTCAAGGATAAGAAAAAGACGGTGATGGATGTCATCCGGATGTAGTGGCAGCCGAACGATGCGACCCTATCCGTTGAGCCGTGTGGCTCTTGGGTGTAGTTACGACCGGGTCATGCGTGCAAGCCTGCAGACGTGTGCGATCGTGGACGTTGACCCGGTGCATCGCCTTTCCCATCAACGCATCGATGGGCGCCTCCCTTGATTTGAAGTGGTTGTAGAAGCCGTCGTGAGTGAGCCCGCCGCCTTCGTCATCCTTCAAATCAAGTGCATCAATTCGGTGCTTGCGAAACGGTATCTCGCCTGTAGTCACGATTGCGCGCCGGTTTTCGCCGCCTGTTGTCTGGGAAGACCCGTTTCCCGCTCACGTCAGTCACCGTCGACTTACCAGGTTGATTTAGCGTCGGCGCTACCTTCGATTCTTAGCGAGAGGGGCGGAATCGGGCGCTGACATCTCGCGCCTGCCACCGCAATATCTGATCTCGCGCGCGGTTTCGAGGCACGAACGAGCGGTTTGCGTCATATCATTTCGAGCGCGAGAGCGATGCCTTGTCCACCACCTATACACAAGGTCACGATGCCACGCTTCAACCCGTCGCGACGCATCGAATGAATGAGCCGGGCAATAAGTATCGCGCCCGTTGCACCGATAGGGTGACCATGTGCGATCGCGCCGCCTTCGACATTGATAATGTCGTGCGGAATCCCCAGCTTTTGCGAAACCGCAAGCGGCACAGCAGCAAACGCCTCATTGATCTCGATGCGCTCGACATCACTCAATTTCCAGTCGGCTCGCTTGAGTGCAATTGGGACTGCGGGTACGGGGCCGAGCCCGAACATACCTGGCTCGACAGCGGCGACGCCAAACGACACAAGGCGCGCGAGAGCTTCGATTCCACGTGAATCTGCATAGTCACGAGCTGCCACGATCATGGCCGCAGCGCCGGTGTTGAGGCCAGGTGCGTTGCCCGCAGTGATCGTTCCGTTAGGGCGAAAAGCGGGACGCAATTTCGTCAGTGTTTCAACGGTTGTGTCAGGACGAGGTTGTTCGTCACGCGCGAATACCGTCGTTCCCTTGCGTCCTTTGACTTCGACTGGGACCAGTTCTTCGGCAAATGCACCTTGTTGCTGCGCGGCTGCAAACCGCTGCTGCGAGCGTGCAGCCCATTGGTCTTGAACGGTGCGCGTCAGTTCTGCTGCCGTGGCAATATCTTCTGTGTGCCAGCCTGAGTGTTCGTCAGAGAAAGCATCAACGAGCCCATCTCGTAACATACTGTCGTGCATCTGCACGTTACCCATGCGGCTGCCCCAGCGTCCACTCCCAAGGAGATATGGCGCCCGGTCCATATTCTCCATCCCCCCTGCGATAGCCACATCGCCGAACCCGAGTGCAATCTCTTGTGCCGCAGACACAACCGCTTGTGCGCCCGATCCACACACGCGGTTCACCGTCAACGCAGGCACTGATATGGGTACGCCACCCCCTATTGCTGCCTGGCGCGCCGGATTCATCTTGTTACCCGCCTGGATCACATTTCCCATCACCACCGAGGACAAGTCTTTGACGTCCAGCCCGCTGCGCTTTAAGGTCTCACGTATCGCGATCGACCCAAGCTCGGTTGCAGGCACGTCCTTCAGGGATCCGCCAAATGCGCCGATTGGCGTTCTGACCGGATACGCAATCACTATTTCACGTGCATTCATCACAACTCCTCTGATTGAAGTACTGTGCATCGTTCGGGCCGTCTTGTTGCGGGTCTCCTCACGCTCGTATCCCAGTTGACCGAGCAGTGGAAAGGGCGAGAGGTAGGAGCGAAGCGTTGGGCATATAAGACAGCGGGGTTATCTCAGCCAGCATGCGGTCGACGATCGATGTCTGAGGAAGGAGCATGACCTAATGCGGGCGGGCGCTTTCAAGAGATCGTTTCGGGAAGACTCGGATGTCTTATTTGGGTTACGGCGCGGCAGGGACTCGTTACTCAGCCATTCTTGAAGTACAGCGCGCTGTCAAGCGCACGCGTCGGCAGTTCTTTGTTCCAAGAGATAAGGCTAGTCGGCAGCTAGGGATGACGGATGAAATTCACGTCCCGAGACGCAAACAAGCCTTGCGCTTGACCGAGAACCCCATTGCGCACCCTCCAAAGTCAAAAGGACCTCTTTCGCTGGGAGGCCACCCGCGAAACCAGTCAATTGCCCAGCGGAACCGATGACGCGGTGACACGGCGCAATGATAGAGACAGGATTGCGACCGTTTGCGGCGCCTACGGCACGAACAGCAGTTGGTTGGCCAATCTGCTTGGCAATATCGCCGTAGGTGCGAGTCTCGCCATACGGGATGCTGAGCAGGGCGTTCCATACCTTTTTTTGGAACTCTGTGCCGGAGAAGGCTAGCGGCAGATCGAATCTCTCACGCCCGCCCGTGAAGTACTCAGACAGCTGGCATTCTGTGCTCGTAAGGACAGGGTCGTCTTTCGCCTCCCGCATCGGGCCGAGCCGAACTCTTCCCGGCCGCTCGTTCTGCCATAGGATGGCAGTCAGTGCTGGGCCTTCCGCTACGAGCGTCAGGATGCCAACAGGGGAGGCAACCCGCTTGTAAAGGTACATTTTTATCAGTTCCAGGTTCGGGCTCGTCTCTACCGGCAGGTCATACGCTGACGCATCATGAGAGAGAGGCGCTCACGAAATGCACTTGCAAATAACGAGATTTCTGCAAAAGTTTCATGCGACCGCTATCCTGTGCATGATTTTTCCGGGAGGCATATGGTCGCGAACGTCTAGCTGCATAGTAGCAGACGCTTATGAATCGGTCATTTGGATTGCGACCATTCGCTATATTTTATCTGTCAAACGTAGCTTCCAAGTATCCTAGACTGGATGATCCGTTCCTCCAAAACGCGCGTGCGCATCGTCGACTGCGTCGACCAAGCAACAAATGTGAGTTCTTCGACGCAAATCCGTCCGAGTAATCGTGTCCATGGTGAAACATGACAAAAACGAAGAAAAAGCTGTTTGTTGGGCTGTTTGCCGCATGTTCGATGGCGGCTGCATTCTCTGCAGGTGCACAGGTTTCGACCAGCGGCTACGTGCTACCTATGAACCTTGCGCTACAAGGCGCACTTGAAGCGGTCCAGACATGTGCCGCAGAAGGCTATGACGTGACGGCGACTGTGGTCAACGTCGCCGGGACTCCCCAGGTCGTATTGCGGGGTGACCATGCCACGATCCACACTAAGGACACGGCTTACAGGAAGGCGTATACGATCGTGACTATGGGTCCCATTTTCCGTCTTGATGTTACGAGCCAATTCCTCGACACGCTCGCGAAATATCCCCCGTTGGCTGCACAAGGGCTGGTAGCTACCCCCAACGTCCTCGCGTTACCCGGCGGCGCGGCAATCAAGGTACACGACGAAATCGTGGCAGGCATTGGCGTCGGCGGCTCGCCAGGCGGCGACAAGGATGAAGCTTGTGCGAAGGCTGGAGTAGCCAAAATTAAGGCCGGTTTGCCTCACTGAGAGAGAGGCACGGGTAGTGCGCAATGGTGATGAGGCTGGCACGGAACGTGAAAGCACAGCATTGACACGAAGGGGTCGCTGTTTCGCAGAAGTGTAGTGCGTTGCCGCGACTTGTCGTTCCGCCCCCGCTCGTGGCTGGGGCGGAAAGCGCCGAAGCGCCAGTTTGCAATCCATACGACGGGGCGTGCGAGCACCTTCAACTGCAGTACGATAACTAGCGTGCGTGTTGGGGACTATCGAGGTCGCACAGGTACAATTGCACCGAGCGGCTTCCGCTGCTTCCCGGGGCGGCAGGATGGCGGCACTGCTCACAGAGTGGAAGTGAGGCGACGGCCCCGACCAAGCAGTTTTGCGAGACGAACATGCAACCGTTTGTTGTTGATGTCGAGTTTAAGTGTCCTGGCTGCGGCGAGCTTTCACAGACCACCGTGCGCTTGCCTGAGCCGCGATGGAATGGCGCTACGCAGCTTTCGCAGTTGTCCGGGGCGGCGGACGTTGAACTTCAATGTAACCATTGCCATCGTACATTCAACGCGGCAGCTGCCTACAGCGGCGTCGATGCAACGGTTGCCCTTGATGAGTTTCCTGAGACGCGCGTTCAGGCAGGCGCCGCCGGATACGTAATGTCATTCGATAGCAACTGGTGGGCGCACACAGAGGCTCCAGCAGATCCTTACCGGATCTTCCTCGATTCGTACCAGCACGTCGGTGACATACTCGCAGACCACGGAGGAGCGGACGGCGCCAATCTGATCAATCGGATGGTCTTCGTTCAACAGTTTGGGGCGTTGGAGGCGTACCTCGGTGACACTCTCGTCAAACATGTAATGGAAGATATGGGTGCGGTCAGGCGACTACTACGTGTAGACCGGACTCTGATGGCACGAAGCTTCGGACTTGCCGATGTGCTTGACGAACCCGACATCGTCCGACGCGAAGTTAAAAGCTATCTGAAGAGTCTGCTCTATCACCGCCTGGACCAGGTGAGCTCGCTCTATAAGAATGTGCTGGAAATCAATATCTGGCGGTCGTCTGCAGTTCGAGCAGAATTATTCAAGGCTGTCACATATAGACATGACTGTGTCCACAGGAATGGCTACGATCTTGAAGGCACAAAGCTGGACATTTTTACCCAAAAATGGGTACAGAATGTTGCTGACGCGACGAAGGCGGTCGCAGACTGCATCGAAGATCAACTGTAGCGCGACTGGCGGCTGCGAAGCAGCGGTCGCGGGCTCGGCCGACGGTCCTGACCGGCACTATCATACGGTTACACCTTTGTCGGCCCAGGTGCAACTGTATTTGGGCGGCACTTCAAGGCATCGTCTGGCATTGGTGGTCCAGCATGCTCATCACACAGCCACGAACCGGTTGCCTCAAACGCCCAAAGTAGCAGGAGTGATGGATGGACCCGATGCCTCCATGTAGGTATCTCTGCCATCCCTGAGGGCTTCAGGTTTGGGTCGATCATATTGTTTGTCAACAATATGAAGCCTCGCCCTAGAAGCAAATTATCCTCGCTCAATTTCGCAACGTGCGGTCCAGTCGTGCATCTACCGGAGAGACCAATGGCCTCCTACCCAATCGAAGGTGCGCAGCGACCCACGCTCGCTCGTTGCCGCGAGTACGCGGTTTGCCGAACAAGGCGTTGCGCGTGTGGGCAGCGCGGCCGCTCCCGTCCTGTCTGCCTGGCAGCGTTGAGCGTATCCTGGCTTCAACATGCACGATGCCCATCGTCATCAGGAAGTCGTGACCGCTAGTGAGCAGCGTATGGCACAGTTCGCGCGCAATAACTGGACGGTTTGCTTTCTCAGGGCAGACGGTGGTTCCTACCGACGAGCAGAACGCGGTCACCGTTACCATGGTTGCCTTTGCCATTCCAGCGCGACAAGCCGCGTCATGTGGCGAGTTAGCGCGCGCAAACCACCTCGATGCGCTGCATGAACATTGCGCCAGACAGACGTACACGAATCTCCGATGAATCTCGTACAGCTGGCTCGGGGTGTGGTGATCACCATGCGCTGGAGCACGCCGTGCCGGCACGTTGCAGACGTTCAATCGACTTCTGTCCGAGACAGGCAATGAAGCTCGCAGCAGCACCTATGCTCGAGCCACGCGTCGATGCGTACTCACTGTTAGCCATATCTTGCCGGTTGAAACTGGGGCAAACTACTACAGGCCATTCAGCGATACTGCTGGTACGCCTGCATTAACTTAAGTGAACCCGTCTCCGCGATGCTCGGAGGTACTATCTTGACCACACTCAAGTCGAAAGGAAGTGACACATGACAACCATCAATCCCGGCCCGAAGCCTAAACGAGAGGATGGCAAAGACGATCGGAGGCACCATGTGAACCCGCCAACCAAGCCGAAACATCCCACTCTGCCCATTCATGATCCGAAGAGGAAGTGAACAAATAACAGATCAGACGTGGGGTAGCCGCTTCTGATTCAACCACTCAGCCACCTTCGGGTGGCGTTTTTTTGTTCCCTGGCTCGCGGGAAAGCTCCGTTCCTCAGAGCGGAGAAAGATCGTCCATCGGATAACACAATCCGTTGGGTTCAGCCGCTCGCGCTACGGGACACAGCCGAGCCGATGTTACATGCCATTGTCGACATGGTACTTCGCAAGCTAGCAACGGCTCTCTCGCATATCCGTCCATTGTTCCCCAAGACCTTGTAAAGGCCTTGATTCGGCCTTGTCCGTCATCGACGGACCGGCTGCTTTAGAAGATCCGTGCGACTATGACAATACTTGGTTCATTAGAAAATAACGCGATGTTTCTTTCTATAGTCCGATGATTATTCTAATATTTTCAGAAAATTGACCGAAACGAACTCAATAATCGTGGATATCTCGCGAAGACTGGTAACGACGAACATTTCGCATCAGCATGAAACATTGTCGCTGGATTTCGACTATCATCTTTTTAGGCGCGCGGAATATTGAAGATGCGCCACTGCGCCATGCAGATTTCGTTCCAAGCGGTTATCTGAGGTCGCCCCATACGTGTAGAGGAGATGTCCAATGTTCTCGGTTCTTTTCGAAGTCCAGCCACGGTCTGACAAATGGGAAACTTACCTCGGATACGCGAAACTGCTGAAACCTGAACTCGAACAGATCAATGGCTTCGTCGACAACATTCGGTATCGCAGTCTCACGCGAGAGGGATGGCTACTCTCCTTGTCGAACTGGCGCGATGAGAAGGCGCTCGTTCGATGGCGAACGCAGGAGACGCACCACGGTGTGCAGGAGAAAGGGCGCTTCGAGGTGTTCAACGACTATCACTTGCGAGTCGGCCAATTGACACGCGATACACATTTGCCCGATGGGCATGTGTTAAAGGAGCAGCGGCTGGACGAAACGCAGACGGGAGACGCGACGACCGTCCTGCTGATCAATGCGCGCCGGGACGCGGATTGGGTGAAAAACTCAAAGGCAAAGGATGTCGCACAGTTTCTCGGACTGAAAGACGACGATGCGGTCGGCTTGATGTCATGGGATGTGTTTGATGCGGTACTGTCACCTGGCGATATTGTCCTGCTTGCGGCGTGGCGGGACCAGCAGACAGCTGATGCGTTCTCTAGCTCAGTGAACGTTCAACACATGCGCATGCGTGCTGTTCGGATCGTGCGGGACTATGGCATGTACGACCGGCGCGAGGCGCCGCAGTATTACCCTGAGGCACGGCGTTCGGTAGCGAAGGGCAGCTAATGCGAAGTCTTCCGTGCTGTACTCATGTCCGTACAATTTTGCGCTTTGTGGCTGCAGGGAGCTTTCAACATGAAAAAGCTGATTCTCGCCGCCGTCACTGGCGTCATCTGCTCAGCATCGTTAGCAAATAGCGCCAATGACTGCGCTGTTACTGATGCAATGTATCATCTGGCGGCGGCAATGATGTCTGGCAACGAGACGCAGATGCAAGAGTTGACGCACGCTAGTCTGACTTATGGCTATTCAGATGGCAGCGTGCAGAATAAGACTGCGTTCGTCGACACCATTGTGAGCAGACAGACTCGCTATCGGCGAATCGATTTGACAGATGCAAAAACCACCGTCGCGGGTGACAATGCGATTGTACGAGAACATTTTTCTGCGACGACAGAATTGGGTGGCAAGTTTGATGAGCTTGACCTGAACGAATTGCTTGTCTGGCACAGACATAACGGAAAATGGCGGTTACTTGCCCGACAGGGCTATAAGTTCTGAACCCGCACAAATGTGAGAAGGCAGGGCGTGCTGCGGCCTATCCATGTTGTCGTGTACGTCCAGTGGCGGCCCCGCACTATTACTTCTGAAGGCACTCGAGCGACGGCGATACAGAAACAATGTTGCCGTTGCGGGTCGTATTGACCTCCGCTCTTGCCGTAGAGATCCTTCGGCTCTATTCGACAGGGGTCAGGGAAAAACCGTTTATTTATGCCCGCAATGCCGCTCTGCCGAAATGTGCAAGATTGCCTTGAATTGACCCTTGCGCTGCCTCCATGAGCGCGTACCCCCAAGCAGAGCGTGCGAGCGCACTCCGACGCTGAACCGTCTGGCACCCAGTCGACGATATCCTGACGCGAGAGTTTAGTTTACCGTCGAATACGGCCTGGATTTCTGGCAAAAACTGGACATGTCTATCGGTTCCTCTGGAGCGTCATTACGGCAAACGCCGTTGATAGGGCGAGAGGGCGGACGGGCTTATTGCGCCGCCTCACAATCCGGGTCATCGAGTGAGCCGGGGCGCATCCAGCATCGAGTTTCGCCGTAAGGGATTCGAGCTGTTGACGAAGTTTAACGACCGTCTTCTCCGCGTGCTCCAGTTCGTCGTCTCGTTTCCGCAGACTCTGCTCAAGCTCGCTGCGTTGGCTAATCGACGATGTTAGCCGCGTCTTCACGCCCGCAAGGTCATCCCGAAGTGCATCACGCTCTTGCCGATGCGCCGTTTCCAGCGCTCCGATGCGGTCATTTGCTTGCTGCAGATCTTTGCGCGCACGCGAAGCGGCCATGCGTTCGGTCTCGATTTCGAGCAGCGCGCGGCGCTCGGCGGCGGCGAGGCGCTGCTCGTTCTGTGAAAGCGAATTCCTCAATTTCTCGAGTTCGGCCGAAAAATCCTTGCGCGCATCGCCCAGCGCGGCCGTAGCGGTAGCGGCCTCACTGCGGGCAGCCGCAAGTTGCTCACGCAATGTGGCACTAGCCGTCCTCTGCTCAGAAAGTTGCGATTCGAGCGAACCTATCTGTAGCCGCAGCTCATCCGATCTGGCGTTAACTTCGCGCTGCGCCGCCTCCGAAGCCTCAGCGCGAACTTCCGCATCACGCATGTGCATCTGCGCCGCCTCGACGGCCGCTTTGGCATCGATTTGAAACGCCGCCAATGACTTCTCGGCCGCATCCAATGAAAGCCGCCAGAGATGGGCTGCCATATCACCAGCCGCAGTGGCGACTTCTGCAGGAAGATCAGGCCGCCCAATGTCTACGCGGGATTTATCACGAAGGTCTGTCCAGAAATCGCGTAATGCCTTGGCCGGCGCGCTCATACTGCCTTTCCGCACCAACTGATACAACTTGTTGGCGGTCGGCGTTTCTCCGTAACGAAAGAACAGCAGGCCGCAGACTTCCCGGTACAACGCTTGGGTATCGAGGACGCGTTCGCGGAGCGCTTCAATGTCGTTTTCGAGGCTCATGTGGTCGGTGCGTGATTGGTGGCGAAGAATGGGTTGATAATACAACGTAAAACAGTAAATTCTCAACACACTACGCATGTAACACGACATTAGTACTATAATGTCGTGTATGATAAAATGGCAGTGTGCAGAGAAAATCCCGCCTTTTTTGGAGCCTCCAACCGTGTCAGATACGCAGATCGCCACTATTCAACCTGTGGAATCGCTCGTTGTCCCGGAAATACTCGATGGCCGCGATGGAACCAATCGTGGCGCGGTCGAGAATTCGCAGCTGTCTGCGCGCAACGACCTGGACGCCATTCGCGCATGGCTGTCGAACTTCGCCGACACCAGGACGACCTTTGATAACTATCGCAAGGAAGCCGAACGTCTTTTGCTATGGGCCGTCGTGCAACTGGGCAAGCCGCTGTCGTCACTCACACACGAAGATCTGTTGCTGTTCAAGACGTTTTTGGCCGACCCGCAGCCCGCGAGCCGTTGGGTCTCCGCCAACGGCGGCAAATATCCACGCGGCGACGAACGTTGGCGCCCGTTCAACGGTCCGCTGTCACCGGCGAGCCAGCGACAGTCACTGATCATCCTGAACGCCATGTTCACCTGGCTGGTGAGCGCCGGCTACCTGCGCGGCAACCCGATGGCGCTCCTGCGGCAACGGGCGAAGCGTTCGGCGCCCCGCGTCACACGTTATCTGTCGCTGTCGCTGTGGGACGACGTCAAGGAGTTCGTCCAACAGTTGCCACAGGAAACGGACGCGCAACGTGCCTACTACGCCCGCTGCCGTTGGCTAACGACGCTGTTCTACCTACAAGGCATGCGGATCTCTGAGGTCGCGGGCGGACAGATGGGCAGTTTTTTCCGCCGACTCGGACCAGACGGACGGGATCAGTGGTGGCTTGAAACGCTGGGCAAGGGCGAGAAGGAGCGGATTGTTCCGGTTTCAATTGAACTCGTGCAAGAACTGCGCAGCTACCGGACGGCGCACGGCCTGCCTGCCCTGCCCGTCCGGTCCGAAAACACGCCGCTGATTATCCCGTTCAAGGGAAAGAAGCGCTGTCTTTCCCGCTCTGCGGTACACGATGCCATCAAGGGTGTATTCAGTGGCGCCGCGATGTGGCTAAGATCGAAAGGCCCGGAGTTCGCTGACCGTGCGGATGAGCTGGAACGTGCCTCCGCACACTGGCTGCGCCATACCGCAGGCTCCCACCAGGCGGACAGCGGCGTTGACCTGCGGACAATCCGTGACAACCTCGGGCACGTGTCGCTAAATACGACTAGCCTTTACCTGCACACCGAGGATGATGAGCGGCACCGCGAGACGGTCAATCGCCACCGCATGAAATGGGGCGAGACGGCTGAAAAATGGGAGCCGTAGGCATCACATGAGCAGATTCGAGGCAACAGAATGTGGTTGCCGCGAGAGATGAAATCCATTCGTATCAAAGTATTGTCCGGAACGTCCTGAAGGGGTCTGTCTCGTCTGGCGCAGTGCTCTTCGGCTCGCTCACGGCGAGTGCTATGGGGCAACGGTCGGGCCTGACTAAAATTTGACGAAAAACTGTGCATCGCGCCACCACCGGCGCGACTACATCGTTGCCACGTTATCTCCTAGTCTGCGGGCTGCGTCGCAATCGTCCAATGCCCGCCGGCAGTCCGGCGTGGTGACCTCCGCTGTCGTGTTGACGTCAACGTTGCTCACGCTGCGAACTCATCTTTCACCGCCCGATAGAGTCTTCGGTATCGTTGAAGCCGGCCGGACAAGGCGCCATGATCCTGCGCGTTTGGTTCATATACTTGAATCACAGGCGGTGCGACCAATACATCCTTCGAATCATCCCTAGTCGACGCAAGTCGGGCAAGTCGCGCGGCCCCCAAGGCACCCCCGACTTCGCTGCGTTCATGACGGTTCAGCGGGAAACCCAAAGCTGTTGCGCAAAGTTTTCCCCAGAACGGACTCCTCGAACCGCCACCTACGAAGGACGCCGACAGTAGCTCGGTGCCTGCATTCTGAAGTGCTGCATACCCGTCTGCCATGGCGAATGCAACTCCTTCCATTACGCTATAGGCAAGATGTTCGGCGCGATGTGCGGCCGTCATCCCAAAGAAAACTCCCTTAGCCGAAGCATCGTTATGGGGTGTCCGCTCTCCGTTCATATACGGAAGAAATAGTGGCGGATTGCCGCCCTTTCCTTCAGGCGCAATCCGGACTAGCTCAGGCACGTCCGTTTTCAGCAATGACGACAGCCATTCCAGGCTCACAGCCGCTGAAAGAATAACGCTCATCTGATGCCACTGGTCAGGCAAACAATGACAAAACGCGTGGACGGCTTCGCTTGGGTTAGGTGCATATTGCGCTGTGCTGGCAAACAGGACGCCTGAGGTTCCAAGCGACAGAAACGCATCCCCAGGCTTCACGACGCCGATCCCCACTGCGCTCGCTGCGTTATCACCCGCGCCACCACACACCATCACCGAGTTCGGTAGTCCCCACTCCTGCTTCAGTTCGTTGCGCAATTGCCCTGCAATCTCGCTCCCTTCGACAAGTCGCGGCATGTTGTCCCGCGACAACCCCGTCGCCGCGAGCATTCGGTCAGACCAGTCGCGCCGCGCGACATCGAGCCACAATGTGCCGGATGCGTCCGACATGTCTGATACAAACTCGCCCGTTAACTTCCACGCAATGTAGTCCTTCGGCAAAAGCACCTTCTGGACAGCACGATAGACTGCCGGTTCGTACTTCGACAGCCACAATAGCTTCGGCGCCGTAAAACCCGGCATTGCCAGATTGCCGGTAATGGCTCGGGAATCGGGAACGAGCACCTCCAGTTCGACACACTCCGCGTAGGCGCGGGTATCGTTCCAGAGAATCGCTGGCCTCAAGACGTTACCGCTACGATCTAGAAGCGTCGCGCCATGCATCTGCCCCGACAGACCTATGCCACGTAACGCGGCAAACATCGCAGCGTTTTCCGCTCGAACGCTCCCAATTGCGTCGATCGTTGCGTTCCACCACGCTTGCGGGCTCTGTTCCGACCAATGCGGATGTGGATTGTCGACGCGCAACCTGGCGCCCGCTGTCGCTACAACATTCGATTCGTCGTCGGTGAGTACGACCTTGACCTCGGACGTACCTAGGTCGATTCCAAGAAAACTCAAGATCCGATTCCTCTGGTTACGTGGCGTGGCGTCACGCTGCTGCGCGATGCTCTTGATGCGAGACCTCGTTGAGCCGATGCAGCGCGCGGAAGCGCGAAGGCGGCATGCCCTTTTGCGCGAGGAACTGGCGATTGAAGTTCGACACGTTATTGAAACCGACGCGGAAGCAGACGTCCGTCACGCTGAGGTCTGTGCACATCAGTAGTTCGCAGGCTTCGTTAAGCCTGAGCCGATTCTGGTATTGAATGAAAGTGCAGCCGGTATGGCGCTTGAAGAAACGCGTGAAGCTGCTCACGCTCATACCGGATAGCTCCGCTACATCCGTCTCCCGCAGGTTGCCCGACAGGTTCTGCTGAATATAGGACAGCACCTGATTAATGGTCGACGACAGGTACCGCTGTGCGTTCACATCGTACGAAGGACCGGCGAGCAACCGTCTTTCGGAACAACTGATCAGCTCTTCGAGCACCGACATCAGCAACGCGACACGACGCGCGCCGTGGGCTATCGAAAGTGACTGCATGAAAGGTGTAATTCCGATTCCGAGCGCGTTTGGAAACTGTAGTCCGCGCGATGCCTGGTCCAGCATCGCGAGCATCGGACTCAATTCAGCGAATGCGGCCACCATCCGATCGACGGCCTCGCGCGAGAACTGCAATACAAGATCTCGCGAGGGCACATTGGCGTCAGCGCCGTCATCGCTGATCCAGTTGTGGGGCAGGTTCGGGCCCGTCAATACCAGATTACCAGGCTCGAAATTGCCAATGAAATCGCCCACAAAGAACTTTCCCGTCGACGCACGAATGACATGCACTTCATACTCGGGATGAAAGTGCCATTTCGCCACGCTATGCGGATAGTCGTGGACCCATGCCCGGAAGGATTCATCCTGCCGGGTATGTACCAGTTCCAGATCTGGACTCATTCGTTGTCTCCTTCGTACTGGCTTAGCCGGATTCTTTTCCGTGGCGTGCCGCGCGCTAGTGCGTCCTCACTGAGGATATGGCCCGCACACTAGCCGCCCGCCCCAGTTCTTCGCCGGACGCGAGCGTGAGATTTTCCTCGGTCTGCGCGTCGAACACATGCAGGTCGCGGCGGTTCATCTCGAGCGTGACATTCGCGCCAATCTGCGGCAAGCTGTTAGATGGTATCAGCGCGGTGATACGTTCGCCCGTGCATTCCACAGTAACCAATGCATCTGCGCCGAGTATCTCAATTAGCTCGACGCTGCCGCGAATCTTCAGCGCCTCGGCGTTGCCCGCGCCTCCGGTGATCCGAACGTAGTTCGGCCGGACGGCGACTTTCACGGGCTGTCCTGCTCGTAGAGTCAAAAAGCGCGGCCCTGCGAGTTCCCAGGTTTCGCCGTTCACACGCGCGGACACAGTGTCCGCTGTCCGCTCGATCATGCCCGCCAGAAAATTCATCGCCGGCGTACCGATAAACCCCGCTGCAAACAACGTTCGCGGGTAATGATAAAGCTCGCTCGGCGTGGCTGCCTGCTCGATTCTGCCATCGCGCATTAGGATAACGCGGTCGGCAAGCGTCATCGCTTCGAGCTGATCATGCGTAACGTAGACGGTCGTCGTCTGCAAACGTTGATGCAGGCGCTTGATGTCTGTACGCAATTGCGCACGCAGCTTCGCATCGAGATTCGACAGCGGCTCGTCGAACAGGAACACATCGGGCGTCTTGATCATCGCACGCGCAATCGCTGCTCGCTGCTGTTGTCCGCCTGACATTGCGCGCGGCTTGCGTTCGAGCAGCGCGTTGAGATTTAGCATTGACGCAACCTCGCGCACGCGGCGGTCGATTTCCTGCTTCGGAGTCTTCAGCCGGCGCAGCCCGAACGCGATATTGTCGTACACGTTCATATGCGGATAGAGGGCGTAGTTCTGAAAAACCATCGCGACATTGCGCTCGCGCGCCGGCACGTCGTTGACCACCGCATTGCCAATCGACAAATGGCCGCCCGAAATGCCCTCAAGCCCGGCGATCATGCGCAGCATCGTCGACTTGCCGCAACCCGACGGCCCGAGCAGCACAACGAACTCGCCGTCATCGATCTGAAGGTCGAGCGGATGCAACACAGGCGGCCCGCCGTCGTAGTGCTTCGTTAGCCCTTTGCAGACAATATTGGCCATGGCTCAGTCCATCTCGATCTGGATTTTGACGTCTTCCGGATGACCAGCAGCGGCTTGTTCGAACGCCTTCACACTATCCGAAAAGGAGAACTTGCGCGAGATGAATGGCTTTACGTCGATCATCCCAGAGCTGATCAGCGCCAGTGCGCGCGGGAAAATGTTGGCGTAGCGGAACACGGATTCGAACCGCAGTTCCTTAGCCTGCATCGCGACTACGTCGAGCGCGACGAGTCCGGGCGGCATGCCGACCAGCACCACGCAGCCACCCGGACACACATGATCGAGCAGCGTCTCGAACACCTTCGCATTGCCTGACGCTTCGAACACGACGTCGGCGCCCCAGCCTTGCGTCACGTCTGCGACCACATTGGAGAGCGACTGAGCGCTTACGTTGACCGTTGTGACGGCTGGATTATTGGCGAAGTGCTTCAGCTTTGTGCCGACCACGTCGGCAAGAATGACGCGAGACGCGCCCGCCGCCAGTGCAGCGAGCGCCGTCATTGCGCCGATCGTCCCTGCGCCGATGACAACGGCCACGTCGCCCGGTCTCATTGAGGCCTTTGTCGCCGCCTGCAAGCCGATCGACAGCGGTTCGACAATCGCGCCCTCCGCAAACGACACGTTATCCGGCAAGCGGAACGTGAATGCGGCAGGATGCACGACGAACGGCGTCAGGCAGCCGTGAATCGGTGGCGTCGCCCAGAAGCGGACGGCGGGATCGAGGTTGTACATACCACGCATTGTTGCGGGCGAATCGAATTGTGGAATGCCCGGCTCCATGCATACACGGTCGCCCACTTTCAAGTTTGTGACGTCGGCGCCGACTTCCACGATGGTGCCTGACGCTTCATGTCCGAGCACCATCGGTTCCTCGACCTTGAATGGGCCGATACGGCCATGCGTGTAGTAGTGGACGTCGCTGCCGCACACGCCGACCGTGTGAATCCGGATCTTGACATCGCGCGGGCCGACGGCCTGCGGCAATTCGATATCGCGCAGGCTCAGTTCGCGAGTGGCTTCCAGTACAAGTGCCTTCACTTCAATCTCCTTACTTTCCTTTGAGCATCGAGTTCAGCAGGCGGCTCAAGGCGCCCACGAAAATAATCGGCGGTAGTGCCAGCAGCACCGTCGACGCGTTGATCACACCCCATGGCACCTCTTGCCCGAGCGAGGTAAATGCGGAGGCCACCACCGGCAGCGTCGCACTGTGCGACGATGTCAGCGCGAGGCCGATCATCAGTTCGTTCCACACCAGCACGAAACTGAAGATGATCCCGCCCATCAGCGTGCTTGCGCAGGTCGGCAACGCGACGCGCCAGAACACTTCGTATGGGCCGCAGCCGTCGAGCGTAGCCGCTTCTTCGATCTCGCGCGGCACGCGCTGGAACACAGGAATCGACAGCCAGGTGATGGTGGAAAGCGTCGTCAGGAGATAGGTGACGATCATTGAAAAGCGGGTGTCGTACAGTCCCAGGTCGACCCAGATTGCAATCAGCGGAATCGCCACGGCCACCGGCGGCAGAAATCGCAGCGACAGCAGGAAGAACTGGATATCGCGTTTGCCCGGCACGTGATAGCGCGCAATCACATAAGCCGCCGGCACGCCCAGCAACGCGCCGAGCAGCACCGCCGTGCCGACGATCACCGAACTGTTGCCGAGCGCGATCAGCACTTCGGGGCTCGATATCACTTGCCGGTAGTTGTCGAGCGTTGGGCTAAAGAAGAAGCGCGGCGTCGGCGTGACGATATCGAGCAGGTTCTTCAGCGAATTTAGTACGGCCCAGAACACCGGAAACACCGCCACTAGCGCCAACGCGATGCCGAACAGGAAAACCGTGCTGCGTGGGATCAGTCTTCCCATTTGTTCACCCGTTTCCAGATAAAGGTAAAGATCAGCGTCGTTGCGACCATCATCAGCACGGCCATGCTCGACGCGTACGACACCTTGCCTGACAGGCCGATGCCTTGCGAATACGCGTACATGTCCAGCGTTTCCGTCGACACACCCGGCCCACCCTTGGTCATAACGTAGATCAGGTCGAACGAGCGCAGCGACTCGACCATCTTGATAAACACGAGACTCATGATGGGCGCCTTGAG
>Ga0256889_1000030_pt1 | contig 37691 bp, 49 predicted proteins | sample MC6MC0512MT_FD_186338 | JGI IMG/M metagenome (GOLD analysis project Ga0256889, IMG submission 186338) | Metatranscriptome of enriched soil aggregate microbial communities from Iowa State University, Ames, United States - MC6-MC0512-MT... | ecosystem: Environmental > Terrestrial > Soil >...
ACTCCGAACAAAGGTTGTGCCGGCACAGACGAACCGGCAACACCAGCTTACGGAGTGGGAAGCAAAGTCAAGTCGTCTGGGCGCTGATGGTGTCGCGGATGCGGATAACGGTGCGATGACTGGCCAGACCCAGCATTGCGCTCGTCTGCTCGTTGGTGCGGCCACACAGCAGCTGACGACGCGCGAAGGTATTGCGCAACACGCGCGGGCTCATATCTGGCGCGGCAAAGCCGATCGCGTCCAGCGCGTCGCGGACGATCGCACCGAGGAGCACATCGTTGATCGGCTTGTCATCTGTGCGCGGCGCGGGGAAAAGAAGCGCATCGTCGGCCGACGGATGAAGCCGTTGCCATGCCGCGAGCGCAGGCGTCGAGAAGGCGGGAAGCGGCACAGTCCTTTCGAGGCGTGCCCCTCGCTTCGGCACGGACACCTGCGGCCTTATCCCTTCGATGACCACGTCGCGCCATCGCGCGCCGCGCAGTTCGGCCGCAGTGAGGCCCGCCCCCAGCAGCAGCGCGACGACCGCGCGGTTGCGGCACAGGCGGGCATCGTCGCCGGCGTCGGGTTGGACATAGCCCTGAAGGGCGGTGTCCGCGTCGGAATCGAGAAAGAGCGGTTCGGGCTCGTCTTCGGGCCAGGCGGCCGAGAGCGCGAAGGTCGCCGCCGGATTGCTGTGACGCAAGCCGACGTCGACCAGATGGCGGCACAGCCGGTCGATCAGCTTGACGTAACGCAGGCGCGTGGTCGTCCCGGGCGCACAGCGGTTTTCGACGTCGTCAAAGAATGACTCAAGGTGCTCGGGCCCGAACGTCGCGAGTGTCACCCCTCGGGTGAGCAGATGGCGCAGGAACCGGTCGAACATCGCCTTGTGTTGCACGATCGAGCGTTGGGAGAACCGGCGGCGGTCCGCGCCGGCCGCCTCCGTCGTCTGCCAATGCAGATAGGCTGTGTGCGGCTCCGCTGTCCACAGATGCGATTCGTTCATGGCATTCAGCACCTTATATACTGAAGTGGCGTCACCCCGGCACCTGGCGAATCTCCGATTCGCCAATTCGCCTCCAGGAAGAGGGGGCTGTCGTGCCGCCCTCATAGGCGTCGGAGATCGTGCGCAGGCACTCGGCAGGACCGCCCTGGACGATCTTTGCCGCGCACGCGAGCATCAGGTTAAGGGGAAGCCCAAAGTCCTCAACCAGAAAGCCGCGTTCGCAGACATTGCCGAGCACGGTTGCGCTGCATGGAACGCGCTCGCGCATCTCCGTGACATCCTCCCTGTAGGCCCAGATGGGCTTCCCAAGCGCAGCGGCAAACCCGATCTCGAAAGCGGTGCCGCTGTCGGGCTCGCCTGCGCCGCGAAAATCTGCGACGTTGGCCATGACAATATCCGCGCGGCGGATCGCTGCCAGATTAGAGCGATAGATCGACGCAGCTTTTTCCGCGGTGACAGGTCCGCCGGCGCCAGTGCATCGAGCGGGTAGAGGCCCTCGAATCCGGCATCCGCGCACATGCGCCGGAGCGAGCGACCGTAGTCGAGCGCATCGACGCGGAAAACGTCAAACCCGGCGAGATAGATCCGGGCCTTGACAACGTCGTCCTGCGCGCCAGTCATTCTGTGATGCGGAAGCGTTCGAGGTCCTGATCCTTGATCCAGTGCGGTGCGCGGCCGCGCCCGCTCCACGTGTCTCCCGTCTCGGGATTGCGATACTTCGGCGCCACCGGCACGCCGGCGTCTTTGCGACGCTTGCCGAAAACGTCCTCCGGCGTGAAGCCGAACTCCGCGACGGCCTCGCGCACCCGTTCGAGCTCGGCAGCGGCCTCTTTCTTGCGGGCTTCGGCGATCAGCTTTTCGAGTTGCTCCTTCTGCGCAAGCAGGTCTTTATAGCGTTCCATGTGGTTGAATTCTCGTTGGGTATGATGGACGATTCTACCAGGCTCCAACAGCTGTCAAGTCTGCGCCGGGCCACACCAATGAGCGCACGCTCGACATTCACTGCAACAGGTACTGATGAAAAGAATTGCTGTTCGCCGCTCGGGCGTTCACGGCCGCGGCGTCTTTGCGCTACGACCGATCAGCGCGGGCGAACTCATCCTCGAGTACGCCGGCACGATCATGAGCTGGAAGCAGGCGATAGCTCGCCATCGACGTTTCGGCAAGGAAGGTCACACGTTCCTTTTTGGGCTATCCGATGGGCGGGTTATCGACGGCTCCCTTGGCGGCAACAGCGCGCGCTGGCTCAACCACGCCTGCGTCGCCAATTGCGAGGCCGTCGAGTCAAACGGAAGAGTACACATCCACGCGCTTTCAGATATCAAGCCGGGCCAGGAGCTCTTCATCTCATATGGCCTGTCGGTAGAGGGCCGCCAGTCGGCAGCCGTGCGGGCGCAATACGAGTGCCGATGTGGTCACCGTCGATGTCGCGGGACGATGCTCGCCGCAACCACCTACCGTGGCTAGCTGACGCGGTCTGGTGGCGCCGCGGTTCGTTCAGCACGCAGACGTTCACGAAGCAGGACCTTCTCGACGACCGGCAGATCCGCGGCGAGCTCGTTGCATTTCTTATGGGCGAGCGCCAGATTGGCGAGCCGTGACGTGCCACCGTCTTTCTCTGATAGCAGGTGTTCAAGCGTGACGTCTTCATTTTCCAGCGCGGCACCACAGTAAAAGCAGTTACTCCCGTCCCGTGCCCGTAAGCTCCTCAGACGCGATGACCGCTTCTTCTAACTGGGATTAGTGGCGTCTCGCGCTCTGCATGAAGACGATGGCGCTCCGTTTCCGAGTGGCCGCGTGAGCCTGATCGTCATCGGTGTCATGTGGACCAGTTCAGCCGCACCTTTCCCGAGTAGAGCCATTGCGCGTTCAAGCGAGCAGTTCGACGCCGCCAGGCCGGTTTGATCCAATACCGAAACCGTAGACATTCCTGCTTCCGTTTGCATACGAGGGCGACGCCGGACCATCGACAGTCACCTCACGACCCGGCAGCGTGGAGCCGCGATTGGCATCGATCAGCCGCGACTTCCCAGCGCACGTTCGATCTTCTGGTCCGTCTTGTACTGGCTCAAGGCGAAAACGGACCAGATCGCCGCGGGAACCCAGCCGATTATTGTCAACTGAAGCAGCAGGCAGATGATCCCGGCGAACGGGCGACCGATGGTGAAGAACTGGAGCCACGGCAGAATGATGGCGAGCAGTAGACGCATTTTTGTATCCTTTTGCTAGAGTGGATTTATATCGACGGGCGCCACTCGAGATAATCGTAGTATTTAACGGCAGGACCGCACCGGATCTTTAACGAAACTTAACCGCGGCGGCAGGCGCGCTGCTGCACCAACGCTGCCGAGCCCGACCGCGGCTGCGAGTTGGCAGGGAGCGGTATAGAAACTGCTGACTGAGGGCAGGGCACTGCAACGGGCCCCTCTATGCGCTTATCCAGGCATTCACTTGTGGACTACCCGCGCGCGGGCTCGAGAGGACTGCCATGACCCGAGATCAGTTTGTTCAACAGCTTGCAATGATGCTTCGAGATTTGCCGCGAGGCACCGCCGCTGACCTGAACGAGTGCATGGTTGCTTACTGGAACGGGAGGCAGGTTGTGTTTGCGTTCCTCTGTGAGCGTGGAACGGACGCGATCGAGGAAGAGTTCGACATCGACGACTATGTCTGGGAGGACTGGCAGCCGACGTTTGAGAAGTGGATATCGTCTCCTTCCTTTAGCAATCGCCCGGAGGTGCTCGCATGGCTGAGCGACTCACCTCCGCACGAGGCCGGCGAGTGACATGGGACGCTGGAACCGGGCCAATCCTGCGCGTGTCGCCGCGCGAGCTAATCAAAGCGAAGGTGGACCGCCGGCGTTGATACAGCCACAACTGGCGACACTGGTGGACCGTCCGCCGAAGGGAGGCGACTGGTCCTACGAAATCAAGTTCGACGGTTATCGCGTGATGACCCGCATCGAGGGAGGCGTCGCGACGATCTTCACCCGCAATGGTCATGACTGGACCGAGCGGATGCCGCGTCTCGCGGATGCCTGCAATGCGCTGCAGGTCGATGATGCGTGGCTCGACGGCGAGGCCGTCGTGCTCGATTCAAGTGGCCAGCCAGACTTCAACGCGTTGCAGAACGCCTTCGACCGGCGCAGCACAGCAGAGATCGTCATGTTCGTGTTCGACCTGCTATGGCTCAACGGGACGGACCTTCGCGAACAGCCGCTGCGAGCGCGCAGAGCGCTGTTGAGGGACTTGATGGCGGAGCACTCTTCCGACGCTATCCGATTCTCCGAAGACTTTCCGCAGGACCCGGTCTCGCTCGTCGCATCGGCTTGCAAGATGAAGCTTGAGGGCATCATTGGCAAGCGCGGAGACGCGCCGTACCGTTCCGGGCGGTCAGCAGCCTGGGTGAAAATCAAGTGCTACCTTCGCCAGGAATTTGTCGTCGGCGGCTTCACGCGCGCGAGGGGCGCGCGCTCGGGTGTGCATTCGCTGCTGCTCGGCGTGCACGAGAAGGATGGCTCGCTGCGCTACGCCGGCAGCGTAAGTCCGTATTTCTCGTCCCGCGCGGCCACCGCGTTCGTCGCCCGAGCCCATGCAGTGCACAGCGACATAGCGGCTTTTTACAACCCTCCGAAGCCTGAAAAAGAACGCGATTGTCTTTGGCTTAAACCGTCGATCGTCGTTGGATGTTCGTTCCTTGAATGGACCCCGGGCGGCGAAGTCCGGCACTCCGTGTTTCATGCGGTCCGTGATGACAAGCCGGCGGCCGCAGTGACGGAAGAGACCATGGTGCCGATTGAAGGCAGTGAGCCAGTGGAAATCGACGCCGGCTCGACTCGCGAGGTGCCGGGGCCGAAGGGGAGTCTCAAGATCGCTGGGCTTCGTATCACGAATGCTCAACGAGTGATGGACGAAGTTACCGGGCACACGAAGAGGGAGCTGGTCGAGTACTACTCGGCCATCGCGGAGTGGGCGCTGCCGCATCTACACAACCGCCCCCTTGCACTGGTGCGGGCGCCAGACGGCATACAGGGTGAGCTTTTTTTCCAGAAACACAGTGAGCGAGCGCGCATTCCGGGCATCGAAGAGCTGCCGACCGAACTGCATCCGCGTCATCCGCCGCTGCTCGTCGCTAATACGCCCGAAGCGCTGGTGGGCCTCGCGCAGATGTCGGTCGTTGAGCTCCACACATGGAACGCCGTGGCGCCGGATCTCGAGCACCCCGATCGCATCATCTTCGATCTTGATCCGGACCCGGCGCTGCCGTGGACCGCGATGCTGGAAGCCGCCAGTCTGATGAAGGTCGTGCTCGACGAGATCGGCCTGCGCTCCTTTCCGAAGACGAGCGGCGGCAAAGGCTTTCACATCGTTGTGCCTCTCACGCGCCGGCAGGGATGGAGCGAAACGAAGGCGTTCGCCCACGCGGTTGCGAAGCATATGGCGCACGTCGTGCCACAGCGCTTCTCGGCAGTGCTCGGCCCAAAAAATCGCGTCGGAAAAATTTTTATCGACTATCTGCGCAACAGCCGTGGGGCGAGCACAGTTGCCGCCTTCTCTGTGCGCGCCCGCCCCGGCATGGGTGTCTCAATGCCAGTCTCCTGGGACGAACTTCAGGAAATTAGCCGCGGCGATGAGTGGACAATGCCTAAAGCCGTCGAGCGTCAGCGATCGCTGAAAAAAGACCCGTGGCAGGGCTACTGGCAGACGCGGCAGGGGATCACGGCAGCCATGCGGCGCGCAGTGCGTCTGGTTTGAGTGCGCTTGACCGCGGCGAACAGTTGACGCGCGGCGTCGGGACGCAACCATCCTAAAGTCCACATGCCATCGCGACAGGCAGACTCCGACCCATTGGCGCCCTTCGAGCTTACACCCCAGACGGGTCCGCTCTTGGGATACGAACGGCCATGCTCCTCCACCGCTTAGTCGGACGTCGTCGTTCTAAGCGAACCTGCCGCGAGAGATTCAAACTAGCGCTTTTTAGTCCGAGTGCTTTTTATACCGAGATAGTTCCTTTCGTAAGTATCAAGTAGCGCTCCGACTTGGTGATCAACCGCATCATGTTTCTCCGGGCTTCTCAATTTTTGCAGCAGCTTGCAGATAAAACGGGCTGGCAATTTCATTAAAACGACCTGGTGCGATTGATACATTTCTTTGATCCAATCGAGATCTTTTCCACTGCGTAGGTTTTCATCAATGTCCCGCGTAATCATGAATCCCAGTGAGCCGTACATCCCTGTTAGATAGGACTGGAGCTGGCGATATTCTGCCGGCCCCGGGTCGGTGTAATTCTTTGCTTCGAAAATAGCATGGCGGACGCGATAATCTGACCGGAGCCTCTTCCAAAACTCGGATTCCTCGCGATTTCGACCAACAATATCACGACGCTGGACCGCCGAGCCGTTCGGATGGGGTTCGATGTTTGTCAAGTGCGAAGCAAAGACTATCCGCAGGGCGTCGAGGCACCAATGCTCAAAGTCTCTCTCCCCCTCCTTCCCTAGAGGGATCTTGTCCAACTGAGAGATTATCTGCCCAATTCGAACTTTTCTTATCTCCGGAGTTGACGAGTGGACTTTTATGTCATATTCGTCCGTTATCTCTTCAGCCTCGTCCGGCATCAATGCATTGCGACTTAGATTTAGGCCAAGCCAGTAACAGGGATGAATTAGAAGGCGCTCAAAATCTTCAAAGGCTTTGTCCGGCGTACGTCCGTCGTGGCAAAAGGTAAACGCTGCCGTTGTCGCTTCATGCACGCCAAGAAAACCAACGCTGTACAGACCTTGAAGAATACCGCTTGGTTCAAGCAGCCGAACGTCGCGCACGACATCTTGCGCTTCGGTATCGTTTAATCGAGAAACTACGTCTCCGAGGAGAGCAGAAGCCATTCCCGCTTGGAACTCCGGCTCTGCGTCAGCAAATGCGTTCGTTACCAGCTGGATAGACGGAAACACCTTTTGATACTCTTTCCATAGATCCTCAAGACGAGCAACCGAGATTGATTTCGCGGCGAACTCCAAGTCCGAGAGTACCGCCGTGGAGCGTTGCTGGCGTGACGCGCAAAAGAACGCTTCATTCAACAAAGAAAGCAGATCCCTCGGTCGATAGAGAGTAAATTGCAGGCATCGTTTGAAGCCATCCCGTCCTTGCATCTCGCCGGCCGTGCAACGATCCCATATACGTTGGTCCTTTTCTAGGTCGAGCCCGAAGGAAACCCTCATCCGCGACGCAGCTAAAAGTAATAGTTGCGCCCAATCCCAGTGAAGACGAATAACCTGCCCTTCAATATTTCGCGAATAATCGGGGTCCTCTTTGGCAAGTGCTCGGTAGATATTGTCTCGAAGGAAAATAATTGGCCTGACTTTATCCGATCGCTTGTTCAATTCGATTGATGCATAAGCAAGACCTGTGATAATGCCAATACCTATTGCATCCGGTTCGTAGCCCTCATCCAACCGATCCATTAAGAGCACAAAGCGACGATCAGATTTTGCAGCGAGCCCAAGCACTTTTTCTTCAACCCGCCCCAGATCTAGGTTGCCCGGCAAATCTCCAACCGCCTCTTCGGGGGACTCGCTCGACAAAAAAGATTTTGCGATTGATCGGCATTTCGTTAGAAAGTTGCCTTTTGCTGAGTTCCACCTGTGCAGGTGTTCTTTGACAAGATCGTCGTTTTCAACTAAGTGTGCAAGTTTATAGTTTTTGCTTAGATAGTCGGCAATTTCCATGAGCATGGCGTAGCGCCACAAGAGCCGGGTCGACGCTCTAGCCAAGTTAAATGATGTAGAAAATGGCTTTAGTAGCGAGCGGAATCCTATAATTTCAGTGTCATCGGGCGAAAAACTTAAAACAACGACTTTTTTGTCGTCTCCCCAGTGCCGTTGCAACTGAAAATACAGTGCACTTTTACCGGTTCCTCGCCGACCAACAACGACCGTTCGATCATCGGATTCGATTAATGTCCGAAAATCCGCCGTTGGCACAAAAGCGTCAATGAGCATGCGATGGTCGTTCTCGGCGGTGGTGTCGCCGAATGCATTGGGCCTGACTGCGAAGTTCGCCTTGTCGCTCATTTTCCCGATCGCCTTTTTTGGAAGTTGTTGGTTGGTATTCTATCTGGCAATCCGCGCGCGAACGTCAGTTGTCTGGACCAACTCGACGTTCGGATGTCCAGGCGAAACTGTGCCCAATGTCCGTAGCTGGCCGACTACAGTCTCATGTGTATTGCATGGACGCGTACCTGTGCGGTACTGCGGTGACTGGCCGAGACGACCTACTTCGGCCTTTCACCATTCTCGTTAGCGGACAATCACGACCTTTGTGCGGGGAAAATCAATGCTAGATTGAAATTTGATTCGCACTGAGAGTTTCGAACGTCGAGTCGCTACCGGATGCCTTCTCGGTGAATCCTGAACGTTTCCGTGCGGGAACCATAGTGCTTCGTCACTTCCGCATCGGTCATCAGTTTGGACGATTTCAGGATTGGAGCCGCCACCACATACAGCCGGTCTGGATCGGGGCCGTACATGTACAGATACCCGTCATTGCCGTCAACATGAAACTCGGTCTCACCAAGTTCGCCAACGCCCGCACGCTTTATCGCGCTTGCTAGCCGATGTTCCAGGGCCCGAATTCGCGGCCGGTCCTTGGGGCAGAAACCGAAATGGACCATCATTACTGGTCCAGGTGGCCTCTGTGGTTGTCCGGAAGCGGTGCCGCCTGTGAACAGAGCCATGCATAGACACATGACGAATACTTCTCTTCTCGACATGGGTGCGATATTGTCTGTGGAATGAAAATGAATTGTCGACGATGCAGACCGTCCCGTCGAGCATACCTTTGTGGTCGCTCTCGGGTCCACGATACGGTGGGGTCTGCTGAGGCCACTATTCGCTCGCGCGACGCGTTTCGGCAGCCGCTACCTGCGTCCGTAGAAGCGACGCCGGAACAGACATCGTGAGCACGGGCCCACGCAATCCGAGGATCGATACGCTGCGTGGCGTATCGATCCTGCTCGTCCTGCTACACCACTTCAACATAGCTTACGTACTGCGCGATACCGCCGTCGCGTGGGCATTCGGCTGGGACGCCGTACATGCCTTGGTTCGGAACGGCAACTATGGTGTGACGATGTTCTTCGTCATTTCGGGCTACCTGATCACGTCAAACGCACGGCGCCGATGGCGCAGTCTCGGTGCAATCAGCGCGCGCACTTTTTATGTGTCGCGCATCGCGCGCATCATGCCGTGCCTGCTCCTGTTGATCGTCCTCGTCAACGGGCTCGCGGCGGCCAACGTGCCGATATTCATCAATCATGCGCCACTTGGTGTGCCTACATCGCTCTGGCTCGTCAATTTCGCGTCGTTGACTTTCTGGATGAACGTGCTGATCGGCTCATACGGCTGGGTCAATTACGCGCTCGGCGTGTTGTGGTCGCTGTCGATCGAAGAGGTGTTCTACCTGTCGTTTCCGCTGCTTTGCATCGTGCTGCACCGCGACGGCCGCCTGCTCGCGTTCTGGGCTTTAGTCGTCGCGATCGGCCCTTTGTATCGTGCGACGCATTCGGGCGACGAAGGGGGCTTTCTCTACGCGTACTTCGCGTGCTTCGACGGAATCGCGCTCGGTTGCTGCACGGCGCTTCTGGCGGATCGCCCTATGGGGCGCACACTTGCCAAACGCACCACGCAATGGATGACGGTCGCTGGAATGACGGTCCTCTATCTTGCGTGGCCCATCGCGCAAAGCCATGTTTTCGGGGTGACCGGAATCGCACTCGGCACGGCCGTTATATTGATCGGCGCGCACGTCGACGGTGCTTGCGGAAGCGCACGTCTGCTGGCGCCGCTACGCTTGAGCGGCAAACTCAGCTACGAGCTTTATCTGTTCCATCTCGTTGTGCTCGGCTGCCTTCGCACGCTGTATCCGCCATCATCTACGCACGGTAATGAGAAACTGCTTTTGCTCGGCGTTTATCTGGTGCTGTCGGCTGCTGTAAGCACACTGATCGCGCGGGGCTATGCGAAGCCGCTCGATCACTTCGTTAAACGGCGGTGGCTTCGTGCCTCGGCGCAAGTTCCGGACGGCGCTCGCCTGTGACACTGCGACGCGGCTTCTCATCAGCCCTATTGTCAACGATCCAGGCACTGATGTCGAACGACCGGTTGTGTCCGCACCTTGCCCCACGGTCGTGCGCGGCGATCGCGCCGCGCGTGCGTGTCATGCAAAAGGCATAACCCGACCCACAAGGGACGGTCGATGCACATGAAAGCGGACGCTCAACCAGCACTCAACCAGCCGTGTCTGGTTGTGCGTCAATCCGTAGCAACGACGTTTGGCTCCGCGATTTTTGCGCGCTGCATTGTTGCTAGTCGCTTGGTGCCCCACTGCACGATCATCGCCAAGACTGAGGCCTCGGCGAAGGCCACGAGTGGTCGCTGGTAAGGCAGTGATAATGAAAGCAACAAACAAAATGCGGCAAACGAGAACCTGCCAAGCACCATGCCCCGAAGCAGCGAAATCACGAAGGCCGGCCCGTGTGCGCGGTGTGAAGACACCGATAAAACGATCCCGAGCAGTGGGAATACTGCGAGCAAACCGCTCCATGCGGGGCCGACCCAACCGGACAGCGAGGTAACCAGTAACGTCAGGACTGCGCCAGCAACCATCCTGCCTATCAGATCGGACCGCGTAAGCGGCGCACCTGCTGCGCCCCCCGAGCTGCGCGGCAAGAACGACTGGCCGAAGCACACAGCAGCAAAGGCGGCGGTTGCGGCCCATACAGGTGAGGTTGGCAACATTGACAAGCAGCACGCGGAGATGAACCACGTACTGAGCCCGACAGCCAATGCTAGCGGCCACGACCGCGAGCGGCATGTCCATGCATATGCGAAATTGAATGCTTCTGACGCGAGGATTGCGGAAAGGGACAGCGTGGCAGCGCGCGCGCCGAAGCTCGGGCCATGCGCGAGCACAAGAATGAACAGAATAGGACCAGCAACCACCGGTAGACCAGCCAACCAGCCAGCAATAGATGGCCCCCACCATTTACCCGACATCGAAACGACAAGCAAGAACAGCGGGACAAGCGTCAGTTTGAGCGCGAGCATGCCGAAATCGAGTGGATTTAAAGTGCGATCATACTCTTGTCCGCATCGCCGGAGCGTCCCTGTACCGCCCAACGGCTGCTACACCGACACCGCGACGAAGGACCGCTCATGGCCGTTCGGCGCCTTCTGTGCCGTGTACCCCGATGCGTCTATTCGGAAAGCCGCAGGGACATATGAAGCTCGTCATACGCGTCTCCGCTAACCATCAACGAGTGGCGCTCCATCCCGAATTGCTGAAATCCTAGCGACGCATAGACGTTGATAGCGGCTGTACTCGTCGCATTGGCCGTTAGATTTACCTGTGTGATACCCGGCACGGATTTGGCAAAATCTAGGGCGACCGCAATAAGCCTCCTGCTAATGCCTGAACCTCTCACGTCGGGCGCTACGTACACCCCCCATAGAAAAGCTTTGTGGCTTAGCTTTCGAAGGTTCTCGCGCCCCAGTCCCGCAATCCCCACCAGCCGCGTTTCGTCCAAAGCGCCGAAAACCCCCCGATCGTCACGAGTCGTCAACTGACTCCGGATGACGTTTAACGAACGATCCACTTCCTCTTCGTAGCTAGACGCAAATGATGTTGGTGCTTCCCTGAGCGCCTGAAGGCGGAGCGACTGGAACGAAGCCGCATCGTTCGGATTAAGAAGGCGTATGAGCATTGCGGGCGAGTCCTCATGGTGTGGAATTGAATGAGCGATTGCTGGCTATCTCGCGACGGCTGTTGATTGTCTCCATTGTGATGGAGAGGCGCCGCCACACCGGCTTTCACCTCCGGAAAGCAAGGCGCGTCCATGTGACTCCCTTGTTCCTGTTCGCTTGCTGGGCTGAGCCGCTGCGAACGTTGAGCATAAGGTGGAGACCATGCGCTTCGGCAAGCTGGATCGTCTCCGCCGCTGAGACGTCGAACATGCGCCGTCCCTCCGGAAACGGCCCATGGCGCAATGACAAAATGAGGACGCCACCGTCGACTAACAGCTCAGATATGGTTCGCATGCCTCGACGACGTTGGGTTTCATCAAGGCGCATCCATACGGCGGTAACCATGAGGACGTCGAACGTGTTCGCCCTTTCGCGGACGAGGTAGAGATCGGGTAGGCTGTCGTCGAGCCAGACAACGCTGGAACCTGGATGCATGCTCTTGGCAGCGGCCCGCAGTTCGTCGACGGGCTCGACCGCCAAGACCGCGTGCCCCATCGATGCAAATGCGGCAGCGTCGCGCCCCACGCCCGCTCCTACATCGAGGATGCGTGAAGGTGCGTCCGGTATCAGGTGTAAAACCGGTCGGTGGTGGTCTTCGAATGAAATCCCACGCCATTCGTTAGCCAAAACCTCGGCATGCTCGGCATAACCCTCGGTTCCCGAAACGTTGATCGACATTGTGTATATTGAATGGCCAGTTCGGACGATTGTCGGCGTTCCGGACGATGAAGTCGAACGGCCGAAATTGGCCGCCTGCTGCCCGATGCGGTCTGCATGCGCCGCAATGAGGTCACGTTCAGGAGCGTAGTGACGATTTTATTTCGCTTGCGTCAGGGCGATGCTGAGTCTGGATTGCGACGCTATCGACGGGACACGAGTCTCGAGTTGACAGTTTTATTGTCGCAACGGTGACAAAATTAATACGGTCGACGGCGACGTATTGCTGCAGTCTCTCCCCGTTCGATCAACGCACTGCTATATTGTTTCGCTTCGACGAAGACCAACACTGCGAAGCAGTGAACGCCGCGGCGAACCGCGCGGTAAAGCACAGAATGATCCGGGGAAAGTACATGATGAACGTTGCGCGCTCAATGCTTCCGGCCTACGCGCTGCAAATCTTGAGGCCCGCTTGGATCGACGGCAAACCCTCCGATCTTATGTCGCAGCACGACCTGGTATGGAGCGGGCAGGGGCTTCACGATATCCCGATCTACGCGCGAAGGGACGGCTTTATCATTTTCGATTTCCCACGGTCGGCGTCATACTCGGGTGGAGAAGTACCGAGTCACGAACCGGTGGCCGGCGTACGAATGCCCGAGAATATCGTCGACGCACAGAAGCGCCGGGCGAGGCTTAGGTATCAGCGCCTGCAATACATGAATGCGTTTCTGGCTTGCCTGTATTCCGGCTATTCGACCATTCAAAAGACTGGCACCGCGGTACAACCACCGATCACGCCTACTACATATTTTTCGGCGAGCGAACAGGTCGCCGGCCATTGGCAGATATATCGGCACGGAGGGCCTGACCTGCTGTCGTCGCCGTCAGTCTCGAGCCCGGTACTTCAGAGCGCAACCGTCGCCCATGCGACGGAATTGATGATGCAGTGCTACGGCGTATTGTCGGATACGGGAATCGTGCTTGTCGCGCTCGTGTACATGGCCTGTCATCAATACGGGAATCATCAATTCGATTCTGCGCATCTGATCGCGTGGTCTGCCTGCGAAATGCTGATCAACCGCCTATGGTCGGATCTGCTGAAGGATCTTGACGTCAGGAACGGCGGCCACACCGTGATCAACGGGCAGAGGCGAAAGCAGCTGGAAGGGCGCGATTTCACCGCATCTATCGTGTCGCAGTCTCTTTCCCTACATGGAAAGCTCGATGACGAAATGCTCGCGCGCCTCGATGACGCGAGACGGAAGCGAAACGCATTTGCCCATAGTCTCGAACCCGTGTCGTCGGACGATGTCGGTAAGGCAATCCGTACAGCGACGGATTTAATGACGCACGTTATCGGTAGTCGCATCACGAGCCAACTGTCTTACTCCTCAAATGATTAGTGGTAGCACAACCACCTGACGCATTGCGGGTAACTCTGCCCGCCCACCACGACGGCGCTTGTCGCCCGTATGTCTGAAAGGGAAAGGGACAAACGAGAGACTAGCGCCACCGAAAGCAAGACTGGTGTCAGCTTCAACATGCTGCATAAAGACTGCGGATCAGATGCGCGCCCACGGGGACATGTTCCAGCAGTCCACATCAAGGCGTCCCGCGCGTTACGGGGTGGTCTGCCGAATATTGACGCCTCCTCCTGTGGGCGGATGAGTTTGTCCGGATCCTTGGCCAACGTCGGCTCTACCGCCGATGGAAGTTCCGCCACCTAGGTCAACGCGGGGATCACGGACAACCGGAAGGTCGGAAGTCGCAGGCGGAGGCTGAGTCCATTTCGATGCATCGAAATCTGACGAGGGCGGCGCAGGAGAGTGATTTACCCCGAGCGACGACGTCGGCAAAGGTGTTGGCCCTTCGTCTTCCTGCGGCACTGCGGTTGCCGAAAGCTCCAACACTGCCGCGAACGATAATGCCGAATAGAACGCGGTTGCTGCGATAAGAAAACGTATCGTTCAAGCTGCGTGTTCGTGCATGTTTCTGCAGCAGCGCGCGACTTGAATGGCCGTTGTGTTGGGGCGTGTGGGGCTCAGTACGCCCCTGAGCAGATGGTCGAACCACTGTGGTAGCTTTGGCCGCTTTCGATGTGAACGCGATGCTCGAAAGTTCTCGTGGGGGGCTAGCGAACGGTTGAAATGGTAGCCGCAAGCCGATGAACGCCAGACCTAGCTCGACCGAATTCGGCCGCTGTTCGAGATCGCGATTTCTGGCTGGCTGGTTATCAGGTTGCGGCCGGCCTGTACGCGCACCTCCACAGTGTGCTTTATTCTTTCAACATAGGCCGAGCATATTTACCTATGAGGCGAACCAGGGTCGCGGCTTTCTCATCCGGGTGTCCCGTTTGATCGAGCGACAGCAAACGAACAGTTGTCTCACCCTTCGGAGCCTGGAGCATGTTCGGTCCCAGTGCCAGCGCCACTTCCTCAGGCGAGTCAAAGTTTGATCGAAGGACACGACGAAGGGCCGAAGCGATCATGTCTGCGACTTGAACGCCAGAAAACTTCTGCGAATCAACGTAGCGGAAGTCATCGTTGATAATCTTTCCCACATTCACGGTGCTGTCGCCACTCGTGTCAACATCCAATCCATAGGTGTCTTTCAAATAAGTCGGCGCGGCACCCGCCTCATACTGAAATCGCTGAAAATGGCGGTAATCCGCGCCTTTGAGAAAGATCATGGGATCTCGCAGAGATTTCGTTTGCAAGAGGCCGGGCAAAATCTCTAAGAACGCCTTCTCGTATCGATTGGGTATTCGATCCTTCTGGTCTACACGCCATCGAAAATTCGCCAACGCGATAGGCTCGCGCTGCACATAGTAGAGAGGCGCATACTTCAGAACAGTGTAGGCCAGCTCAACCTGCAGAACGAGTTGGGTGTAAAGCTGTAGCGGCAACGCACCGAGTCCGTTGGCAAGATCTGCAATCATTCGTCGGCCTTCCTCGTAGATCATTCGGTCGATGTTCTGCGCGATCTTGTCGACCTGAACCTGCTGATGCCGCTGGATTTCATCACGACGGTGCTGGCTGACATCGACCGCCAAAGCGAAGGCCATTCCTCCCAATTTCCTGAGGTCGGTCAGGAACCTGACGAAGTCTTTCTCAGGAATCGCGCCAAGTTTGACTTCCCGACCACCACCATGCCTGAAACGCAAGTCGGAGACGAGCCCATCCAAAGGACGTCGCTTCGATTCCGGCAAGACGTAGGCAGCGATCGTACACCACGCATTCTGCTTGTCGGCGAACGTGAACGTTCCTGATTCATCAACGAATATGTACATATGTCAAAGAGCGGGAATGGGCGAGCGCTAGGTGCGACGCGTGGGATTATCGCACTGTGCCGCCCCTGGTTTTCGCAATCGGTCTTCTCACGCAACGCCTTCGCTTCGTCATCGGCGGCACCGCAGAGCATATGCGCAGCGGCACCGTCAACGTCCGTTGCCGGATGCAGATGCGACGTTCGACCAACCAGGCCATGGATAATGCCAGCGGCGGCTTATGGCCGGTTGCTGCCTGATCGGACGCACCTCGTCCGGGGCGCCGTATGAGATGTTCGTTCAGACAATGAAGCGCCTCGCGCGCCCGGATGTCGGACGACGCCTCGGGGATCGCCCCTTCTGCTCGCGCAAAACCGGAAGCTGGCACAACGCCTCTTCGTTGGCCGGGCTGATAGCAAGCGACGCGCATACGCCTTCATCGCCTCGTCGACCCTGCCCGTCTTCTCGATAGGCATTCTGGGGCTGAGTGCGGTTCGCGGCGGGAGCAAGCGACAGCAGGCGAGCAGTGCGCATGCTCGCCGGCAGGCGCAGCACTTGCTCCAGTGTCGGTAATTCGTGAAGCAAGGAGGAGCTATGGCAGAGCAGCATAAACCCGGCGAAACCGTCAAAACGTCCGGGATTTACAAGGTAGTGAAGGAGGGTGGAGGCGGCCCGGAATTCGAGGTCACCTGTGTCGAAGGCGAGCATTTTCCGCCGACCCGCTCGGGCAAAGGCGCGCACTATGAACTGGTCCACGGCGCGACGCATTCGCATAAGCACAGCGAGCTTGGCAGCGGCGACAGTTAGCGAGGCTATGGAACGCCCGGATGGCCTGCGTTGAGGGAACGGCGCAGCGCAGCAGGGCGTTGATCGATGCGGGCAAGGGGCCAAGGTGCGGCGATGCCGGGAGGGCGGCGATATGACCAGACGATGGGCAGTCCTGGCGGCAACGTTCGCTTCGACCTTTCTGCTCGGCTGCGCGGTCCGCGGCATGCCGTATAACCGCCCTTACCTGACGCCGACAGAATGCCGCGACCTTGCGGCGCTAAAGTCGAATGCGCCCCCGACCATGGCGCAGCACCAGAGTGAACTGGCCGCGCTCAGAAAAGCCGGCTACGATCCGTCGCCCTGGTATGACGATCCGTATTACCCCGATGACCTGCAAGCTGCACAGCGCCTCGTCGACTACTGGTTTCAGACCGAATGTCAGCAGTCCCAGTCCGGTTGACGGGCGCGAATGTCCTGACGGTCAGGCGGGCCAAGCGCGGGAACCCGATCTCAACGGAGACTGGCATGTCGATCTTGGTAGGCACTGCTTCGTGGACAGACAAGACGCTGATCGAGTCGGGAGCCTTTTATCCTCCCGGCTGCAATAGCGCAGAAGCTCGTCTGCGGTATTACGCGAGCGTGTTCCCGCTGGTCGAAGTCGACTCCTCGTACTACGCGATGCCGAGCGCGACCAACAGCGCCCTATGGGTTGAGCGCACACCCCCAGGGTTCGTCTTTGACGTCAAGGCCTTCCGGCTATTCACTGGGCACCAGACCGAGCCGCGATACTTTCCGAAGGATCTTCAGGCGGACCTCCCAAGCACCGGAAAGAAAAACCTCTACTACAAGGACATCCCGCCAGCGGTGCTGGATGAATTGTGGGCCCGCTTTTTTGAAGCGCTGCAGCCACTACATGCGGCCGGCAAGCTAGGCTCAGTGCTTTTTCAGTTCCCTCACTGGATCACCGCAGCACCGAAGGCGAGGGAGCACGTCGAACACTGTGCCGAGCGGATGCATCCGTTTCTGACAGCGTTCGAATTCCGCAACGAAAGCTGGCTCGGAGAAAAGCACCGTGGGTCGACGCTGACAATGGAGCGGGAACGAGGCATCGTGCATGTCATCGTCGACGCGCCAGAAGGCGTGACGAAGCGGGCGCATACCGTGTGGGAGGTGACGTCGCCTGAGCTGGCGATTGTGCGTCTGCATGGCCGCAGTGCGTCGACGTGGAGTGGCGCCGAATCTGCGGCCGAGCGGTTCAACTACGAATACAGTGATCAGGAATTGCGCGATCTTGCGCCACCGATCGCAGAGATCGCACGGCGCGCAGGGCGTACGCACGTCCTTTTCAACAACTGCTATCGCGATGTCGCGCAGCGCAATGCGGCAACGATGACACGGCTGCTCAACGAGACCGAAGTGTGAGGCGACGGGAACGCTTCGGCTGACCGCGACCCAACATCCGGGCAAGCCTGGCCGAATCGTCAGCGATGCGGGAGCCAACGCAAGCCCTTTCCCGTGGATGCCTCATCGGTCGGCGGCCGAGAACCTGAAGGGGTGGTTTGCTCGTCCCAGCCTGTCCCGCCGGTCGACGTTGTCTGCCGGCTGATGGCTTGCCCCGCCCCTGAATTCAACATGCGGGGGCCCCACGCGCCGCTGGGGCATCACCAGCGGTCAGAAAAGACGCCGCTTCCGGCCTCTGATCGACCGTTTGCGGCGTGGCGGCTGCGGCTATCCTCGATGCGGTCTCTCAGGTTCTGCCACGGCCCTGAAAAAATGGGCAGAATCGTTCAGCCGGTCCCCGCGGCCGGCTTTTTTTCGCCTGGCGGTATTTCCTCGGGCTCGCGATCGAAGAAGGGAAACTGGGTGTCCCCGTTGCCGACTTGAGAGCGAAGGCGACAAAGGCGCTGGCAGGCGCGAAGTGCGATCCAAATGGCGTGCTTCAACTTTGACCGGTCCTGCATCGGAAGATCGGAAAATTGCGCGGCGATTTTCGCGTGCGCGGAACAGGAAAATTGATGAAAACAGGGAAACGTTGGGCATTGGTGTTTGCGATGCTGTCGACGGTCGGCTCGGTCGGAAACGCAGCTGAGCGGACATCTGTCGATCTCTATTGTCAGAGTATGGTCAACACGCTCATCGACACCCTACAATTCGTTTCAAAAAAACCAATCCCGCTCGAAAAAGTTAAGCAACAAGAGAAGGCAATGTCGCAATTTTGCTTGGCGACACCTGCTGTTTCTGCGGTGCCAATATCCCGCATGCGTAGCAACGACATAGCGCTGGTTAGCTGTCTCGGTTTCGCTGAAGGCGCGTACATTGCCTATCAACCGAAGGGCGCTCCCGATGAACCTTACTCGATGTTGAAGGCGCGCCGCGAATTTGCGGTCAAATCATGCGCATCGAACCCAAAGGGATTTCAACACGACATATTCCACCACGGACCCGACTACGTCTTAAAACAGCGATATTGATGGGAAAACGCTCTCGCTTGTCGCGTGGGTCAGACATAGGAGCAGAGAAAGAATGGACGCGATGTACGCCGCTGACGCGGATCTTAAAGCGGCTGTGCCAGCGGCCGTGCGACGCCACGGGGCGGCTGGAACACTCACATGGGCGCTGATTCATAAGATCGAGGCGGAAATCCTCGACGAGGTGGCGGCCACGGGCAAACACAGCGCTCGAATGCTAGGCATACTTCGGGCATCGCCCGCAATGGGCTATTTCAAAGACGATCGGCTGGTCTCGCTTGAGGGACACGAGGTGGTTCCCACGGTGTTTGGTGCAATCTACGCCGAGTGGAATCGCGTCAATTGACAACGGAAAACAGATGAACCCATTTGAAATTTCGAAAGAAGAATACGACCGATTGAGTTGCCACCTCTCGCTGTTAGCAAGTGAATTTGATCGCCCGAATCGGGCCGACCAAAAAATACGGGACGCGGCGCTCCACTACGGAGAAAAGTATTTCACGCAGCCGGGGGTTGTAACGCGAGCCGACATATCGGGGATCAGAGAATTTCTGATGAGGCACGGCCGCGATCCGGACGCGATTCCCCCTGCGATGCAGACACGCCCTGCCAATGACGGCTGGATTAGCATCGCAGAGCGCTTACCCGAGCTTCCCGCAACTGCCAACGAAACGAGCGTGGACGTGCGGCACCTCGTCGACGATGAAGTTGTGGAATCGACAGCGCGTTTCGTCAACGAGCAGTCGAGCCTCAACCCTGTCGGAGCGCCCTGTTTCGTGCTGCTCGGACGTCCGATAGACTTTCTCAATCCTCACGATAAAGGCCCGGTCGTAGCGGCGCACATCGAACCGACGCATTGGCGGCCTCGCGAGGCGTAGCGGCTGCGAATGAAGCTAGCCACGGAAAACGTAAACGGAAGGACAACGACAATGGACCTCGCCGCATTATTGCCATCGATACTGCCCGGCGCGATTGCGTGGGCGGAGCAGCAGTCTGCGTTGGTGCTCGCGAACGGCGCGCCCCTCCGGCAACACTGCATCACAGACGCAAGAGCGGTCGGCGTGCAAGCCCCCGAGCTGATCCGAGTCGTCATTGTCACGAGCTTGCCGCTGCCGCACGATCCAACTCTCAGAGACGTTGCGCTCGGTACAGGATTGCTTGGTCCAAACATGGTCGGCCTAACACTGGGTCACGCCGTCATTGTCGTCAACGGGCACGGCACTCGCCGATTGTTGACCCATGAATTTCGACACGTGCATCAGTACGAAGCCGCCGGCTCCATTGCAACTTACCTGCCGACATATCTGCAGCAGATTGCGACATTCGGGTACGAGCAGGCACCGCTTGAAGTGGATGCGCGACAGCATGAGATGAACTAGGAAAACATGAATCTCGCTCAGGCGTTACCGGATTTAGTGAAGGGATTTGTGAACGAACAATAGTGTCCGACACAAGACAATAGATTTCGACACAAAACAATAGAGTTTGACACGAGCGGGCGCCTCGCTATGCTGCCCGGTTTGGTTCGACCGTGCTGGATATGCGAGGACGACGTCTCAAGACGCAGAGCGACATCGACAGGTACGTAGCGCAAGGGCACGGACACGGTTCTGGCCCAGACTACAAGCCATGGCTTCGCGTGCAGGATGTGGCATCTCGTGGTCGTTCGCGCAAGGTTCAAGGCCTCACGACCGGGCGTGTCCACCACGTTCTCTCCGTCTCGAATTCGTGTACCTTGTTGTACTCGAATTTATGAGCGCGTGATCGATATCCGCGAGCAGTTCCCGTTGCTCCCACTTTCGCCGATACAGGATGTTGGCCGGCAGCGTGGCATTCGATATCCGCTTTATGCTCAAACAACGGTGCCCTTTGTGATGACGACGGACTTCGTCGTCACCGTCCAGCAAGACGATGGTTCGGCGCATGAATTCGCTCGCACCGTCAAGTACACGGACAAACTGGTACCTGGAACAGGCGCCTGCGCACTCTGGAAAGCATTTCCCCTAGCGTCTGTTTCCAGGCTGATTGCGGCCGCTCATGCTTCGCCCATTCGCGGCTGATTGACGGTTTCAGCCAGAAGCGGCTGGCCAGCGCCTGCCTCTGCGACTGCTTCAACTTAGTCTGTGATAATCGCCTTCGACGTCGTGGGTCCACGACCGCTCGCGCGTGCACTGCTAAATGCAGTACAATTCCGATATCCCGTATCGGCTCACTGTGCCTACAAGTCCATGGCAATCACGCGACGCCCCAAGCTCAAGACAGCCACGCTCACGGTTCGGCTGGACCCCAAGATCAAGGCTGCGGCAGAGGCCGCAGCCGAGTATGAGCACCGCAGTCTTACCAACTTCTTGGAGGTGCTCATCGTCAACCACTGTCAGACGCTTGGACTAAGCCCCGAGCACTTCGCGAAGGATCCACAATAATGACCAAGACGCCGCAAACGGCGCGCAAACGTCCAATTAAGCAGGATGCTGCGCTGAATGAAGTACGTTTCTACCGCGCAAACGAGAAGCCATATGGCGCATTCAGCAACCTTTATAAGCGACCGATAGAGTTTGAAGGGGTGACGTATCCCACGTCGGAGCACGCCTACCAGGCAGGCAAAGCAGTCAAGCCCGCCGTGCGTCAGTGGATCCTCAGCGCGCCGACGCCCGCGTTGGCTGCGATGGCGGCGCACGGCTTGTACGTGTGGGACGTGGTGCCTGATTGGGCACAGATCAAGTTCGACCGGATGCGTGCCGTGCTGCGTGCAAAATTCGACCAGCACGCCGACTTGCGCGAACTGCTGCTGTCTACTGGGGAGGCGCGGCTCGTGGAAGCAGGGTCTGTCAACAACGCGGTCAATCGGCTCTGGGGCGAGGTAGACGGCAAGGGCGAGAACATGCTCGGCGTAATGCTGATGGAGCTTCGAGCGACGTACGCAAAGCAGCGCCCCTCGAGCCGCGGCGCAGCGAAAAAGGTTGCCGCTACGGAAAGTCCGAAGCTCACCTCCAAACGGGTGGCCGCAGCGGCATGACAACCACTAGCACGCCGTCGACGGCCAATCATTACGAGATCGAACTCGCGGAGTTGGGAAGCAGCTACTCGGCGGCATGCACCGCCGACATCGACGCGCTAAAGCTGGCTATCGCCAGCACGGCTGAAGCCAGCATGATCGGCGTCGGCTCTGGAGGGTCTTTCACGGTTGCCTCCTTGCTGTGTAGCCTCCACGAGGCTTACACGGGTCGCGTCTCTCGTCCCTCGACACCGCTGGAAATCATCTGCACCCCGGCGCTAGCTTCGTCGAGTCCTGTCTTCCTAGTATCGGCCGAGGGCAAGAATCCGGACATCGTTGAGGCGCTCGAGCGGGCACGGCGGTTCAGCTCCCGTACGGTCCACGTATTGACGAACCGGCAGGACAGCCCTCTGATAGAGCATGTCCAGGCGTTGCCGGGTGTGAAGCCTTACGTATTCGAGTTGGCGAAGAAGGACGGCTATTTGGCCACCAACAGCCTATTGCTGGATGCGGTTCTGGTAGCGCGGGCCTATGGAGAACTCAATGGTCGCCCTCAGCCAATGCCTTCGGAGATTACGGCGTTGCGGGTCGGCGAGCAGACCGTGCAAGAGTGGCTCGTGGCGGCACAGCCCTTCATCGCCGAGGCCGTGCGACGCGGCGCGCTCACCGTCGTCTACTCCCCCCTACTCCGAGCCATCGCCACCGACCTGGAATCCAAGCTCTCTGAAGGGGCGCTTCTGCATGTCCAAGTTGCCGACCTGCGCTCTTATGCCCATGGTAGGCACCTGTGGCTCGCGCGGCGCCCGCAGGACTGCGCCATCCTTGCGCTGGTCGAACCGTCGCTGGGCAAGTTGTGGGACGGTATGCGCAGCAAGTTTCCCAGCGGCATTCCGACGCTGACGATGCCATTGTCCGGCGCGGATCCGGTTCACCTGATCGCAGGTCTGGTTGCGCAAATGCATCTAGTGGCGGCGGTCGGCCGCGAGCTCGGCGCCGACCCGGGTCGACCCGACGTACCGACCTACGGGCGGGAGATTCACTACGCGAATCTACAAGACGTGATCCCGCTACCGCAATCGGCAGGCCCCGCTGAGGAACAGTCCAAATATGAGGTGCTTGGCGCCCATTGGCCTTCACAGCGAGACCACGGAACAATGCGCCGGGCAGCCCGAGCCTTTGCGGACACGATTCGTGCACAACGCTTCAAGGCCGTGGTATTTGACTACGACGGCACGCTGTGCAGCTCGCAGAGCAAGGACGGTCCGCCACCGCCCAACGTCGTGGAACATCTCGTGCGGCTGGTCCGTGCGGGCATCGTTGTCGGCATCGCTTCGGGCCGGGGTGGCTCTGTCCAGACCTGCCTGTCAGACGTCCTGCCACCCGACGTCCTGCCCAAGATCAGGCTGGGGCTGTACAACGGTGGCTGGATCTCGGCGGCGGATGCTGCGCCAATACAGCAGGCGGAGACGAGTGAGTTTCTCAGCCACGTGACGCGCATTGTGGTGCGCCTGAAGTCTCTCGGCGTACCAATTCTGAACCACCGAACCACGCATCCGTACCAGGTTAGCGTTCGGTTTCGCGAGGGGTTGGCGACTGATAGCATGTGGTTCGTAATCGCCGATGCACTGCGCCAAGCGGGCCTTGATCTCTCAACCATGGTTCGAAGCAAGCACTCCGTGGACATCCTTGCGAATGGAGTGAGCAAGTCGGCGCTTGTAGCGGACATCATCCAGAAGGACAAGGTTGACCCCTATGAAATCCTGACGATGGGCGATCAGGGGGCATGGCCGGGCAACGATGCCGCGCTGCTGGAGCACCGGTATTCACTGAGCGTGGACATGCCATCCCGTCGACTGGATCGAGCTTGGAAGCTTGCTCCCGCCGAGAAGCGCGACGTCGATGCGACCCTGTGGTACTTGGAGCAGATGGTGCTAGAGGATTGTGGTGTGTTTCGGCTGGTTATTCCTGATGCACGCGAAAACAAGGAGGTCGACGGTGCGTGACCAGAACGCCGCCAAGCTGCTGGCTAAGGTGATGGGGTGGGAGGACCTGGAGACCGTGCCCCAGGTCCTGCCGACGTTGCAACTGTTGGCAGACTTCAAGTACGACCACTACCAGCGCTTCGGCCCGGGCCGCCGCTTCATTGAAAGCTTGGCACTGTGGCTACACCAGTTCGAGCCGCACGACCGACAGGTCGCCTTGGGCTTGGTGCTAGATCACTTGGTGTTCATATCTGACGCCGAGTTCTCTCACCTTGTGCGCACAGCGTACCGCGACTGGATCGTGCAGGAGCGCATGCGATTAGTCTCTGAGGAACACGAAATTCCCTCGTTCAGAGTTCAGGAAATCGCTCGCCATCGGCGCTTCGAACAACTGCGACTTACCTCGTTGTACCTCGGTCTGAGCGATGGCGCGCGCACCAACGAACTGCGCCGGGCCAGCGATGGCGATATCGGCAACGAGCAAATCTGGCAGGCATACGAACTGGGCGATGAAAAGGCCGGGGACATGCTGAAAGACCTCAAAGTATCGTTGAACAGCGCCGGTTTCGCATCGGAAGACCCGCACTTCAATCTGATCTGGTTGCTTGACGATTTTTCTGGCAGTGGCAATACCTACATTCGATATAACGGTGCCGAGCGTCGGTTCCAAGGAAAGCTGCCCAAGATTTATCAGCGGCTTCACCAACGCGGCATGGTCGACCCGTCGCACTATGAAGTGTTCCTGATGCTCTACACCGCAACGCGTCAGGCGATCGATCACATCGAGTACTGGTCAGAGCGGTTCACGACGGACAACGGCTTCAAGCCCCTGCAAGTGCGCGTGCTGTGCCCGATCGAACCCGAAGTCTCGCTGACTACCAACACCAGCCCTGCACTGCAGGCCCTGCTGGCCAATCCGGCCTATAGCAACAAAAGTGTGGTCGACAAGCACTTCCTCGTCGGTGGAACCGACGAGGCAAGCCTAGGCTTCGCCGGATGCGCATTGCCGGTAGTATTGGGTCACAACACGCCGAACAATTCGGTGTATGTGTTGTGGGGACCGGAGCAGTTCAAGCCGTACGGACTGTTCCCCCGCGTCAGCCGTCATCGGGAGTTCTGATGTCCTACAATGCCAACCCGTTCCTGGAGCGAATGTCCGAGCGCACGACCTCGGACATGGAGTTCGTCCGCCTGTTCTCGCCTAAGATCTTGGAGAAGCTTGCGGAGGACGCCTTCGACGGTGCCGTGCATGTGTTCCGAAGCGCGCCGGGCGCCGGAAAGACGACGCTGTTGCGCGCTTTCACGCCACCGGCGCTGCGCGCGTTCTGGCACTCTCGTAACCGACCTGAACTGTCCGAGCCGTTTCAGAAGCTATTCAATCGCGGACTGCTGACCGAAGGCGAGAGTCCGCAACTGTTGGGCGTCTACCTCAGCTGCGCCTCTGGGTATGCCGATCTGCCTTCTGCCGAGGGTCTGCAGCAAGAGGGGCTATTCCGTGCACTACTAAACTGTCGGGTCGTGTTGCGCACGTTGCGGAGTTTGGGTTCGTTGCTGGGCTTCAGCGCCCCGGAGCAGTTGGCTGATGTGGTGCTTGACCATTCGCGTCTGCCTAGTCTGCAGGGTATTCCAAAGCTCAAAAACGCCTTCGAGTTGGCTAATTGGGCCGAGCAACACGAGCAGCAAGTCTACGCGCAACTCGACACATTCATGGGACCTGTCAACGCGGCTCTGCCCGCCCAGTTCCGTTTCGAGGGCGTGTTGTGGTTGCAGTCAATCAACTTCATCCACGAAGGGCGTCCCGTAGGCGGCAAGCGCCTGTTGATGGTCGACGACATGCACAAGCTACGCCGCAGGCAAAGGGCGCTTCTTGTCGATGAGATGACGGTAATGCGGCTGTCTATTCCGATCTGGCTGGCCGAGCGCACCGTCGCGTTGGGAACTGAACTGCTGTCACAGGGTGCCCGCGAAGGTCGTGACCTGCGCGAGTACAACCTCGACAGAATGTGGAGTGACGCTAAAGGGATGAACCAGTTCGTTTCGTATGCGCAGAACATCCTAGATCGACGCATGAAGAATCAGGACGTGGTCCCGGTAGGGGCATTCACGCAATGCCTACGCGACGAACTGGTCAGCGACGAGGTGCGAACGCAAGTTGCACATGGCATCGAGCGATTCCGCAGAGAAGTAGAGCGTCATCAGTCCAATCAGCGGTATGCCCAATGGCTAGCGCGTGCGGACCAGTACACGTCCGATCAGAATCTGGAGTCGTTGCTGCAGCTCTATGTCACGCGCATACTCCTAGTGCGGGACGAGTCCAAGCGCCAGATGTCGCTCGACCTGACCTTGACCGAGGAAGAACTCGATGACCGCGATAGCTCCCAGGTCCGCAACGCCGCGGAGTTGTTCATGCACGAGGAACTCGGCATCCCGTACTACTTCGGGTTCGACCGCCTGTGCACAATGGCCACGAACAATGTCGAGGAACTGCTTGCGCTTGCGGCTGCGCTTTATGTCGGCCTGCAGGCCAAACAGGTGCTGCGCAAGTCGGAACCTATCCTTTCGCCTCTGGAACAGGACAAACTGCTGCGTGAGGCTGCTGCTCGCAAGCGCGACTTCATTCCGAAGTCGCACACCGAGGGTACCCGCGCCCAGCGGTTGCTCGACTCCATCGGCGCATTCTGCTACGACCAGACGTTTGCACCTAATGCACCCTACGCGCCAGGCGTAACGGGGGTGCGGCTATCGCGTACCGAGTTGGCTAAACTGACCGCGCCCGGCGCTCTCGGTTCGCCGGGTTTGATACTGCAACGCGTGTTGGCCGAATGTGCTGCAGAGAATCTTCTAGTGCAGAGAGAGAGCCAAGCCACCGGGTCGCGCGACAGCGGAACCGTCTTCTACCTCAACCGGTCGCTGTGCGCCTACTACGGCCTGCCACTGCAGATGGGAGGTTGGCGGGACGTATCCGTGGGTGAGCTTATGAGATGGATGGAGCGTCGTCTCACGCCCACCAGCAAGAGTCTGGAGACGAATTAACATGCTTTGGGATCACTATGTATTTCGTCGCGGCGATGACGTCCACGAGCTATGGGACGACCTGCTGAAAGATAGATCTGTCGAGTTGCTGTATATCGCCGGACGTGGCTTCGACGTACGCGCGCAGTCGGTAATGCGCGAGTTCGTGGCGGGACAACAAGGCGTAGGAAGGCGAACCGCGAGCGCCAAGCTGTTGTTGTTAGGCTTTCACGGCTATGAGCTGGACGACGAGATCGAATGCCTCACGCAAGAGAACGCTGCGGCGCTGGAGGCGGTGTTTGCACCTCTGGGCGAAACGGTCACCGTGGCCGTCGAGCGGCCCGAGGGCGAGGATGAAGTCAGCGCCAGCGATGCGTTGCGTCAGCGAGTCAAGGCCGTCCTCGACGAGATTGATGGCAAGACAGACATCATCTTAGATGTTAGTTCGCTGCCGCGCGCAACCTATCTCGCACTGCTCACGAACATCCTGCACAAGCTGGTACCCAACAAGGTGCCGGAGAACGGCGCCGAGCATCCGTTGTACGCCAACGGTATTAATTTTCAGGTGCTGGTAGCCGAAGATGCCAAGCTGGACGGACAGATCCGGGCCGAAGACCCAAGCAACGACCTGGTAAACATCCCGGGGTTTTTTGCCACCTGGCAACTTGAGAGTGTGCAGGATTGGCCTCTCGTGTGGTTTCCAGTGCTCGGCGAAGGTCGGGTGAACCAGCTCCAGAAAATCGCGGGCTCGATCCCGACGGAGGCAGAGGTCTGCCCAGTGGTGCCGCATCCATCGAAAGATCCACGCCGCGCCGATCGGCTGCTTGTCGAATACCGGGAGCCGCTGTTCGACAGTCGCAAAACGCCGACATCGAACATCCTCTATGCCCAAGAGTCGCAGCCGTTCGAAGCCTATCGGCAGCTCCTAGGGGCGATGAGGCGCTACCAAAACAGCATGACGATCCTTGGGGGATGCCGACTGGTGATGACGCCGCTAGGCAGCAAGCTCATCACCCTGGGCACCGGATTGGCCTGTTTCGAGATGCGACCGGTGGATTGGAACGCGAAGTACGGCGTGGCCATTCCCCACGCCGAGCCGAGACGCTACGTTGCGTCGGTCGACGCTTTACGCCGATCCAATCCCGAAATTTCAGTACTACTGCTTACTGGCGAAGCTTACGGGATGCCGAAGTGAGGCGCAGTTGAGAGCAAACATCGATAGTTGCCATTGAGGGGCGACACGCCGGTGTTACCACTCAGGACAGCTGTTGCTCAGAGCTCGAGGACAGAGTACGTTGGACACCAACAGTTTCCTCTGCGCAGCACTTTGAGACTGCAGACAGCCGGACTTCTGTTTCCGTCGGGGAATGGTTATCCGACAGTGGGTGAGCCGGCCTTTGTACAGACACGACCCCAGGGTTTGTGTCAAAGTCTTTTGTTGCAAGATCGTGGCGCTCGCCGCGGTGAGTTGTGTTTGTGTCTAACTCTCTTTCGTTGGGATCCGATCACGTGCGTCGCGAGACGTATGTTTTCATTCGATATGTTGTGTCAAACTCAATTGTGTCTTCACAGGATTACCCGCAGCATTTGTGACCCTCGTGATCGGGTTGATTGCTGCCGGAATCGCGTATCGACAGTATCGAATTGCGCGGGCCAAGTTCAAGTTGGACCTGTTCGAAAAAAGGCATGCGGTTTTCCTTGAGACTTGGGCATTCATTTCGAAGTTCTTTGACCCAAACTGGTTCGACGGGCGGGACATTATGGTTTTTCGGCAACACGTCGCCAATGCAAGGTTTTTGTTTGGGCCGGACATTGCCCGCTTAGTTGAGGGGGTCGAAAAGAAGGCGCTGACGTGCGGCGATGCGTACATCGCCGCACGGAAGGCTTCGACCGAGGACGAACGCATAGCCGCAACGGAGGTTTTGAACGGAACAACGGAATGGGCGCAAATGGAAGCTCGGGCCATCACGGGGCGATTCGCACCCTATCTTGATCTGTCGAAATGGCGCTAGACGCCGAACCATCGGAAAATTCAGGAAAACCTAAAAAGTGAACGAGCTATACAAACTGCAATTGCGTGACGACAACGGCAATGTGTCCACCTTTCATGCGAACGACTGGGCGAGCGTCGAAACGTTCGGCGAGCTGGTGAAGGCCGCCGCCGTGGCTCCCGGTTACGAGCGCTTCAACGCAGACGGAGCGCTTGTTGTGTACGACACGGAAGAGACGGTGGTTGCCCGGACGGACCGTAGCTTGGGTTGGGCTTTGCCCAATCACGGGCTCGGCCGTTGAGGTAGCTCGGAAAATCAGAAAAAGGGTGGATGTTCGATGGTCTCGGATGAGGAGCCAGTTGTCGTTGACGCCGACGAGTACCGGCGGCTAGTTGAAGCTGACGCCTACGATGCGCAAGCACCGATCGAATGGGCCGTGAGGCAGGCTGAGCAGTTGCGGAGCCGAATTGTTGACGGACAATCCGTCGTGATTATGGGCTCCGGCGCGCCGCTGGCGATCGGGTCTGTGGGGAATTTTAACGAGTGGGTCTCTTCCGCACTGCCCAACACGTGGGCGGTCATGCAGGCAGATGCTAAGCGATTTAAGGCCACATAAAAGGGAAAATACGGGGAAACCAGACGAATGAGAGAAGTTGCAAAAGCTTTACTGGCGTTGTCGCTTGCCTCGTCCCTGGCTTCGAGTGTCTTCGCCGATACTCTGAAAGGTAAAACGGAGGCTAGACAGCTCGCCGATCAAGTAATGGAGAAAGTCGGGGCTGGCGATACGGACGGGGGACTGCGTTTGATGCGGCCGTTTGTTGTCGTAGCCCCGTCAGAGTTCGACGTCATGCTTGAGCAACTGAAATTGCAACAGCCCGTTATGCAGCAGCGCTTCGGGAAAAGCATCGGCCACGAGTTCATCAGGGAGGACGACGTCGGTGAAAATCTGTTGCGGATTGTTCAGATTCAGCGCTTTGAACACCATGTCATGCGTTGGAGCTTTTACTTCTACCGCGGCAATAAAGGCTGGGTCCTCGATACGTTCAAGAGTGACGACGATATTCGACAGCTATTCCCATTGTAAAGACAAGAAGACGGAAATCAGATATGCATCCTTTGGAACAGACCGTCGACGCCGAGCGTGAGCGTTGGGCATCCAACCTTGTCGTTGCCATTCGAACGCTCCGCGAACACGGCTTCAGCGTCATTCAAGACCCGCTAGCGGCACAGCAAGCTGAGGACGCTCAAGTGCGTCAATCGCGTGAGGCTGCATGCGTTCTGCTCGGGTTGCCGCCGACGTCTGAGAACCTCGGGCATCAAGTCGTCCAAGGCATCGGCACCGAGCTTCGCGAGAACGGTGCGATTGCTGCTCAACAACTGCGTGCTCGCGGTTTTATTTAGCGCCAAGGAAAATGATCGTGCCGCCCATCGACATAGCGAACCATTGGCGGAAGGCGAATGGTTACGCCGGTCGCGGTGGTGTGGTCGTGGTGTTCAACGGCGAAGTTCAGAGTTGGGTGAACCAGCTACGCAATCCCGAACACTGGCAACCTGGCTGCATCGCGGTCGATGAGCAAGGCCATACGTGGACCGCAATCGTAGGCAACGAACGTGACGGCGCGCTGATGTGGCTCGCCAATCACGAACTGTAGGGTTTGAAAGCAATGATCGAAAATACAGACGCAGGAAAGCTGCCCGGATGGACGTTGCTGGTGTCGCTGCTAGGTTGGGCGCTCGCGCTGGTGGTCTTGTGGGCGTGCCGGGATGTTGGATTGTCCTGGTGGATCGGCGTGCCAGCGTCGCTTGCGATTGCCCTGGCAAGCGTTTTTTTGGAGCGCGCCATCGAGCGGAAGTACCTGCCGTCGCGGCGCGGCAACTGACAACGGAGAACATAGTGACGACACTGACGAACCTGATAGCGATAGGCCTGACGTTGAGTGTGACCACGGTGGGGGTTGCGGGGGAACCAGGAAGCGAGTTTGTAGGCAAATGGAAAAAGGTGGCGGGGCGCGGTCCCGATACAGAAGTGATTGAGCGCCATGGTGACGTTTTCGTCATCAAATCGCCTAAGCTTTTAATGCCGACCGAGACTGAACAAACGTCGGCGCAGCTGCGGGACGGTTCGTTGGAGATTGCGGGCGACCTGGGCAGACGCACGCTGCACGTCGATCGAACTGACGGTCACCTGATCACGACGCACGGCGAATATACTCGGGTGAAGTAGGAAAACTTCCGCACTGACACAACCGAAAAATTGGAAAAAGACTATGGCAATTAGCTTGGTGGAGATGGCGCGGTCGGCACTTGCTCGTGGGGACGCTCGCCCGTTCGATGCCAGCGAAGAATGGCATCGTGAGAACTGGGATCGCGATCCGGCTGTGAATCCGCCCCTCGCTGATGATTGGGCGCATCGGGCAGCGCGAGGCATTGTCGATGAACTGAGCGACGACCACGGCGCAAAGCTCGAAGATGCGTTTCATCTTGAGCGAATCCGAGAAGGTGACCGGCGTGCCATTGTTGAAACGATGGCCGCGATCATCCGGCAGGCGTGGCAAGAACATGACATGAAGCAGCCATAGGAAAATCCGCCGCCACGCGCGGCACAGAAAAGCCCTTGCGTGGCAGGTCGTGCCACGGGCCGCCGCACGGGGAATACGACATTCATAAAAAGGGGATTCTGATGGCGCTGTACGAGATGACGGGCGAAAGTCTGAAAGCAATCGATCCCAAAACCTTCACTGAACTTGGATTATTAGAGCGTCAGAATATCCAGAAGGCTCTCAGGACGCACATTGCTGCCATCACGCCCAACGTAAAAACGATGGTGCTCGCGGAAGAGTTCGGTGACTGGGTCGGGGCAAATCGGCGCATTGATCTTCTCTGTCTAGACGATCAAGCGAATCTCGTTGTCGTTGAACTGAAGCGTGACGACGCCGCGCACATGGAGCTACAAGCGCTACGTTACGCCGCGATGATCTCCACCATGCGATTCGAACAGGCTGTAGAAGCGCATAGAAGGTACTTGCTTTCCGTTGGATCGAATGCGGATCCGGCGCAGGCGATTCGGGACTTCCTGGACGTCGAAGAGGGCGACGCAGTTGCTTTGTCCGACAAGGTGCGCATCGTTTTGGCTTCAGCGGAATTCTCTCCGGAGCTGACCACGGCTGTCCTGTGGCTTAACAAGCAGGGGCTCGATCTTCGCTGCGTGCAAATGCGCCCGCATCAGATCGGCGATCGTGTCTTGCTCAATATCCAGCAGGTGATTCCCCTTCCGCAGGCAGAACAGTATCAGGTTGCGGTCCGCGAGAAGTCGTTGGAACAGGACGCCGCGCGTGTTCAAGACCGGGATTTGACACGCTACGACCTCACGGTCGGCGATAACACGTACCCTAATTTGCCGAAGCGGAGGCTTATGCTAGGGGTCGTTGCGGAAGCGATCCGGCAGGGCATGTCCATATCTGACATTGAGGGGGCCGTAGATTGGCGAGAAACTATGTTTATTTCTGCGGATGGCACCTTGAATGGGGCACAACTTACGGACGCGCTTGGTGGCAAGAAGCTGCGGTACTTCACTGACGACGATGAACTATTTCACTCAGCTGGCAGGACATATGCACTTTCGAAGATGTGGGGGGAGCGAACGCTGGAAGCGATCGGAAACCTACTTGGTCGCATGCCGCATCCCGAGCTCGTCACCTATGCCCCGACCTCTGGCATAGCAGACGAAATTACCTACGATCGTCACGTCATCCGCCGGCGGGAAAGTGGTGCGATCGAGGTGGAGAAAGACGGAGTGCCAGTGGTGCCCGTGATGCCGGCGCTGCGGGAGCTAGCGACGCGGTTGCAGGTTCAGCACCTCAACGGCAGCGGAAACGCTCTGAATACGAGGCAGTTGGGCAAAGCCGTAATCGAGGCAGTCCGCGATCAGTAGCACCGACACGTCGGAAGAATCGCCCGCCGTGCGCGACATTGGAAAACAAGCGGCCGCGAATGCAGCAGTGGTGAACGGTTAAAGCGCGCGAATACGCATAGAAGGAGCTACGTGCCATGCCCGTTGCTGCGTCGTCGCACATCGCGCCTCCTTTGTCCTCCGTCATTTCGTCCATCGCGGCGATCTGTCGTGACATGGCGGATCAAGGAACCGATATCGGTTTCGACGTTGAATTGAAGGGGCTTGCAAACGACTTTTGATTGCTTGAATTGGCTGTACACGGCAAAGACCTTTGCGAGTGGGTCTCTTCGGCACCACCCAACTCGTGGGCGGTCATGCAGGCTAGACGCTAAGCGGTTTAAGGCAACATACAACGGAAAATCGGATCTCTGGAGATGCTGGCCGGTCTGCCGCGTGACGAGCAATCCCGCTTCGATTTTTGGGTGCAGTTCAAGCACCACGAAGACGTTATTGCCGCTGGCGTCGCACGGCTTCGGTTCATGGTTCTTGAGCGCGTCGATTGCGGCGAACTCTGCCTAATTTAAGACGGAAAAAGTCGTGAAGCTTTTAAGTCGAAGTCGTCGTCAGCGTAGTGCTCAAGCATCGGTGCAATCGCGCATCCGGCGCGATGTGAACACTCATACGTCGATCGACCTGTCTAAGACGCAGGGCCTATTTATTCGCGCTCTTGCAAGCTCGGGGGCGCGGTTTCTCGTGATTGGCGGGAAAGCCATGCAAGCTCTTGACGTCGAAAGGGATACTGTCGATGTTGACATCTGGGTATCTCGGGACGAGCTGACAGTCGAAAGCGCCTTTTTAACCCTTAAAGAGTTTTGCGGCGCGCCCGCCGTGTTTCGTGAACGCCTCCGGGAGCCAAGCATTCGCGTGCCAATTCCGAGCGAGCGAGATCCCGAAATCGACATCCTGACGTCGATCGCAGACTTACCATTTGATGAGACGTACGGTGCCGCGATCGACGTCACTTGGCAGAAGCTGGTACTGCGCGTGCCGAATGTCAACGACATGATCCGAATCAAGCAGATAGCGATCGCATCGACCGACAGTCGCATCGCGGCCGGCGAGTGGAACGCAGTTGGCGTCGAGGAAGCTCGACGTGGAATTGCTAGCGATGAGCAAGACATCGCGCTCCTTCGCCAGCTAAAAGTATAGGAAAATCATGAACCTGCATAAAGATATGAAAGCGTTGCTCAAAGACGTGAATCGCGACGTGCGCCGTGGCGCGTTGGAGTTGCTGGTTTGCGCGCTCGCGCTGCTGCTGTTCGCTGGATATGAACACAGTCACATCATTCCGCTACTCGAAACGCTTACGAGCGCAAACCTGTCCTTGTTGCGTCACGGCTCCGTGATGGCGGTCGGCCTCGGGATTGCATTGGCCGCCTGGAGTGGTCTGACTTTGACCAGTCGCCATTTCGCGAGTGAGCAAGAGAGGCGCGATTCGGCTGGCAACTGATACCACGGAAAATCGCTTTACCGGCACGCTCCCGCCACTTAAACAACGGCGCGAACTGGGAGCGTGCCACCTAAACGAAGGAAAACGTCATGCGATTCATCCCCACGGTCTACTCGCGAACTGGCGGCTCGCTCCCGCGCAGTGACGAGAGGGCGAGGGCTGATTTTGTTAGACAGCACGTGCGGCACGGGTGGACCGAAAGCGATGCCATCGCTCGCTACGAACTGTGGGTTGTCGCAGCCATCGATAGCAACCCCGATATGGACGTCAACACTCATCAACAACTGGGTGACCGCGCCATCACGCGCGCTCGCAACTCGTCGCGTCCCAGAAACTAGTAAATCATGAAACGACTTTTGATCTTGTCTGTTTGTTTCGCCGTGATGTGGTCCCATGCCATCGCCGCTGAGTGTCCGTTGGGCTTGCCCCTAACGTCCGACCCGGACGCATATATGGCGCAACTGAAGAAGTTGCCTGAGGTCAAATCTCAGAGGGTACCTGAACGCCCTCCGCTCTTCGGCCACTGTACGTACCAAGTGTCCACGTTCATGCAAATGGGCATGCCTCCGCAGGGCTTGTGTTCCATTGAAGGGCAACCAGCAACAATGACCATGGCGGAGATTCTTGACAGTCGGCCGGCCGTTGTCGCTCAAGCGTATCTGGTTTTGAAGACGGACCAGTCTTTGCCTGCGATCAAATCGGCCTTGAGCAAGATCGGCACTGCAGTGTCCCGAGAGAGGGAGCCGAAGGCCTTGACGACGGTAGACAGCAAGCATTGGGTCATCGATCTCGTCTACGGGAACGGCGATGATCTATGGACCGTTGGACACCAGCAATTGGAACCCGGCGAGACGCGAGCCGGCCCTGACATCTACATCGTGAAGCATGTACGTCGCGAGTGGCTTGATTTCTCAAATCGGGATCTGAATACTTGCACCGAGTTCCCGCAGTAAGACAAACCCTGACCTCCTATCGTGACGGCGTCGTGATGTGCGGTCGCGACCGGATATGCGCGGCGGCACGGTCCAACGTGCAACAGCCAGATCAACGGCCGTAGGAAAAAATCGTGACTAGAGATCAAATCAATCTCAAATCGTTCTTCGGTCATCTGCTCGAAGATTTCAAGGCAGGCAAGCTGAGCAAAGAGCAAGCTATCGGCGGCCTCGTGGCCTTCTCGGTAGTTCTCAACAAGGGCGATTTCGATGAGGTTCGTCGGCGGGCCGAGCAAGGACGAAAGCTCGCCCGTGACCTCATTTCGCTGGACCGAGCCTCGCTCTTTCTGAGCCGTCCGGTTGGCACCCTTCCGCACTGAACCAACGGAAAACGCCGGTGGCCCCGGTGAAAGGAAAAGCATGGACACAGCAACGGCTTTGGACGAATTTGAGCGAGATGCCTTGCTCCTCGTGGGCCGCGCCGCGATGCAGATTCGGCTGCTTGCGCGCAACCTCCCCCCTCCGCCGAGAGGGACCGGATACTGGAGCTAGCCGAGGGAATGCACAACATTCCTTCTGTCTTGGGTGGGAGCGACGCGGAGCGCCAAAGGCATGCCGATGTGGTGGCTGCCGGCGTCGTTGAACTCAATCGCGCCATGGACAGTGACCCAAGATCCGTCCAAAGCATCACGCATTAGTATTGGAAAACGCCATGTTCGAAATTTGGGCGGTCGAGGCCGATGGTAACCGCGTCCTGGTGCGCAATGACGTGGCGGATCGAAGCTTGGCCCGCGCGCTGGTTAGTGAAGGCAATAACGGCGCGGCTATTCGAGGCGAGCTGCACCGGTACGTGGCCGTTCCCGACCCGGATGCGGTCGATGCAGAGAGCAAGGGAAAGGAAAGAAGATATAGCAATGCAAAAGGTGCGACGACCAAAGACAGTGAAACATCACCGTACAAAGGATGGTGCGACCGTCGCGGAGGTGCTTGCGTTCGCGGAGAAGATGCGACCACGGAGGTTCAAGGCAGGACAATTCGACGTGGCCTATAACGGCGCAACGGGCACCCCTGAGACGGTCACGATTGGCTACTGGATTGGGGCGAAACGATCGCCCGACGACGCTTTTGCGGATCCCGGATATCACATATCATCTGCTGGAAAGTGATGCCGGTGCCGCCCGAAGAGGTCTTTACCACGGCGTTGGAAAAAGGACGTGATGCGTTCTTGCAGGCAGTGGACGAGACGTATCAAATGACTTGCGTGCCCGATCTACACGGCTCGCCGGGCTGCTGAGTCGACCGCAGAACCGCGAGCGCGGCGCGACCGCAAAACAGGGGGAAGAATGATTATCAGGATTGAGGTTTCGGACGCGGACCTTGAAGCCATGGAATGCGAGTCCCTCGAAGAGTTCGAGGAACAGATCCGCAACCAACTCGATAACGGAGTCGTGACGAGCGATGGCGGCGCTGGGGCCGACTGGATGGCTGAGTACGACCTTGAGATTATCAAGGTCGATTGAGGGCGATCGGAAAGCCGGAAAGCCAACACGCGCGCACACTGAGTGTTGTACATCGCGCGGCGGCGAGACGTTGGAAACGCCCAAGACCGGCGCGGTCGAATTTATTGAGCGCGCGCGAGCGGGTGTGCCGTCGTCTGCCGGCATCGTCAGCAGAAATTGCCAACGCCGCGATAATGAGAGCCTCAACGGCCCGGCGAAAGTAGGCGCATCAGATCGTCGCGCAGATCAGATATGTCCAGCAGGTGTTGAGCGCGCGTTATGGCGACATACAGCAGCCGTAGCTCGTCTTCGTCTACCGCCAGTCGGCCGTCGACATACTTGAACAGAAAATCGTTGACCACCTTGACGCGTTTCCACTCAAGCCCCTTTGCTCTATGCACCGTCGAGATTACGTAATCACTGTCCGACTCTGAGGCCACCCGCTGCGATATCGCGCGCAGATAGTCCGTACCGAGCTCGTCGACGATACGCACAATAGGCAGGAGGTCGGCTCCGACTGCACTTCTCGCAAAAGACTGCACGTCCTTCCACGTTTCGAAGAGGGAGAACGCCGCTGGTTTATAGGCGCGGCGACCGGCGAGCAACGCATCCGCGCCGTCGGCGTAAGCGACGATCTCAGCCGGACTCATACGGATAGATGGCCTGTGCCCTGATTCGACACCGACCGCGAGATGCCAGATGGCGGACACATTCTTGCGGCAGAGGATGGCATCGACCGGAGGAGACAGCGAAGGATCATCGACGCCTATGGAGCCGATCGCGTCCTGCCCCCGAACCGGAACACTCTCTCCGAGCAAGGCGAGCAGCCGACTGGCCAGTCTGGCGATAGCAGGACCAAAGCGGAACGACTCGGTCAACGCATACTCAGGTGCGCTGATCTGGGCCATCGCGTTTACTGCTCCACGCCAGTGCTTCA
>Ga0256889_1000048_pt1 | contig 31409 bp, 41 predicted proteins | sample MC6MC0512MT_FD_186338 | JGI IMG/M metagenome (GOLD analysis project Ga0256889, IMG submission 186338) | Metatranscriptome of enriched soil aggregate microbial communities from Iowa State University, Ames, United States - MC6-MC0512-MT... | ecosystem: Environmental > Terrestrial > Soil >...
AGGATGCGATAAGCCGACATCGAGGTGCCAGATCACTCCATCGATATGGACTCTGAAGAGTGGTAAGCCTGTTATCCCCAGCGTACCTTTTATTCTTTGCGCGGTGGATCGTCTCGGCGAATCCACAGGGTCACTATGACCGACTTATCGTCCCGGCTCGATTGCTAGGTCTCGCCGTCAAGCAAAATATCTACCATTACGCTCATGCATCTAACCACTTAGATTGGAATTTACTTTTGTGAACCCTCGTTGCTATCTAGAAGGCGACCGCCCCAGTCAAACTACCCACTCTGCACTGTTGGTGGAATTTTTCCTCCTGAACATGACAATACTGGCAGGGTGGTCTTTCACCTTTCGCTTTTTTTGCTCCCACCTAGCCTACACAGCTAGTTTGTGCATGCTGTACAGAACTATAGTGAAGGTGCATGGGGTCTTTCCGTCCAGCTCCAGAGCATTCCGCATTTTCACGGAAATTTCAATTTCACTGAAGTGGTACCGGAGACAGTGGAAAAGTCGTTATATCATTCAAGCAGGACGGAATTTACCCGCCAAGGCATTTCGCTACCTTAGGACCGTCAGAGTTACAGCCGCCGTTTACCTAGGGTTCCGTTCAGGACTTTCATCCATCCCATTAACTGTAAGGCACCGGGCAGACCTCAGACCCCATACATAGCTTTTCAAGCTTTGCGGAGTCCTGTGTTTTTATTAAACAGTCGCTTCTCCCGCTTTCGTGACGCCTCGCGGCCCACCATATCCCGAAGTTACGGTGTAAATTTGCAGAGTTCCTTCGATACCATTTTTTCACTCGCCTTTTGCATACGATGCCAGTTCACCGGTGTTGGTTTGTAGTACGGTAGATATTCCCCATTTCTCGCGAAAAGAGCGCACTCGCCCCAGCAACTGTTAACTAGAGCAGTGCGTCCTAGTCGATTGTCAGGAAATACACTCATCAGGAGTGGCGTTCACATTCCCTAAGAGGCCGCCTTACGTCTGGAAGGTAACCTTAACCAGACAAACCGCGAACAAAGACGACAACGATATACATTGTTAAACGTTACTAATGCCAGCATTGGCAAAACTGTGACACAAATCACTCCTTACGGATATGCTTCTTTACAGTATGTTCCGCTACCAATAAGCAATGCTTATTTCGCCGTTTCGGTGTGTTGAATAGTTTCGTAACATTTACGACGCCTAGCATCTACCTTCATGAGCTTTAACGCTTTCCTGAGAGCATGGCTGCTTCTAAGCCCAGCCGTTAATGGAAAATGACGCTAAACAACCTCGGACACTGATCAACAACTTTGAAACCTTAACGAACGGTCAGGGCTGTTTCCCTCTTGACCAGTGACCTTAGCACCCCTGGTCTGTCCAACTTTATTGAGTATAACGTGCTTCGGAGTTTCCGTGCCGCCGGCAACGATTCGTCATCGCCCCTCTAGCACAGAGTACTCTACCTCGTAACCTCATCTAAAAAGTTAGGCTACTTCAATAGCTTTCGCGGAAAACCAGCCATCACCAAGTTTGATTAGCCTTTCACCCCTACCCAGAGATCTCTTCAGAGCTTTACGACGCTCATGAATGGGGCCTTTAGGTAAACCTGCAGCCTGTCCCTGGGTAGATCACTTGGTTTCGGGTACAATAGATCATATTACAATGATCCACTAACTTGCTGGCCCATTATACAAAAGGTACGAAGTGGTGTATCACGACCATCTACTGCTTGTATGTACTTCTATTTTGACACCTTTCACTCAATTCCTACAGACAATAAGTACTCTTTCAACGTTCCTTCACAGTACTACTTCGCTATCGCTTACCCTGCTTCGTACGCGTTGGAAACCGAGTTTCCATCTTCGAGTAAGTCTACTTCTATGCGTTCATAGCCTGTTCGCTCACCGCTACCAAAACGATACTCTCCTGGTTCTCTTTCAACAGCTATGAAGATGTTTCAACTCACTGTTGTTGCATGTAGTAAAATTTCTCTAAAACAACGTTCGGATCAACGGGCCGTATCCTACTCGAACTTTTTCAGCGGGCGCTGGTTTTCGCAAACAAGGTAGCCAGTTCGCTTTAAAATAAACACTTACGTCTTATATCGCGGGGGCACGATTCGAACATGCGACTCCGGGGCATGAGCCCGGCGTGTTTCCGTTACACCACCCCGCGGGACAATTCTAATTCATCTATCAATCCGTGTTCCAACTGCACGTTCCCGTACAATTACCTTGTTACGACTTCGTTCCAGTCAAGAATCTACCGACGCGAACCCTCCTAGCTAACCGCAAAGCGTACTAACTAAGAAAGGCACACTTGAAGCAAACCCTCTTCCAGACCGTGACGGGCGGTTTGTACAGAACCCCGGTACCTGTTCACCGCAACTTGGCTGATTTGCGATTACTGGCGATTCCTCCTTTACGCCTTCAAATTGCAGAAGGCGAGCTGGACTGAGGAGACAGTTATTTCGAGGTAAAACCTAATCTCTTCTATCCCCATTGTAGCAAATGTGTAGCCCAACTTGTACAGGCCATAACGACTTGACGTCATCCCCTCTTCCATCCGCCACTTAGACGGAAACAAACAGACTGTTATCGTGCGAGGCTGTTTGTTTGGAGATTTTAAAGCGGAGGAACGAATACATACGCTCGCTACGCTCCGAATAAAAGCCTACCATAGAAGCCTAAATTAATACCATCCCGGTCGGGTGCAAAGGACCCGTAGCATGTTTTCACATAATCTGTGAATGCATGTTCAGGAAGGCGGGGGTTCTGTTCGTTCGTGGTAATTAAGCCTACGCCTCACGACACGAGCTGAAGACAGCCATGCAACACCTGACTTGAACAAAGCCCATCCGCACCAACTGATACGTACTTTCGCACGCAGCTTCTGGAGTGTGGATAGCTAGCTGTTTTTCGAACCTGTACACAGACAAAGCTGCTTCAATTCAAGCTTGAAAGTTGGTAAGGTTTAACGAGGATCATCAGTTTATACCACATGCTCCACCGCTTGTAAGGGTTCCCGTCAATTCCTTTAAGTTTCAACCTTGCGGCCGTAGACCCCAGGTGGAGTATTTTAGCGTTAGCCTCATCAAAGAAGAAAAGATCATTGATCTCTCAGAAATTGATCTGCTTCAATCTGAATACTCATCGTTGACGGCTTAGACTACCAGGGTATCTAATCCTGTTTGCTCCCTAAGCTTCCGTTACCTCAGCGTCAGTTGCGGCTAGAAAGACGCCTTCGCAAGCTAGCGTTCGTTCCCGTATATATGCATTTTATCCCTACGCGGGAATTTGCCCCAACCTCTCCGCAACTCAAGTTCAGTCTAGAAAAAGTATTTGCGTGGGAACACCCTCGCCCTTTATACCAAAAAAACTATCGTGAACCGCCTACGTACTCTTTACACCCAATCAAAACGAATAACGCCCGCACCCTCCGTTTTCCCGCTGCTGCTGGCACGGAGTTGGCCAGTGCTTCTTTCTGCGGCTTATGTTATTATCTTCACCGCCCGAAAACACTTTACAGAAAACTGTCCGCATTCATCATGCACGGATTCTCACTGGGTCAGGCTTTCGCCTATTGCCCAAGATTCTTCACTGCTGCCCCTCGTAAGGGCTCGGGCCTTGTCTCAGTCCCGATGTGGCTGGCCGATCTCCAAAACCAGCTACGCATCATTGGCTAGGTAGGCTATTACCCCACCTACAACCCCTAATCCGCCGGTCACCGATCAAAGAGCGATTCTTCGTTAATTTGGTATTCTTCTCAGGCTCTCGCCTGGTGTATTCCAATCTCTTTGGCGTTCGGTTGCCGGTGTTGCTCACCCGTTCGTTGCTAAGCCGAATACAGCTTCGCCCAGCTCGCATGTGTAAAATAGAACCCAAGCGTTCATTCGGGGTCAGGATCAAACCCATGAACTAAGTTTGGAGTATGTCCCCTATTCTTATTAACTCCTATATTACCTTCTTAAGGAGAAGACTTCTTTCTTTTTGTAGAATTAAAAAGATATTTTATTTACCTTTTACCATCAAGATAATACCAACGAAATAGCCTTGCATTTAGTCGACTATTGCTCGGCAAGTCTTCATACTTCGGTAAACGGTTAAATCTCATCATATCTAACGTGGGCAGATAGGTAATATTTTTCGGGATATCTCCGTTGTATCATGGCTGGCGGCGGTTAAAGTACGGCGTAAAGTAACCGCGCAATCAACGTATTGTTTTTCGATTGAACCGCAGGTAGTCCCCCGGTGTAAGGCGGTAATCCTCCTGGTTGATACGTTTTCCATTTACTGCAATAACACCTGCACGCGCCATAAAACGGGCCCAGCGAATGCTCGGCGCGAGGTTAAGCAGAAGAATTGTGACATCAAGTCGATTAGCTAATCCGTCGAGCGGAGACGCAAGACGTCGATTGTTGCGCCGCGGTGTACCTAGAAAGTTTTGAAAGTTTCGTTTGTTAAACGTACGCGGCCAGCGGCGGAGATATTTCTTTCCGCGAAATACCGTAGCGCAATATCGATGTAGCCATCGAAATCGTTTCTGTTTACGCGGTCCGTTATCACGGCGGAAAGCACGCCAGCGTTGTCGGCTGTAAATTGTGTTGCGAAATATCATTCCCTGAAGCCAAGGTGCACGTCGATACTCGTTGCGCCGGAGCGCAAAATACGGTTTTCGAAAACGCCCATCCGGCTCACGTCATTCCATGCGACGACGGCGACGGCGAAGTGCTATAAAGTCGTCGGGTTTAAGTGTGGGCCACTGCTCTTCTGGCGGCATCAGATGAAATCATTTACAGACGCGTTTGAAGTACCTTCAGGGCAGCCCAGTACGCTCCGGCAGCCCTTCACGGCACATCTGAGCAACTTCTTTCCAAGAACTGTACTTAGCATCAACTCGAATACGCCCTAGCCAACGACGGTAGGTACGCTTTTTTTGCGCTCATGGCGCAAAAAGGAAGTTTCAGAGGACATTGCGATTACGGCGAATATTGTGACGAAGAGGGTTGTAGCGAGGATGATAGACAACCAGTTTGCGTAATTTTTTAACACGAATAATCGGCCGTCGAATGTAGATAACGCGCGTACGCATACGGCGGCGCGTACGAGGAAGGAGCGGGTAACGAAGCGACGTTGCCTGCTCACGTCCAAGCATTGCGCGCCGCCGCCAAACGTGTGATCGCGCGATAGACCACTGTTCCTTCGAGGCGCCTCGACGAACATAAAACTGCCGATTACGCGGTGATTTCATACGCCCAAACACTGGAGTGTATTTCACTTTATGCGATCGTAGGTAAGTTGAATACGCGCGCGCAAAGAAGGAGTTAGCGTTTTGTTGCGGCCGATAGCCAATACGTGTGGACTCGGGAGCACGACGCTCTATTAATCCTTCAGCGACAGACGCGGCATGGCGCTGGCGCGGATGAAGAAAAGTGCGACGGCGCCAGTGTGTTTCTGGAGAAGGGCGCGATAGAAATAGCCGGCGGCGAGGCGAAAGGAAAGAATGAAAGCGGCCCTTATCCTCAACGTAGAAGTCGTATCGTCGACGATTGTACCGACGTAGTCAGTACCGGCGGCGCCAGTAGGAGGAAGGCTTCGCCCAAATACGGCGTGGCTGCAGGCAGCGAAGCATTTCCGCACGGCAGTTACGTTGTTGCTTCATTTCCTGATTGTATCGAAAACGCCGTAGGCGATGGTACTCCGCGTCGCGCAGCTGTGCAGATGGAGCGGATGCTCGCATTCCCCAGTACGTTGTGCTGACTGCGTTTGTAGTAATCACCTTTGGAAGGAAGCGACGTAGCAGGATAGGGTAAAGAGCTCGTACAACATCACTGTATACCGCAGTACGGGCATAACGAGTGATATTATGCGCTCGCTGTACTTTTGGCTGCATAGGGCGCTGAAAGGTGAGTCCACTAAGTCGTGGAAGAATGTAGTGGGTTGCTCGACGGACGCGGCGAGCATGTCCACTATGGAAACGCAGCGTACGCTTTCGAAGCTGTCGAAGGCGAAATGGCTTAAGCTGTTGATGGTAAGATAGATAAGATCGCCCCGATACTTTAAGTCCTTTGTATAGATCAAAGGTTCAGCTACGGCGGACTCGTCGTCGTCGCTGTTTTCCTACACGTTTTAGAAGGCGGCGGACTCGTCGTCGGCGTTTCTTATTTAGCAAGAAAGGCGTGCGTGCGCGCCCTCGGCGGCGGCGTAGAAAGCGTTTGTACAACCTAAGGAATTGTCGGCTGTTGCGATAGCGCCAGAGCGCGGCGTGCAGTATTGGTAAAAGGCGTCGAGTTCCTTTGGGTTGTGCCTGTAGGCGATAGCTGGGTAAAAAATGACGTTTTGTACCCTCCGCCACAAAACCCAACAGACGGCGATGGTAGCGTGAAAGAAACGCACTCGCAGGTCTTTGGTCGAGATAGAGGCGCTGCTTGCGCAAAAATGGAGCGGAACGAACACCCTGCCGTGCTTTGGACAGTCGGCGTCCGCGTTTGTTGAGAAGGCGGTAGATGTAGCGGTGCGCAGCATAATGATACGGAACGCGACGGCGGCGTGCTGCAGCTGGTGAGCGGAATCGCATGCGCCCTAAATCGAGTACACTGCGGTTACGAATGTCCTGGTCCGGGGTTGTGTGAAGTGTGAAGCGATTTGCAAAAGTTGTTAGCGAGTAACGAACGTGCGGCGCCCATACTTTTGCTAACCCGCTGCGGTCCTTTCGTTTCTTACGTCATCGCCGGAGTGTTTTCGGTGGGCGAAGAAAACGAAGCACACGGTACGGATAAAGCACAGCCAACGGTTGACGCGGCCGACGCCGCCTAATGCGGCGGAACATTTTATGCCTTGGGTGGTAGGTCTTGATACGTCGGAAGATAAGGTTTGGCACGCGATATCGATTACAGATTCGGCGATGTGGTATGCCGTATCGTGCTACCGGTAGCAACGACGCGCGCGGTTTGTACCAGCGATTGTGATCGGACCGAAGGCGGAACACGCGGCGGCGGCGAAAATACCCACCACGAAGTTGAGTACGGCGACGAAGACGCATTCGGCGGGCATGTTTACGAGTTCATTTAGGAAGCACGATGTCGAGCCGTTTGAGGTACTGTCGGAAAAGAGTTCTTCGCTGGCGCTGGCTTTTTCATCGTCGACGATAGAGCAGATGAAAGAGTGCGTGCTTCGTGGTTTTTCGTCAAGCAATGTGAAAACGTGCTTTAGACGGACGGCGCCGTCGACGATGTTTAAATTTTCGAGATAATCAAAGGGTGGGACGCCCTCGGTAATAAGCGCGCTGTAGTAGCTGTTTTTGGAAGAGCGTGTTGTTCCAAAACGGTAACCTATAGCGAATACGCTGTGACAGCTCAAACTCGCGACGAGTACGCGGCTTACGCGGAAGGCGAAAGATAAAACCGCGGTGACCCGACGAAGCGCGGTTAAGCTCCGCGTAAACACGATGTGGTTTCACAGGATGTTTTCGTCGTCGGCGCCTCCATAGAAAAACTGGGCGTCGACGTTTTCGTCGTCGGCGCTTCGAACGTCAGGGACGTCGTGCGTGCCGATTTAGAAAGAGGCGTACTTCTTGTCGACGCGACGGAAGGGCGCGGTAGTAGGAAAAGATACGAATCTTGTATTTTCGATAGCGATAATTATATACTAAACGACGGCCTGTTGTCTGGATGGGGCGACGATTTCGGGCACCGCGATATCGCTTAATCGGGCGCACGCGGCGGCAGAATTGCCATCAGCGCTTGTTGGATTTGCGAACTGTTCAGCGGCGGCGTTTGTGTTTGAGTTTTGCCAGCCTTCCTCATTTGGCACGCCCTCGACGACGGCGAAGACGGCGTCGTAGTAGCCTTCCAGGTTTTCGCTCTCAGCCCTTTTCCTTGTAGGGAACAAAGAAAAAATCCATATTTTGTTGGAGCGAAAGCCCCTTCTTACGTCGTCGACGAATGGCACGCTTCGTATAACTACGGATGTGCGCCCTAATATATCGAGGGCGAATGAAAGAAGAACAACGATGTTTTTGTTGGCGCGGCGTTAAGTATTTCGTGTAGCGATACCTTTTACGAGGCAAGTAATGTCTTTGTGCCAAGTGTTGTACGCGGCGAAATTTACGCACCATGTACCCTTTTCGCCTTCCTCGTGACCTATCATAGTGCGGAATTTTCTTACGATGAAGGCGAAGAGTTCTACGAAAAGAGAATTTTCTTGTAAAGCGCCTTACACGGTGCAAACGGCGTAACCTACGCAGCCGTCGTTTGGAGCGATAGATAAGTTTTCATCAGCGACGGCGCATTCGTCTTTTAGCGCGGAATCGGTACAATTTTTTAGTACGATGTCGTTTTTTAACTAGAACGCGCTTTTTACTGAAATACCCATAAAATCGAAAACGCGGGCGCCGAAGACGCTTGTAACAAGATTTTGCTGCCTGGAGCTTTTGTTTTAGCCGTTGAATAGGACTGACGCGGCGCTTTCGGATATTGCGCCGTTTTTTACCGCGTCGCTGTGGTAGTGGCATTAGACGGCTATATCTTGAAAAACGACGATACCGCGCACGGCGTCGCCTTCATCGGCTAAGGCGACGAGGAGAGGAAGGAGGCATTCGTCGGCTACGGCGAAAGCCTCGACGATGATACCTTAGGCGACGGCCGACGATTCGCTTTCTTCACCTATACCAGCGTTTGCGTAGCGCGTAACGTTGTGAAAACGAGCGCCGTAGGCATCTCGCTCGCCGCGGATTTTGGCGAAAGTGAATTAACTTTTTTCAGATAAATTTCCGTCGGTACTGAAGGCGACGACGAGGGCGGTATTTACGAACAGTCCTGCGTTTCCGGGGGCGGCGTTGGTATGGCTTTAGCGAGCGCGGGTTAGGATTTCTCCGAATCATGCAAGTGTTGGAAGAACTAGTAGAAAGTAGACGAAATAAAGGATTGTGAAGATCTTACTCGCGCCTACGTAAGGAGCAGCTGCGGCGCGCGACCCAAGGAACATAAGTGTAAGGAAGACTCCCACGAAAAGCCAGAATAGAACTTTGTGAGGCGTCGAAAAGGGTGCGTAGATCGTTTTCATTGAGGTAGTATGTGCGTCGATGTATACCGGAATAAAGAATAGAAGGACGATTGCTCCAAACATTCCAATTGCACCTCCTAGTTTATTCGGGCAGGCACGCAGAATTGCGTAGAATGGTGTAAAGTACCATTCCGGAACGATGTGCGCCGGAGTAACAAGCGGATCAGCCGGAATAAAGTTGTCAGAATGGCCAAGCAGGTTTGGCATATAGAAAACAAGGACAAAGAAGGCCGCAAGAACTACGAAAAAGATAAAGGCATCTTTATAAGAAAAGTACGGATGGAAAGTTAGTTTATCCGGAGTAGATGAAAGGGTGAGTGGATCGCTGGATCCATCTGTGTGAAGCAGCACAAGGTGTGCGCCGATAAGCCCGGTAATGACAAAAGGAAGTAGGTAGTGAAGGCTAAAAAAGCGCGTTAGCGTGGCGTTATTGATCGAAAAACCACCCCACACTCAGTATGCAATGTCCTCCCCAACGAGAGGCACCGCGGTCACAAGGCTTGTAATAACAGTTGCTCCTCAGAAACTCATCTGTCCTCACGGCAAAACGTAGCCAATGAAAGCAGTTGCCATCATAAGTAGAAAGATAACAAGACCAGAATACCACAGTACGCGGCGCGTCATATAGGATTGATAGTAAAGGTTACGCGCCATATGAAGGTACATTAGAATGAAAACAGCAGACGCTCCGTTGGCGTGGCTGTACCGAAAGATGTATCCTCCATTCACATCGGTCATAATGTGTTCAACGGAGGCGAAAGCCCAATCGATATGCGGGGTGTAATGCATTGCTAGAATGATTCCGGTAAGAAGCTGAAGTGCGAAGAAAAGACCGACAAGCGATCCGTAACTTCAGTTATAATTAAGGTTACTTGGTGTGGGGTAGTAAAACAGATGGTTTGCAAGAGTGTTCTGGAAAGGTTCGTGTCCACTATTGATAACGGGGCGGGTCATACTTATTTTCAGCGATATTCCATGTTAACACGTTGTTCATAAACGTTAGCATAATGGGCGGCATGCGCGCGATAAGCATACGCGCGCCCAAACGCAAGGTCCGTAAGTTCTTGTTCGAGGCGCTCCTCGAACGTGCGCTCGCGCCGTCCAGTGATACCGGTGTAAATAAGTTGTAAGCTAAGAGTATCGCGCTTGTTCCGGCGAACGGGGACGGGAACGGAAAGGATCTGTTTCCCCTTCCGTCGCGGCATGATCACAAGAGATATGTGAAGACGGCGAAAGGCACGTAGAAGCGTCAAATATAGTCCTGGATAAGCTAAGCTGCAGCGTACAGAGCGAAGAGCGTTAAACAGGCGTCGGCGGGCATACAATTTTTGCCCTTTTCGATTAAATTTATTGAAGAATGTCTGAAGAAGACGTGATTGGTAGATTGGATCCAGGGGAAGACGGAAAGCACGGTACTTTTCTCGTAGTTGGTTATGGCGAGCTCGCATTATCAGAGTTTCGTTTTGCGGTACGGGCTACGTGTTGTGTCTGCATCCGGCAGAGAGGCCCCGTATTTGGAGCGCCCTTTGCGTCGAAGCACAAGACGATGAAGATCATACTTTCCACGGACCATCGTATAGCGTACACCAGGAAGATCTTTTACACGTCCTCCGCGTACAAACACAACAGCATGTTTTTGAAGGTTATGCGTAATTCCCGGAATGTACACTGTAATTCGGTTGTAGTTGGTTAGAAGTACTCGTGCAACTTTACGCATTGCAGAGTTTGGTTTACGTGGTGTGGTGGTGAAAACTTTCATACAAGTCCCTTTTCGTTGCGGGCAGAGAGCGAGATCGCGCCGCTTGGAGGCGCGCTTTTTAGGAATGCGTGGGTATCGTCCTTGTAATTGTGAAAGTGTCATTATCAGCTAGATTTGCGAAGTCCAAACAGTCGGCCTTCTCCCGCGATTGCTTTAATACGTGTTCTAGAAACGGCAAAACGGCGCACGATTCCGCGGCGCCGGCCTGTTATAAAGCAAGCGTCACGGTACGCAATTCGTTCGTTTGCAAGCAGCCATAGAAGAAATCCCATCGAGCCTCGAAGAGGCGCGGAGGGATGTTGGCGACGTAAATACGCTAATTGGTTTAGTAAAAACTGGCGAGAACGACGTGAGGGGAGGTGGTTAGCATATCGAATACGGTGAGTAAATTGGCGTAGTTTACAACTAATAGGGCAGATAATTGTTTTGGTAGCGCCGCGATAGGTGCTTTATTACGTCCATCACTGAGGGAATCTTCGGTCACTGTGACCAGTTCAATCACCAGGGCCATTTTCATGGCTCAGGTGGTTTTGGTTTTTCTCACGTTGGGTCAAATGGAGGGAGCTTAGCGGAGAGTTCTTTCAATGCATGGATCGTTTCTGTTGCGCGCATCTCCCAGCCCAAGCGCTGCGCGGCAATGTTATCAAGCAGACAAATGTCGTGCCAGCAAGATAGCATCTCATAGGACGTGAAGTAAAGAACGTAAAGCAAGAGCGGCAGGAAAAGCAAGCGCGTTCACTTATCGCCCAGCAGTCCTGTAGCGACAAGGCGACCGAGTCACCAGGCGATAGTGACCGCAACAACGAGGAGGATCAACTCTATTTTGAGGTTAGTTCAACACTCTGCGACAGACATCAAGTCTGACAATAGCTCCGGCCTTGAAGTTTCAGGGGGATGCGGTAAATAGTCGATAGACTTGAGTTCGAGCCTGACTTCCGTGACGGAAGCTCCTTTCTCCTCGAGCTGCTGGACTCGCCTATTAATATCGTAGAAGATACCTTTGCCCTCGCCGTGTTCTTTTGATTGATCGCGGGAGAGCCTTTTATCCGCGCAAGCGAAGAGGGTTGTGTAGTGTTGCAAAGCTACATTGGTTCATGCGGCTACTGAAGGAATGGTGGCAAGCTTGGGCGCTATTTTTAAGCGCGTCCATCACGCAATAGAAAACATAAAGGTTACCCAGGCTACTGTTCGACAGCGTAGGGCAGTCAACTTAATATCGCCCAGCCACTCCGAAGCAATCGCTTGGGGACTTTGCGATAAATACTTAAAAATGAGGGGATCCACGCTGCTGAATTTATACAGTAGAAAAAATGTAAAAAAGAACAATATCGCGGCGAATGGTAATATGAGAAAGAACGTAAATTGAAACCTGCGCTTTTGCCAAAGCTGGCGAAAGGAAAGCGCCGTAATTTTTCGGGAAAGCTGTATAACAGTTTCAAGGAGTTTTCGTGGAAGCTTAGGAATTCCTTTAAGAAGCGCGGCGAAAAACCGTGGAAGTTCGGCTGCGGCTTTAACGGTAAAATTTCTCATTGCTGCTGGGGCCTCCGGCAACTTCTTCAAGAAGTGCCGTAATCCGCGTAGCAGTAGCACGACTGAATCGATTGATGTGTTGACTCATCGATTCAGGGTGTGCGTAGCAGAGCTCACCCTAGTCGGAGTAAAGATCACGAAATATGTCACCGGAACCGCAAAAATAGCTACGTCCGCCAGCAGTAACGCGCATAAATGACAATAATGCGCGACGGTGAGCACAGGCTGTAGTATAAAGAAAGAGAGCACAGCCGCCGCTGTTGCGAATAATAGTTTAACTGTTCGTGGTCTGAGACGCACATAGGTGGCAAGACAAGCAACTTCAGCCCCTGCGAAAAAGTATAGTAGAATGAAAAACATAAACCAGGCATAGTCGTAGATACGACCAGTTTGTGCTGTTGTTGCGCGATACGCAACACGAACAGTCATCGCGCCAAGCCCTGTTGGACCCGCGAGTTCCAGCACACCCTTATCAACAGGTTTAAAAACTGCGTGATAGGACGCTTTAAGAAGAGGTTGATTGATAAGCTGATTGTATACAGTGTCGAAATATCACTTGTGAGAAAAGAAGCGGTAGAGTACGCGGTTGAGCGAATTATGGTACGTAGCAGTAAGAAAGAATACAGCGAGAACCGCCATGATTGAGCCGATTAGTGGAACTAGTTTAACACCGGCGGAGAGGAATTCGCCCGCTATCTGCGAGGATGGAGAAACAGGAATAGCACCATTCCAGAACATTGTTCCAAACCCGATAAATAGATCGCGCGCAAAGAATCCAAAGAAGATACTTCCAAGCGCAAGAATTGCAAGCGGAATCGCGAGATTTGGCGAAAGTTCATGCGTATGTGTTAGATATGCATACGGACTGCGGGAGGGGCTGTAGAAAGCTAGATAAAGAAGGCGAAAGGAGTAGAAGGCAGTAAAGAGCGCGGTTACTAGACCGACCCAATAGGCAAAAGAGGCCGGAACAGTAAGCTGCCCTGCTACAACTTCTAGGATAAGGTCTTTCGAGTAAAAGCCAGTAAGGAAGGGAAATCCCATTAGTGCTAAAGAACCAATTACAAACATGGTATATGTGAAAGGAAGAAGCCGAGTAAGCCCTCCTAGACGACGTAGATCTTGTTCGTTTGAGATAGCATGGATCACGGCGCCAGCGCTTAAGAAAAGTAGTGCTTTAAAGAAAGCATGGTTCGTTAGATGAAAAAAGCTAATTGCATAGCCGGACAGGCCACAAATGAAAACCATATATCCGAGCTGGGAACAGGTAGAATAAGCGATGATTTTTTTGAGGTCGTTCTGCAAAAGGCCCGATGTGGCCGCCATAAAAGCAGTCGCAGCACCAATAAAGGTGATAAAGAGTAGGACGTCCGGTGTTTGTTCAAACAGAGCGGAGCAACGGATAATTAGAAATACGCCCGCAGTAACCATTGTTGCGGCGTGGATAAGCGCCGAAACAGGGGTCGGGCCTTCCATCGCATCTGGAAGCCAGGTATGTAGTCCGATTTGCGCAGATTTACCCATTGCCCCGACGAAGAGAAGGAAAGTAACTAAAGAAAGGTTAGTTGCAAACGGGGCCAAACCAAAGATAGGCGCGAATTCTACTGACTGAAAGATAAAGAAAGCGGCGATAATTCCAATGGTTAAGGCGAGATCGGCTACACGGTTAACAATCATAGCCTTGATTGCTGCTTTATTTGCAGCAGTTCGCGTAAACCAAAAGCTGATAAGCAGGTACGAACAAAGACCAACCCCTTCCCATCCAAGGAAAAGGCTAATTAAGTTTTCAGAGCTGACTAGAATAAGCATAAAAAACGTAAAGAGGGAAAGGTAGCTCATGAACCGAGAAGTATGCGGATCCTCGCTCATGTACGCGGTTGAGTACAGATGAACGAGAGAGGACACAATGAGGACAACGAAGAGCATAACAAATGTCAGCGGGTCCACTCCAAAGACTCAGTCAACTTCAAAAAGACCGGAGTAGACTCAAGAGCCGATCGAAGTAGAGGCGACGTCGCCTCGGACCATTTCTGGCAGCGTTGCAACAAGCAGCGCAATAATAGAGAAGATCGCTGCAAAGGCGACTGGGAAAAGGCGTGCATTTCGCCCGGAGACCGAAAACAGAATCGCATTAAGAATTGGAGTAAAGATTGCAAGAAGCGACATTAGATAAGTAGGACGAAGTCGGTTAGAAAGGATGTTGATAACCCAAGTAAAATCATAGGTACGGTTAGAGTAACAAAGATTACTACATCGCGCCGTGTTAGGTCGTAGTAGTGACGAATAAAGGTAGTTTTAAGTGTTCCGTAACAGATACGTGTAAATAGCCAAGTTGAATAGATCGCAGATAGGATAATTCCGGATGCAGCAAAAAGTAAAATGTGCGGTGATTGTGTGTACAGTCCGAGAAAAACAAGAAATTCCCCAAGGAAGTTTGGTGTACCTGGAAAGCCCATGTTCGCAAGGGTAAAGAGCAAGAAAAATAGGGCAAAGAGCGGCATGATTGTCACTAGACCACCGTAATAACGAAGGAGGCGCGTATGATAACGGTCGTAAAGGATACCCACGCAAAAGAAGAGTGCAGCGGAAACAACTCCGTGTGCTACCATAAGATAGATAGCGCCCCAGACACCTTGCGGTGTTCCACTAAATAGGCCCAAAACAACTAAGTTCATGTGCGCAACTGAAGAATAGGCAATCACTCGTTTCATATCAATTTGGCGAAGAGTCGATAACGAGGCATAGATTACACCAAGTACAGAACAAGTTGCAATGAGAGGATGAAAGTAAAGGTTCGCCAGCGGAAAAAGTGTAAGCGAGTATCGAAGGAATCCATATCCACCTAACTTAAGAAGAAGGCTAGCAAGTAACATAGACCCTACAGTAGGTGCCTCGACGTGCGCTTCCGGAAGCCAGATATGCACCGGAAAAAGCGGTGTTTTAACCGCGAAAGCTAGGAAGAAGCAGCCCCAAAGGAGAAGTTGTTCGTCATACGAAATCTCCGTATGAAGTAGCACTGTGTAATCGGTTGTTCCAACAATTTTGTGTAGATACAGGACGCCGAAAAGCATAAAAAGAGAACCAAAAAGGGTGTAGAGGAAAAAATAGTAGGCTGCTTTAATTTTTCGTTCGCGCGCGCCTCAGATTCCGATAAGAAGAAACATTGGAATAAGCAGGCTTTCGAAGAAAACAAAGAATAAGAATAGATCAAGCGTGGTGAAAGTAAACACTAGGAGTAGCTCCATTGCATAAAGATAAAGAACAAACTGTTTGCGCGCAGGTTGGACGGTTCACGCGGCAAGGTAGCAAACCGGAAAGATAAAGAGAGTTAATAGGAGGAAGACCATGGAAAGACCGTCTGCTCCAAACGTTAGGCTAAGATTATATTCAGGCAGAACCGAATAGCTAGAAAGGTACTGAAAGCCGAGCGACTTGTCGAAGGTATATCCTGCATACACACCGATAAGGAGCGCTGCAAGCGAGTAAACAACAGCAAGGCGCGTAGCATACTGAGGGCGTGTGAGGAAGATCATTCCAAATCCAACCAAAAGAACTAGGAAAAGTAATTCAAGGACTGTCATCTTAGGCGCCGCCTCACCAGTAAATCGTGATGAAAAGGAACAACCAGACAACGTCGACAAAATGCCAGTACCAAGCCGCAGCCTCGAAACCAAAATGGTGGCTAGGAGCAAAGCCTCAGTAAGCACCCAGCTCTTGTTTAGGAGCCAATGCGGGCAGTAATGGAGCAGTGGTTAGGTTATGGCGCAGCCAGCAGAAGAGAAGGAACAGAGTCCCAATCGTAACGTGCAGACCATGAAAGCCGGTGGTAATGAAAAAGATGGAACCATAAAGGTTTCCAGCTCAGGAGAATTTCACTCCATACGTGTATTCGTACCATTGGCAGAAAAGGAAAGTACAGCCAAGCAGAATCGTTAAAAGAAGATATCAGCTAAATCCATCTTTGTCTCCTTGAACAATATAACTGTGCGCGGCAGTAATCGTAACACCGGATGCGAGGAGCAGGATTGTGTTAACAAGCGGAAGCCCTCAAACATTCAGAACTTGCGTTCCGTAGGGTGGCCAAACACCTCCAACCGCAACTGAAGGAACAAGACTGTAGTGAAAAAATGCCCAGAAGAAGGAGAAAAAGAGCATTACTTCAGAAAGAATGAAAAGAATCATTCCAAGGCGCAGCCCCTTTTGTACTTTTCGCGTGTGATATCCCCATCGTGATTCTTTCGCAATCGATAAGAATCAGCTCATAGCGGTCAAGTAAAGGCCAAGAATGCTTCCATGAATAATGTCTGCGCGGGGTAAGTTTCCAATCGGTAGGCCGTGTCAGTAGAAGACTTGCGGCGCAAGCCACGAAAAGAGAAAGAGCGCGGTTAGGAAGGGGTACGGACTCGCACTAAGAATATGAAAGGGATGTTTTTGTGATTTAAAGGTCGTCATTGGTAGGGTACCGAGGAGAATCTGTCGCGCTGCTTGCTAGAATAATAGCTCCGATCATTGCAGTCAGCAGAATAAACGCAATCAGAACGAAGAGCGGAGAATCATATAGCATTGCAAAAGTATGAACATCCTCATAGAAAGTTGTCATGTAATGAACTGTTCGGTCAAATGTTGATACTGAGGGAGTACCCACTTGTTTGAATCCAAGTGAAAGGTCGTAGAACAGCTTAAATAGGGCGGGAACAAACGGAAGAAAAGCGCCAGTGCGGCCACGCGTAGCAGTAAGTTCTTTCACGTTTAGAAGCATAATTACAAAAAGGAAAAGTACTGCGACTGCTCCAATGTATACGATGATAAACACAAAGGCAAGGAATTCAGCTTTAACAGTTAGATACACAAATACAGTTGCAAGGAAGGCGGTGATAAGGCAGAGTAAATTATGAATTGGGTTGGGAAGCACAATCACTCCAACCGCTGCTGTCAGGGCGGTTATTGGGGCAAGGAGAGAAAGTGACGGGCGCGTTCGACGCAACGCCGGCACCGTTAGAAGGGATGTGAGGGCCGGAGAAAGGAAGAGAAGAAGCCCCCATAGACCACCTTCAACAGCACAAAGAAGGGCACGATGAAGGGAAGGTAGAGTACAGTGGAGTGCGGGCGCATCCTGTTCGAATCAGATGGTCTTGATAATACGCAGGTAATAGTAGGCACTAATAAGACTAGTTGCAAGCCCTGCAACGACAAGCACATAGAGCCCTTGGTCGAGTGCGTGAAAGAGTAGATAGTATTTTCCATAGAAGCCGGCTAGCGGCGGAATTCCGGCCATCGAGAAAAGAACGATCGCGAGGGTCCAACCGTAGCGTCGTGGCAAGCCACGAAAATCGGTGATGTATCCAAGAGAGCGCCCGTCACGTAGGCGGCGCGCATTGAAGAAAATTAGAAGGAACCCAACACTCATAAGCGCGTAGAGGAAAAGGTAAAGTAAAGTTGCGCGATATCCTTCAAGTGTTCCGCAGGCAAGCCCCATCAGAAGGAAACCAATCTGGTTTATCGACGCGTACGCAAGAAAACGTTTTGCTTTTTTTTCGTATAACGCACCGAAACATCCCCACAGTAGTGATCCCAATGAAGCAATCGCGAATAGGGGTTGTCAGATTGATACGGCTGGCTGTAGTCCTGTTGCAAGAAATTGAAGTAAAAACGCTAGAACCGCGATTTTTACTGGAAGCATAAAAAACCCCATCGTTGGGTCCGGGCTTCCCTCGTACACTTCCGGTGCCCATAGATGGCCGGGGAAGGCGGATAGCTTAAAGAAAAACCCAACAAACAGAAAGGTGATAGCGACGAGAAGTAGACGTGCGTCCGTAGGTAGGAAGTGAGCAATTTCTTCAAAGTGTGTTGCACCGGTAAGCGCAAAAAAGAGGAAAGTTCCGTACAGAACAAGGCCAGAGCTAAAAGTACTGAGATAGTAGTATTTGATCCCCGCTTCGCGCGCAGCTGCGTACGGAGCATCGAATAAGATAAGGACATATAGGTTTAGGCTAAAACCGACTAGCGCAAAGAACGCGCAAAGGAGGTCAGTAGTATCGACCATTAGCAGTAGGAAAAGCGTTGTAAGGGACAGGATGACCGGGTACTCGAGTAGGTGGCGTGAATGTTCGTGAATGTACCTCTTTGAGGAGGCAAGAATAAAAGAAGCACAAAGAAGTGTAAGGATTTTTAGTAGGGGCGAATATCCATCCGCGGTCGTACACAATAGAATTGCTCCCGCGAAAGCTAGTTGGACATGTTTAATCGTGCGTTGCGCCAATGCGCGTTGCGAGGTGCTTGGCATCTTAACCGCGATCACAGCTAGAATAAAGATAAGGTAAGCAGCTAGAAAGAATTCTGCCACTAGGAAGGCCAAATCAACGCTCCTCGTTTTCATTCGTACAGAAATCCGACGGCGAGGAGAATGATAAATCCGTTAACAAGGTACGTAGTAAGTCAGGATGAGGATTGAAGGCTCATAACTCAGGGAATAAGCAGGGCGACTTCAACGTCGAAGATTAGGAAGAGAATTCCGACAAGGTAGAAATGAACGTCAAACGGTAGACGTGTAGCACTATCAAAGGGCTCAAATCCGCACTCATACTCACTACGTTTTTCCGTGTCCTGCGTAGTGGAAAGGGACAACAGATACGCAATCGCTGCCATGGCCGCCGGTAGAGCCACGGCAATATGAAAAAAGATAGCCATTGGCGTATACTCCACTAGCCGCCGAGCGCTTCGTAAGAGGAAAAATCGACTGAACGGCCAAATCGATAGAGCACAATAAGCAAACCAAGCCCGATTGCGGATTCACATGCAGCAAGGATAAGCGTTAAAAGTCCATAAACTGCCCCGCGCGAATCTCCGAGAAAGCCGCTGTAAAAGACGAAGTTACTAATCGCTCCAAGGTACATCAGCTCGACAGACATCATGGTTACAAGGTAGTTTTTATAATTATGGATCATCCCAAGCAGACCCGCTAGAAAGAGAAGCAGGGAAAACAGCATGAGGTCTACAAAATCCGTTATACTAATCACGTACAGCATGAGGGAGCTGCTTTAACGGTGTAGAGCAGGTTTAGAACAAGTAAAAAATACGCGGTTGCTGTCGGAAGAAACACTTTTCAGCCAATGTCCATGAGTTGATCGTATCGATAACGCGGCAACGTAGCGCGCACGAGAACAAAAAGGAAACAGAAGAGAAGAGCTTTTAGCACGATCAGCCCACCACCGAGGAAGAAGATGGCGTAAATAACAGCCGCAAGAATCATGTTTCCGTACTCCGCAAGAAAGAACATTGCGAAAGTAATCGAGGAGTATTCAACATTGTAACCAGCAACTAGTTCGGCTTCTGCCTCTGGAAGGTCGAAGGGCGTGCGATTTGTCTCCGCAATCATTGAAATAGCAAAAACAAGTGCCATCGGAAGGAGCGGAAGGCCAAACCATAGGGTTGTGACCTGTGCAAGCACAATTTCAGAAAGATTCATCGAACCTGCCATTACTACTACAGGAAGAAGGGTAAGGCTGATAGCTACTTCGTACGAGATCATCTGCGCGGCAGAGCGCAGCGAACCGAGAAAGGCATACTTTGAATTACTCGCTCATCCAGCTAGGGCAATCCAGTAAACAGAAAAGCTGCTAATTGCCAGAATTGCAAGAAGGCCATACCGTAGATCAGCTACGCCAAACGGAGTGGGGACAATATCATACTCAGCGCAGCAAAGTTCGACGCAGCCGAGCGGGATAATGCTTCACGCGAGTAGTGTAAGCATGAAAACCGCAAGCGGTGCCAGAACAAAGATACGATTGTTCGCATGGCTTGGAATAACAAGCTCTTTTGCTATCAGCTTCAACCCGTCAGCTAGAGGCTGAAGGAGGCCTCAAAAACCAACAACGTTAGGGCCGTATCGGCGTTGCGCCGACCCCATAATCTTTCGTTCGGCCAGGGTGTAGTATGCGATCGCAACAAGAAGAGCAACCGTTTTAATTAGTGCCTTAATCATGGAGATTAACGGCGTCGTTAATGTAAAGGGCGACAAGAATTACGAAAACGTACGCTTGAAGGAATGCAATTAGCAGTTCCAGGTAGCTAATCGCTGTAACAATTACCCACGGTAGAATTGCAACAGCAGCCATAACTGGCGAAGCGAGCATTGTTCACGCAAAACCGATGAGGATTTTCAATAGAGCGTGGCCAGACATCATGTTTGCAAAAAGACGAATACTTAGGCTGAATACTCGCGCTACGTAAGAAACTGCCTCAATAAACACAAGGAAAGGTGCAATTACGGTAGGTGCTCCGGAAGGAAGGAACATTCCAAAACTTTTCATACCATATTGACTAGAGAAAATTGTGTTTACACCCAAAAAATGCATAAGAGCGATAAAGAAGGTGACAACGAACGAACTAGTTACAGTAAATGAGTACGGAATTAGTCCAACAAGGTTTGCGAGAAGAAGTACCGCGAAGAGGTAAAAGAGAATTGCAAAGTACTGTTGTTTGCGTAGATAAATATTTTCACGCGCCATCGACCTCACAAGCTGGTACAGGCTGCGTAGAATAAAATCATACGTGGTGCGCCCATTTGCACGAAATGTAACTAGAAGAAATGCTAGTAGGGCGAGATTGAGCAGAAGGATAAGCGCGAGGTTTGTAAATTGTAGATACTCGATAATTGAAAAGACGTCGAACTGTTCGAGTGGATCGGGTGCAGAGCTAGGAGGGCTAGTGGGGGATAAAGGGCTACCTTTAGGTGTAGGGGTATGGCTGTATAATGAGCTATTGGGGGATAAAGGGCTACCTTTAGGTGTAGGAAGGCTAGAGGGAAGGTCAGTGTTAATACGAGTGATGTGGCTGGAGGGTGATGTAGATCCACTTGCTGCTGCACTTGTAGGGGGTGTAGGAAGGCTAGAGGGAAGGTCAGTGTTAGTAGGGTTGACGGGGGGCTTAGGTTTAGATCCGGCTGCTGCTGCGCCTGCAGCACCGGCCGCACCCCCTGCACCTGCTGCGCCTAGTAAGTAAAACGCGCCTACAATCACAACAGCAGCTACGACACCAGCTACGACGTAGTCTCTGGTAGTTCAGTTTGTAACGAAACTAATTGCAAGAAGGGGCGTATCACCGCGGTCCTGTTCGGAGGGTACTGTATACATATACAGAGCCAAGCCGAGAACTACAGCGAAAAGTAAGAGATATTCTCGTCCAAAAATTCATTCTTCGTTGTGGAAAAAGCAAAGCATCTTCATTATATCAGCGCATGCTTCCTTCGTCTAATGGTTAGGACACCGCCTTTTCACGGCGGTAATAGGAGTTCAATTCTCCTAGGAAGCAGGGCGCGTAGCTCAATGGTAGAGCAGTGGCCTTTTAAGCCATTGGTTTCGGGTTCAAGTCCCGACGCGCTCAAGGGAAGAGGGAATCGAACCCCCGCCTCCAAGTTTGAAGCCTGGAATTCTTCCATTAAACTATTCCCCTGGAGTATAGCCAAGTGGTAAGGCGGCGGTCTTTGGAACCGTTATGCGAAGGTTCGATCCCTTCTACTCCAATTTCAGGACCTATAACTCAACGGTAGAGTGTTCGCTTGATAGGCGAAAAGTTGGTGGTTCGAATCCACCTGGGTCTACTACCGATCAACTTCTCCAAAGACAATATCCTGTGTCCCAATGGCAGTTACCACGTCCGCAATGAGGTGGTTACGAACCATGAAATCGAGTCCCTGCAGGTGCAGAAAGCCGGGTGCCTTGATTTTACAACGATAGGGGCGAGAGCTCCCGTCGGAGACAAGGTAAACACCGAATTCGCCCTTTGGCGCTTCGATCGCGGTATAGCTTTCCATCGGAGTGACGCGTGCTCCTTCTGTGTACAATTTAAAATGCGCAATTAGACTCTCCATACTCTGTTTGAGCTGTAGGCGAGAGGGTGGAACAAGTTTTTGGTTATCCGTTTTAATTGGACCCGCGGGCATTTCGTTGAGGGATTGTAAAATAATTCGCAGGCTCTGGCGCATCTCTTCCATGCGCAGCATGTATCGATCGTAACAGTCACCGCGCGTTCCAACCGGCACATTGAAGCGTACCTTCGAGTACGCGTCGTACGGTTGATCGCGGCGCAGATCGAAGTCAATTCCAGAACCACGAAGCATAACTCCGCTAAAGCCTCACGCGCGCGCCTCAACGGCAGAAACAAGTGCTACACCTTGCAGGCGCTGGCACCAGATACGATTACCAGTAAGAAGTTCTTCAATTTCGTTGAGGCGATCGTTGAACTGACGAGCAAAAAGGTAGATGTCGTGTAACGTTCCGAGCGGTAGATCCAGCGCTACTCCGCCGGGACGAATGTACGCAGCGTGCATACGTGCACCGGAAACACGCTCGTAGAATTCCATCAATTTTTCGCGCTCTTCGAACGCCCATAGAAAGGGGGTGAGCGCCCCTACATCCATTGCGTGCGTGGTCACAGCCATAAGATGGTTGAGAATACGCGTAATTTCCGCAAATAGCACGCGAATGTACTGGGCTCGAAGCGGGACGGCGCAGTGAAAATGTTTTTCTACCGCGAGGCTAAACGCTTCTTCCTGACACATCATTGAAACGTAGTCAAGGCGATCAAAGTACGGAAGCGCCTGAATATACGTTTTGTATTCAATTAGCTTCTCCGTTCCGCGATGAAGCAGGCCGATATGTGGTGAGGCTTTACGTACACTTTCACCAGCAAGCTCAAGCACAAGGCGTAGTACACCATGCGCAGAGGGGTGCTGCGGGCCAAAGTTGAGGTTAAAGGAGCGCAGGGACGTTAAAGAGCGATCCATGGAAATAGTGTAAGCGTACTCGCCAGACGTTGTTTGGCACGAGCTAACTGATAGGTATGGACGCTTCGTTTGATATTTAGTTTAAGCTGAGAAAAGAATTGGTAAAGGTACGTTGCACTAAGGAACAGATATCCACCAATGTAAAGGAGAGAAGTCCAAAGAACAATGGGTCCGAAGGTAGCAACATCTACTTGAGGCATAGAAACGCGTAATAGTCTTCTCGTAATTTCGAGAAGGAAATTTTATTTAGAAGCCGAAGAGGATAAGGAAAGACATCATTAGACCGAATAGGGCAATCGCTTCGGTTAGAGCAAAGCCTAGAATCGTGTAGATGAAGAGCTGTTTTCCTAGAGAAGGATTACGAGCAATTCCGTTGACAAGAGAAGCGAAAACAATTCCGATTCCAACACCCGATCCTGCGAGTGAAATAGTAGATAGACCAGCACCGATAAATTTAGAAGCTTGAACAAGCATGAGTACCTTCTAGAAGCGCATTTTGCGCTTATTCATTTTTATCTATGCACCATTCTTGGCTTGTATACTTTTTAAGTGGAGGTTAGTTGATAAGTTTGTTTAGTAAAAAAGGGGGTACTTTAAAGTAGCGCGCATTGGGCATACCGCACGCTATTTAACAACTGATTGAATGATCGTTTTAGCGTTGGCAGAATTGAATTGTCCGTTCTCGATGACACGAACTTTTCCTTCCGCAACTAGGCCAAGGATCGATTCCGCCAGTCCACCAATGGCTTCAAGCGGTTGTTTGTCAAGTGCACCTGATAGTCCAGCATGGATAAGGGTAACTTGTTGCTCGACTGTACGTGGAGCGAACTGTTTTTGTTTAAGAAGTTCAACTAGGCGAACGCCACGTGCAAGCGTTTGTAGTGTCGTTTCATCGAGGTCTGCGGCGAAAGAAACGAATGCCTCGACTTCGCGGTACTGCGCAAGTTCAAGTTTGAGCGAACCAGCAACTTTTTTCATCGCCGGAACTTGCGCGGCTGATCCAATACGGCTAACGGATAGACCAACGTTAATTGCTGGAATAATTCCTCGGTTGAACAGCTCTTTTTCAAGGAAGATTTGTCCGTCGGTAATCGAAATTACGTTTGTTGGGATGTATGCAGATACATCTCCTTGTTGTGTTTCAATAACCGGTAGTGCAGTAAGTGAACCCGCGCCAAGCGCTGCGCTAACTTTTGCAGCACGTTCAAGTAGACGAGAGTGAAGGTAGAAGACATCACCCGGATACGCTTCGCGGCCAGGAGGGCGACGAAGGAGTAGTGACATTTGGCGGTACGCAACTGCTTGTTTACTTAGATCATCGTAAATGATTAGCGCGTGTTGCGCGGTGTCGCGGAAGTACTCTCCAAGCGTACAACCGGCGTACGGTGCAAGGTATTGAAGCGCTGCTGCGTCAGAGGCGGTTGCAGAGACTACGGTAGTGTAGGCAAGCGCGTTTTCTTTACGCAGGCGTTCGACAAGTTGAGCTACAGTGGAACGTTTCTGTCCGATAGCAACATAGATACAGAACACTTTATCTGGACTGTTGGATGCGTGTAGGCTACGTTGGTTTAGAATTGTGTCGATCGCAATTGCGGTTTTACCGGTTTGACGATCGCCAATGATTAGTTCGCGTTGTCCCTTTCCGATGGGAATCATCGAGTCAACAGCCATGATTCCTGTTTGAATTGGTTGTTTAACTGATTCACGATCAATAATCCCAGGGGCCTTGACATCGAGGGTTGCGTAGTCTTCCTCGTCGTGCTCCGGCGCGGTTTCGCCGTCGATGCTAACGCCGAGGCTATCAACAACGCGGCCAAGTAGTTGTGGTCCAGTTGGAATTGAGATAATTGCGTGCGAGCGAGAGACTCGATCTCCTTCCGAAACTTGGTTATCGCTTCCGAACAGCGCGACTCCGACGAAGTCTTTTTCAAGGTTTAGCGCAATTCCGCTAACGCCGGATTCAAAAATGACACGTTCACCGGCTTTAACGCCAGGTAGACCAATAACTTTTGCAACGCCGTCGCCAATCGAAATAACGACGCCTGTTTCCGCGAATTGTAATTTAACGGAAGGTTGGTTTAGAAAAACGTCGCTACTTGCTAATAGAAAGGTGGCTCGTAGCATAAAATCAACCTTCGCGTGGAGAGCGCTCCTGCAAGCGAGTCTGACTTTCATTCAGCCCAAAAAACAAACTTATGTTTTTGCGGCGAGGGCGGAAATTGTCAAACTTAGCAGGGGTGTTACTGGGAGGACTAATATCATTTTAAGTTTTTAGGGTGTTCGTTATCGCCGGCAGGAGGATGTATATTTTCAATTTATACACGAAACTTAGCTCTTTATCATCATAAAGAAAAGAAATCTTTTAATCACTGGGGTGACACTCATCCCAGAAAGATATACGAGATGCCCCCAAAAGATAGTGGGGATCCCGGGAACGAGAGGCGTCAGACCTAGGACCAGGTACACCTCGGAGCGTCACCCCACCCAGGTTTGTGGTCGAAAAGCGGGAGCATCCCCGCTATGCATGAAGTAGTCTAAACCATTAGCAATAAGATAAAAGGACAGCATTGCCATCCAGCCATTTTCTTTTACTGAACCGCCTGAAGTGGGCATGAGTTGGCGGAAGATTGCAAAGCCTAGGCAAGATGAGGAGGTGCGTATTCTCAAATAGAGAGGTCAGAACGTATCTAAGAGTGTATACGGCCCCTCTAATTGATACATTAGTGCTAGTTGGCAAAACATTAAGCCCAAGGAGGAGTGCAATATACGTGTGAAAAATTGTTTCATTATAACTGGGCCTGATATGCAGGTATTGGAAAGAGAAGTAGGAGAACTGAGATAAAGATAGAAGCGGTTGTTTCGGAAGGAATGCCATCATGGGTTATCCTGGAGATATAATACCCAGATAGTCAGCTACATACTCGATAACATATCCGGGGCGTGAAAAGGGAAGAGCGATAAGTTGGTTCCTTAAAAACCGGTATAGCAATGCCATATTGCTTTCCGTCGGAGTGGCGTAATAACACCCCACATAGGTGAGAAGACCGTCCAGCATAGCATAGCTAACCCAGTATGCGAAAAGTGCTTCGAGCATGACGTTTTTCTTTACAGAACGCTTTAACGGCGCGGGCGCGAGCTCACGGAAAACAATAAGCCCTATGGAGGTTGAGGCGGTAAGTGTTCGGAGGTAAGGAAAAAACTCCTGTGCCTTAAGGAATATAGCATAGGGGCTTCCCAGCTGGTACAGAAGTACTAGATGGAACGTTATAAGTCCAAAAAGAATACTGATATAGCTGCTCAAACCCAACTCGTTCCTTAGTACAGGTTTGGTAGAGTGATCAACCCTACGCAAAAAATCAGATTCGCAATTCGAATAGACGTTGTACAGAGAGGGCAGGAGTCGAACCCACACCACCGAGTTTGGAGCTCGGTATTCTACCACTAAACTACCCCTCCGCCTGCTGGGCGGACAGACGGAGTGTAAAAAATTTGTGGGTCACCCAAAATTTGTTCGGAACTTAAAACGAATAAATTCGTTATTATCCTTATAAGGATTTATACTTCTATTTTTATATAAACAGAAGATTATCACGTTTCCTTTTTACCCCGAGTGTTTACTATTTAAACAGTTGGGATTTATGCTCAATTTGTTTTATCATCATAAGTGTTTTAATGAGCAGCAAATATTTAATATATTTAGCCGTGCGCTCAGGCTGCATTTCTCGGACAAATACCCGATAATAGTGTAAACAGACCACCTGTATCACGTAAGGCGCGCCTTAAGCTCCTCCTCAAGGTGCCCTTCCACCACGCATCGAACGAGAAAGTCACAATGAGCCCGATGAAGTCCTCGAAGGTGACACGAAGGGGCGTTATCTATCATATAATTAACAAGGTCCTCCGTACCGGTATATGTTGGGTGGAAGCGTAACTCAAAAATTGGAGCTTCGATCAACGCCATTCTAATGACACCGTCTTGGAACCAGACGGATGGCAGTATTTCTACCCAGTAAGCTTGCATGGGTATAAAAATAGCCATAATCATCCACGCGATCATAAATCCAAAAACAAGAGCAATGACGTGTTGTACAATTCGAGGCTGGCGCCTCTGCTAAGCGGAAAATTGAAGAAACGCCAGCGCTAAGGGTACAAACGGAAGCATGTAAAAAAGAAGATCATTGTATATAATAAAGATGAAGCTGTAAGATTGAAAAATAACTATTCACCATATTATAGCAAGCAAATAGAAAAACAGTGCTGCCTTCACGGCCCTTACGAAGCCACAGCTGTCGGCAGTAATGGGGAGGCTAACTCCAAAGAGTTTGTGCACATAGGTCGCGTGCAGTATAAACAGGATTACGCTAAGGATAATCATATGTGCCGGTATGAAAATTAGTGCACTCTCGTTTTGAAGGAATAAAGTACTCGGCCTGGGTGCTGGGTGCGTATCGCGCATCATTTGTCCGGTGGTAATAAACAATAAAAGCGTTATCGTGTCGAGGAGTAGCACGTCAGCCGCTTTTGGTGGCAGAAAGGTCGTTTCGGGCGCGGCCCGAAAATACGTAGGAAAGGCGCTGAGAGGATGGCCAATTTTTCGCTTGCTAGGCGCCAGCGAAAAAATGAAAAAGCGGCTGACGCGCCTGCAGTTGTGTCAAATCAGCGAGCGTACTGCTCCGGCGTAACTGCGTCTACGCCAATAGGCATAAAGCTGTGGTTAATTCCACAAAGTTCGCTGCACTGCCCGAAATAGCTTCCGGGGCGGTTGATGCGAAGTGCGACTTGGTTAAGGCGGCCCGGGCAGGCGTCCATTTTAACACCTAGCGCCGGCACAGCTCAGCTGTGGATCACATCTGCACCGGTGATAAGAAGGCGAATCTCTGTATTCACCGGAAGGCAGAAGCGGTTGTCCACTTCGAGCAGGCGTAGTCCGCCCTGAGGAAGGTCTTCCTCAAGCAGCATGTAGCTATCGAAGTTGATGTCACGGCCGTCAAGCATGCTGGTTGTTTCGTATGACCAGTACCATTGATGGCCAATAATTTTGGCTGTAACTTTCGGATCGTTAATCGCGTCGATTGAGTAGAGAAGCGAGAAAGATGGAGAAGCGATCGTTAGAATGATAAACGCTGGGATGTATGTCCAAACTTTCTCAAGAAGGGTGTGATGAGCAAATGCAACACGCAGTGTCGTTTTGTTATCATCACGGAAATAATGAATTGCAGCGGTAAGAATAACCGCTACGAAAACAGTGATAAAGATCAGGTAGAACATAATATCGTGGTGTAGGTCAGCAATTTTTTCCATCGTATCCGTTGCGGGTAGCTGGAAATTCATTTGCCATCGAGAAGATGTGTCTAGAAGAAAGAACATTCCTAGGCGTGCTGGCTGAGAGGTAAATTGAATTCAAACAAGATAAAAGAAAAAGAGCGTAGCAGCAACAGAAAGCATCGAGCCAAAAGAAGCAATGTGGTTTCATGGGGCGAAAGCATCTGGATAGTCGGAGATACGTCGGGGCATTCCCGCTAGTCCAAGGAAGTGCATCGGGAAGAAAGTTACGTTAACACCAGTGAAGAAGGTTCAGAAATGAATCTTTCCGTATTTCTCCGTGTATCGTAGGCCTACAAGCTTTTCGCTTCAGTAGTAGTAGCCCGCAAAGATCGCGAAGACAGCCCCCATCGATAGGACGTAATGGAAGTGAGCTACAACGTAGTAGGTATCGTGAAATGCAACGTCAAGACCTGCGTTCGCAAGAACAACACCAGTAACACCCCCGATAGCGAAGAGAACGATAAAACCAAGGGCAAATAGAAGGGGAGCGCGAAGGTCGAGTGAACCACCCCATAGCGTGGCAAGCCAGCTAAAGATTTTGATTCCAGTTGGAACAGCAATAATCATTGTAGCTGCGGTGAAGTAGGCGCGTGTATCTACATCAAGACCAACGGTTAGCATATGGTGTCCCCAGACGATGAAGCCTAGGAACCCGATTGAAAGCATTGCGTAAACCATACCAAGTGTACCGAAGATCGGTTTGCGCGAATACGCTTCGATGATATGGCTAATAATTCCAAAACCCGGAATGATAAGGATATAGACCTCCGGGTGGCCGAAGAACCAGAAAAGGTGTTGGTAAAGGACTGGATCTCCTCCGGCAGTGGAGTTGAAGAAGACAGTTTTAAAGTTTCGATCCATAAGAACCATCGTAATTGCCCCGGCAAGGACCGGAAGCGATAGAAGAAGAAGGAACGCGGTAATGAAGACAGACCAAACAAACAGCGGAAGCGTGTAGAAAGTTAACCCTAGTGCACGCATGTTAAAAACGGTAACGATAAAGTTAATTGCTCCAAGGATCGAGGAAAGCCCCGCAAGGTGTAGCCCAAAGATTCCAAGATCCACGGAAGGGCCGGAGTGAGCGGTAATACCACTTAGTGGTGGATAGAGTGTTCATCCTGTTCCTGCTCCAACTTCGACAAAGGAGGAAAGAAGAACCAAACCCAGCGACGGAGGAAGAAGCCAGAAACTTAGGTTGTTTAGGCGCGGAAACGCCATATCTGGCGCACCAATAAGAATGGGAACAAACCAGTTACCGAACCCTCCCATTGTAGTAGGCATAACTGTGAAAAAGATCATTACCAATGCATGAGACGTCACAATTACGTTGTAGAGCTGGTGGTTACCTGTAAGAAGTAAGTTAGCGGGAGACGCTAGCTCGAGGCGAATTAGAACAGAAAGAATGGTTCCAATTACTCCCGAAAAAGCTCCGAATAGGAAGTAAAGCGTTCCAATATCTTTGTGATTAGTAGAAAATAGCCAACGTTCGGCGAAAGCGCGAATAGACATTGTATGGGGTGAGCAGGATTCGAACCTGCGTGGATACTATCGTCAGATTTACAGTCTGATGCCGTCGACCGCTGGGCCATCACCCCGACGGGCGACTATTGGGAATCGAACCCAACGCTATCGAGCCACAATCGATTGTTTTACCAATAAACTATAGCCGCCGAGTACCCCGAGGGAGACTTGAACTCCCAAAACTCTGATCCTAAGTCAGATACGTCTACCATTCCGTCATCGGGGCGCGGGGAAGAGGGGAGTTGAACCCCCATCTTCTAACGTGACAGGTTAGTGCTCGACCGTTAAGCTACTTCCCCGAAAGTAAAGACTCGTAGTTCTTGGGAAAGTTCGATTGGTTCCGTGGTTACACGACCTTCTGCGTCGTTGTAAATCACTTCGTGAAAACCGCTTAGAGGGAAATCTTTCCGCAGCGGGTGGCCAGTAAACCCATAGTCGGTGAGGATGCGTCGTAGGTCGCCGTGGTTATGGAAGTAGAGCCCAAAAAGATCTCAGACTTCTCGCTCCAATCATCCAGCTGAAGGGAATACTGCTTTTACGCTGGGAAGGGTAAGCGTTTCGTTTGTGTACACTACTACAGTAAGGCGCGTGTTGTATCGATAGCTAAGAAGACAGTACTTCACCGCAAATCGTCCGCGTGTAGCAAGGCGGTCTACCGCTGCGATGTCCACAAGGGTAAACTCGTTAGAAAGGGTGTAAAGGAGTTTTGGAAGAAGACGGCGCGTCGTACGAAGTGTGTTGTGTCGACCTGTAGCGTGAACAAACTTTGGAAGTAGTTGTGCATATTGAGTCATGAATTCATTTTGTAAAGGGCAGGATCCTTCCCGTAGCCAGTATTCATCGAGCCCTTTCTTGCGCAAACGGAGTTCGGTATGCTTTCGTCGCAAAGCGGGCAGTGTCGGAGTCGAACCCACGATCGTCCGGTTAACAGCCGGACGCTATAACCACTAAGCTAACTGCCCAGATAAAGACAGAATTGCGTAGACATGCTCCCTTAACCCTCTCAAGTTATTAAGGGCACGCTAATATAGCCTTAATCTTTGGCTGCGTAGATTTCTCGCGAAAGGTGCATTTCTCACTTAGCGGCAACCAGCGATTCTTGCTTATAAATATAGCTAGTAAGCGGCGCCACAACAATGACGACTCAAGCACTAGGGATTTTACCTTATCCGGTCCTCTCGTACTAAGAGTAGGGCCTCTGCGATCTACAAATCTAGAGTAGATAGGGACCGAACTGTTTCACAACGTTCTAAACCCAGCTCATGTACCGCTTTAATTAGCGAACAGCCAAACCCTTGGAACCACTTTCAGCTCAAGGATGCGATAAGCCGACATCGAGGTGCCAGATCACTCCATCGATATGGACTCTGAAGAGTGGTAAGCCTGTTATCCCCAGCGTACCTTTTATTCTTTGCGCGGTGGATCGTCTCGGCGAATC
>Ga0256889_1000066_pt1 | contig 24838 bp, 27 predicted proteins | sample MC6MC0512MT_FD_186338 | JGI IMG/M metagenome (GOLD analysis project Ga0256889, IMG submission 186338) | Metatranscriptome of enriched soil aggregate microbial communities from Iowa State University, Ames, United States - MC6-MC0512-MT... | ecosystem: Environmental > Terrestrial > Soil >...
ACACTTCCCATGCTCGCGCCCAAAGACTTCCTAGACGCCCTGAGCGGCACCGCCTCCCGCCTGTTCAGCGGCGACACCCCGCTGCCGAAAGCCGAAATCGAAAGCCAGTTCAAGATGCTGCTGCAGAGTGCGTTCAGCAAACTCGATCTGGTGAGCCGTGAAGAGTTTGATAGTCAGATGGTCGTGCTGGCCCGCACCCGCGCCCGCCTCGAAAGCCTTGAGGCGAAAGTGGCCGAGATGGAAGCAAAGCTGACACCGCCCGCTGAATAATTCGCGTCCCCTGTAGGAGCTGCCGAAGGCTGCGATCTTTTGATCTCTAGCCTTTCAACCATCCCGGCAACGTCCTACAACCTGAGTGACCGCCGTCCGATTGCGCCGAAAAGCCCCGGTTCCTAAGCTCACTCGATGCTGAATGTTCAGCACCGGGTTTGGCGACCTGGATCGAATTCGACGCAATGCAACTAAACTCACAGAGAGGTTTTTTCTCTCCACGAGTTATGGCGGCTTTGCGTGGGAGACCTCAGGGTCTGCCGGTTTCGAATTCACCGGTTCGCCAACCCGCGCATGGCTGCCACCCTTTTCGTTTGGCGACGAACAGAAGCAGTTTTCTTCACTTGAATTCGAGAACTGAACCATGGACGAAAACTACCTGACACCTAGCATCTTCACCCGCCACAAACTCCCCCTCCACGCCCTCCTCATCCAGAATCAACCCTGGTTCTGCGCCCGAGACCTGAGCCGCCTGCTGCACATCTACCTAAACGAACGCATGCTGAGAAAACTCGACCCCGACCAACACCAAACCCGCAAAACCTTGATCCACAACCAGATCGAAAACACCCTGCTGATCAGCGAATCCGGCATCTACGCCCTCCTCGTCTACCACTATTGCCCCGAATACCGAGCCCTGCGCGAATGGCTCACCCACCAGGTCATCCCCACCCTGCGCGACGCCCAACACACCACCACAAGCGAACGCCCACACCTGAGCCTGCTCAGTTGGCCGGATATGTCATTGAGTTTGTTGCACTGGAATAACCAGCCGTGGATTCGGTTGCAGGATGTGCCGTTGATGGTGGTGGAGCGGGAAGAGCCGAAGCGCCCAGTAACGGGGCCTTGGTGGAAAAGAGCTTCGCGGATGCTGCAATAGCTATAAGCCCGCATGCCTGAGCTGGGCCCTGCGCAAATCGTAAGTCGACTGAAGACTCATCCAGAACTCAGGCGTCGTGTTGAGATGAATGGCAAGTCTGATTGCCAAGACGGCGCAGATCCTGAGCTGGCATTTCAAAAACTTTTCGATCTCACTTTCGGGCCAGTTCGTGGGCATGGCCAGATCCATGACGGTCATGCCCAACGGCTCCATGAATTCCTTATTCAGAATCTCGCCCGGATGAATCGGGCGCATACCATTGCGGTCCATTTTTCGCCTCCAGAGGCTATATTGAGAGGCCAAACTGGAGCATCCGACTCCCGGATACAAGACCTTCACCCCCCTTTCGCCGGCGTCCTACAACTAATAGGGCATAACCCTACGAGAATCAGCGTCTGCGCCTGATTCCGTGAGTTCTTGGCTGTGATTAGGCTGGTGGCTTTCGCCTGCGCTGGTCGATCCTATTCGTCGAGTTCCAGGCGATACACATTGATCGCCAGACACTCTGGTTCTGGATCCCTCTTGTCTCATTTGCTCAAGCTCAAAGAAAACACGCTGGTTCAGCATCCAGATGGTGGTTACATCTTTGGCACGATCCCCGATATGCCAAAATTCGGCTTGCCAGGCGGGAAGATTTATCTGCGGGTAGGTATTCACCGTCGAGCGAATAGTGGTTTTGGCGTAGTGCACATTTGGGAAGCCCATAGTGCCGATTTGCTCAAGCATGGTTGCCAGACTGCCGATGGGGTAGCAGCGATTGTTGCGAAAATGATCGTCCCGGGAGCACAAATCTATTGTGAGTTCAAAGAACAGCGATGTGGAAACAGGGTCGCGGTACTGAGGACATCTATGGGAACACTGATTCTTGAACCGCGACACGAGCGCGCCACAAGATTTGGTTACTTCGTGGTGACTTGGTACCCGCAAAAACGTGCACATGGCACGTTAGTGGGGCAGATACCACGAGCACCACCAAATCAGAAATAAAAAAAGGCGTCCGATGGACGCCTTTTAAGTATTTTTTGAGGAGTAGTCGCAGCGATTCTTTAGCTCCTGGCTTTACGGCCTTGGGTTCAGAATCCGACAGGCTAGCCCGTCGTCACTACTTCAGAGAAACCAGCTTTCTCTGCTGCCAAAAATGCGGGGGAGCTTTTGCTGGTGCCCAGTCCCGACGAATGCGCAGTTGCAGTCCTCGAACGGGATGATCCGTCAATGCCGGTCGAGAGTCAACGGTCCAATTCAGGCAAGCAATGACAGCCCGTCGGGTCTTGATACGTCTTGTAAACCTCTATTTCAGCACTGAAACCCGGCTCAACTACCCTTCAAAAACCCGCAGGAAGCGGCTCCCCGATTCAGCTCAAGGAACGACCATGTCCCTCTCCATCGTCCACAGTCGCGCCCAGATTGGCGTGGATGCTCCCGCCGTTACCGTCGAAGTTCATCTGGCCAACGGTCTGCCGTCGCTGACCATGGTCGGTCTGCCCGAGGCGGCGGTGAAGGAGAGCAAGGATCGGGTGCGCAGCGCGATCATCAATTCCGGGCTGCAGTTTCCGGCGCGGCGGATCACCCTGAATCTGGCGCCGGCGGATCTGCCCAAGGATGGCGGGCGCTTTGATCTGGCGATTGCCCTGGGGATTCTGTCGGCGAGTGTGCAGGTGCCGTGTCTGACGCTGGATGAGGTGGAATGCCTTGGTGAATTGGCGTTGTCCGGTGCGGTGCGGCCGGTGCGCGGGGTGTTGCCGGCGGCACTGGCGGCGCGCAAGGCCGGGCGGGCATTGGTGGTGCCGCGGGCGAATGCCGAGGAGGCATGTCTGGCTTCGGGTTTAAAGGTGTTTGCGGTGGACCATCTGCTGGAAGCGGTGGCGCATTTCAACGGGCATACGCCGGTCGAGCCTTATGTCTCGGACGGGCTGATCCATGCGGCGAAACCTTATCCCGACCTCAACGAAGTACAAGGGCAGATGGCCGCGAAACGGGCGCTGCTGATTGCGGCGGCAGGCGCGCACAACCTGTTGTTCAGTGGGCCGCCGGGGACCGGCAAGACCTTGTTGGCAAGTCGCTTGCCGGGGCTGCTGCCGCCGCTGTCCGAATGCGAGGCGCTGGAAGTGGCGGCGATTCAATCGGTCGCCAGCGGCGTGCCACTGACTCATTGGCCACAGCGACCGTTTCGTCAGCCGCACCATTCCGCATCCGGTCCAGCGCTGGTCGGTGGCAGCTGTGACATTTGGCAATAGATGCAACTATCTGGAAATAGATGCAACTGATGAACAACGATCCTCAGCGACTGGTTACATACAAACACCATGTATTCCGCGGCTTCGCAGACCACACCTACCGCAACGTGATTTGTCACCTCACATCTATACGGATCGTTAGGGGCTAGCGGGATGAGTTGACTTAAGCAGGCTCAACGAAACCTCGTCCCAGACGAGCGCTGCTGACTCTCGCCATAGGACATCCTCGACCCCGAAGCTCTCAATCATTGGGCTCGTATCAAGCAGCAGATCATGAATTGAAGAATCTGAACCTGAACAATTTTTGTAAGACGTCCACTGGTGCTCGAATGCTAGGGTTGGTGGAGATGAACTAACCTTTGCAGACCACCTCTTTCCAAGGAAGATCCCATGCCACACAACTCAGAGGCCAACGTCGCAACGGCAGATGCTCTGACATTGCTGCTGCACAATCAGCATGCCTTAGGTGCAGCAATAGAAGAGATAACCAAATGGCTTTCGGACAATGGCGTCGAGACTGTAGCGGATAACGCTATTGCGGCCATGGAAACACTGGACGCCAATGCCAAGGCGATTACAGATGCAATCCTGCATCTGCGCCAGTGCTAGGCATGGTGCCACTCGCTCCTGCATCCCATGTGACCGCGCACCCCACTCCTTGACCTGCCACAACCTTCTCGTGAGTTACGATCGTTACTTGCGAAACACCACACTAGGGTATGCCTTTCGCACAGAACAATTTTACCCTCGTCCCCTCTATCACCGCGTCCGACGGCGAGTGAGCTTTGATTTAAGATGGCCCATTCATGTGCTACGGCACGATGCGATTGCAGGAAAGGGAGCCGAGGCTGATGTGGGGATATGTTGCGCTCTATGTGCTGTTCGCAGCGGGCGTCTATTGGTTGGATCGTAGTATTCATCGGCCGCTATTCGTCCGAACTCAGAACCGGCATTTTCGCTGGAAGCTGAATTTCAGCGCGAAAGACTGGGGCGTTGACGAGTATCTGGCCGCGCTGGTCTCGACGTGTGTAATTGCTTTGCTAGTCATGATGATATTTCAGTTGCTAGGCAGCACAGTCGATAAATCGATGGCGAAATGGCTGTTTGCGTTGATTAGCTTGGGGTCAACAGTGCTGGCTGTGCGCTTGCTAAGGCTGGTAGAGCGCTATTCACGGCACAAGGGCTGGTTAACGGTACTGGCCACCTTGTTGACGGTAGCGGCGGGGCTCGTAGCCAACGCAAAAGCTGACGCCTTTATCCTCGGGCAGACGCGTATTGAGCCAGGGCAGTTTCCAGGTGCACAGAAAACCCTGACATTCATCTATTTGGTTTATATCTGGTACTGGGCAACGAGCTTGCTTATGCCGATGGTGATGTTTATCGGTGCCTTGGTATTCGGTATGACGGCGCCGACTTTCAGGCAGCAGATGAGGCGAAATCGCGCCACCGCGATTTGTTGGAATCTCTTCGTACCTAACTCAGCCTGGCGACGGCGCCAGTGGCTGCATGTATCGTGCGTGATGGGTGTGATTTATACCGCCGTGACTCTTCTGGCATTTTCAGAAGTGGTCAACAGCAAGTTAAGGTGGATTTCGCACGAGTCGTTGGTGTATGCGTCCTTTCACCTCGGACCTGAGGACTGCGCAATGACGGGATTGCCTGATGGCACACGACTGGCGCTGTTGCCTAAAGGAGGGGTAATGGTCGCTCGTCCCGTACAGCACGGTTATAGCTACAAGGAGCAAACATGCTCACTGCAGTCGCTAGAGCAAATAGAAGCGACGCGAGTTCAACGAGTAAGAGATGCCAGGGCCAGCGATGCCTACTTTTGACAGAATTGCTGGTTAGTCGGCCCAAAACGCCGGTTTGTATCCGTTCATCAACAGCATACAGGCCAAACAAGGGGACAAATTTTTGTTATTTGCTCAAAGAGCGCTGAATCTGACGGAGAGTAAGACGGCCAGTATCACCGAGACGGAGCTGGCTAACAGTGGCCCGATCATTCTCTGCTACTTCGTCATTCCTGCCCCAGTTCATTCCGGAAAGCCAGTCACTGGTAACCCTGGACGTTTGCACTGGTGGGAATTCAAACGGTGATTGGACTGCTGTGGTCGCTCTTACTGATCGGAGCGACGCATCGCTTGGCTAATGTCTTGCGTAAGGAGAACGTGATCGCGTGGATGGATCGCGTTACCGGCATGATCTTTGTACTGATCGCGCTCCGTTTGGCGCTTAATCGGCGATGACTTGCGCTGGCGTACAAAGCACAAAGCCGGCGTCAGGAACTGAACGACCGGCTTTGAGGTGGTAGGTATCAGCAGCAGGGTTACGCAGGATCGGCAGAGACGAATTCAACTTTGTTCATCAACGCCATTTGAGCGTGGTTACGAAACGTCTGCATCAGTTTGGGGAGCGCGTTCAGTTCCCCAAAATACTTGGAGCCGACTATGTCAGCGTGCGCAGTGTTTTTTTCTAGGGCCGTGTCGTAAACACGGAACGCTAAGCTGTTACAACCGGGAAATTTGACTTCGCGTACTACCTGCGCAGTAAGGGAGATTGTTCCCATCGAACGTAGCTCTGCGTTCCGCTGAGGGTTCCTATCATGCTTGTTCTGGTCAATCTTCATGCACAGTGCCAATACATCCTCCATTTTAGCCAAATGCAGGCGCGTAACAGATAGGCCCTGAGTAAACGCCCGATCAAAGACTTTGTGAGTCATCGAGCCGTCCTGAGCAGAATGATGAGGATGGCTCACACATGCCGCAACGCTCTCTGAATCAAAGACTGGCCGTGGAGAATAATCGCTCACCGAGCAATTCGGCTCAGAGCATCCATGTTCACACGTCAGCAATGCGCTCATGCGCAATGCAAATGTCTGACTATCGCCTCGCTGATTCTTTTTATCGAGGCAAGCACTACAAATTTTTTTGTAAGTCATCCGTGAAGTACTTAATCAGGTAGTTGGCCAAATCACTGTCGAGTGTCTCAGATGAACAAACGCCGCCTTTAAGGTAGTCATCGCCATGAGAGACAAAGAATGAATACTCGGGGCTGCCATCAAAATCCGCAGAAATGTAGTAGCTTTCATTTTTCCAAACGACCGCAACCGAACCATCGCCCCCCATGGCTAGGCTAGGCACTACTATTCCACTGTTTCTTGCTGCACTCAGGAAAATCTGAACCTGTACTGCAACTTCTGGAGACGCGGGGAGACCACCACAACCATCCCAGTTTTCTTCTTCATCAAGAAACACCTGGAGTCGATCAGTTGCATAACTATAGTCTGGCAACTCCCACTCAATCGTGGGTTGTCGTTGCAACAGCATGTGACCACCATGGTTAATCATGGTGAGCTGATGCAGCTCCTTCAGTTCTAATAGTTGCCGACTAATGGACAGTCTAATAGCGTGATCGCGGTGCTGCTCTTCTAAGTACCATTTGTTCCGAAATAGTTGGAGAAAAACGTTCAGCAAGACTGCCGACGAGGACAACTCGTCCTTGGCGCATGGCACTGCACTTGTGTAGGCCATGCGAGCAAAACCAGCGGTGGCGATCTCAGCCCATGCATCTTGTTCATGCAGGGTGGAAGTGTAGCCGTGGTGGGAAGAGGTTTTGCAAAGGTCACGGCCAAGAACCCAGTCGCGCCTCATAACCGTGGAAGAAACGGCACTCATATCGCCCCTCCAGAATTATCTATAAGACCTAAGAGCCTTGAAATTTTTTCGTTCAGTACAGATGCGAGCAAGGATTTGTTTATGTCGTGAAGATACTCAAACTTATCAAACAAACTGCTAAGCGTGATCGGGTACTCGAACTGCTGTTCATCACTCAACTGATGCATGGTCTTAACATACAAAAGCATGCCGTCATCAACTGAAACTTTTGAGACATTCAGATTTACGAGTAGCTTCTTGCTTTCCGAATCCACTTGCCTTTCAAAATATCCTTCATCAATGTGCCACAATCCATCAGCGTCAAATATACGACTAGGAAGAGAATCACATTTTTCATTGAGCAATTCGTCAAGATTTAATTTAAATTCATCTAGACGAAATACGTTGGACACTCTGAATTCGACCGACTCTAATTTTGCATGCTTTGATATTTCGTCAAAAAAAACTTCGCACAGTTTTAAAGCCTGAGCTCGAGTTTTTTCCCATCCGTCATATCTAGCATGCACAGAGAAACTGAATCCGTCATTTTTTATAATAACTTCAGCATGTTTGATATCGAACGGTGCATCTTGCTCTTCATTATCGTCAAACAAGACGGCAAATAATTCTCCATCATCCTCAGACAATGGAGTCTCTGCAGCAATTCCGTGCACACTAGCACGCACTTCAGAAGTACTGATTTCAAATTTTCGCGGCAGCACGGAAGCGATCTGAGCGCCCAGAGCAGAGAGCTTGCTCATGGTCTGGGCATCCAGAGGATTTTCCCATTCAAAACCCATGCTCAAACGTTCCACAGCATGGGTCAGCCCATGTGGAAGGATGTTGACAACGGCTTTGGGGTTATTTCGCAACATTGGCGGTTTTTGATCCATGGTCGAGTGAGTCCGTTCACATAACCCTGCTTCGTGCAGGTGAGCTTTCTGACCAGCACATTGGCTGGGCCTGACTCTAGGACGCCAAATGTCGTAATTTGTTCGTCTCCTGTTGGGCAGTGTAGACGTAACCACGATGCATCCTGACGCCCATTTATAAGCCGAGCGAGCTCCAAGTGATGGCAAAAGGCCATCCTGACAATCAAATTGTCGCTAGCTTACGATTACCACGACAACCTGTCTATATGCATTCATGCATACGAAACCATATTTCATCATTCTTTTATGCGAAAAGATTCCAGCAATTTCGGGCTCCGCCCACGCATATGCCGCTGGGGAATCCAGGATGCGCATGCCGGCCTATTGCCATATCTAATTAGCTGTGGTTGTATTTTGAAACAGCCATCGTTCGATTCTCAGACACTAAGATGAATAGACTTCAAAGCCAAATCGAAGAGCTACTAGGCACATTCTGGGATGAGCGAGAAATTGCCTTTGCCAGCGATCCCACTTCAATCAACGACTTGGGCGCGCCGATGGACTCTCTGACAGCCTGCGAAGCGATGATCGACGTGGATGTGCTTGTGGGGCAGAAAGTGCCTGTGGAGGTTGTCATCCGCAATGGTGGTTACGAATCCCGTGATCAATTCATTCAACAAGTCACTGAGGGGGTACTTACGTACCTAGCAAAGAAAAATGAGTGAAGTCGACACTGATGACGAAAGAATTCAGATTGCTGAGCGGCTCAGAGCAGCTCGCGAGTATTTAGGAATTTCCCAGTCTGAAATTGCACAGCTGGTAGGGCTTCCGCGTACGGCGATTACGGGCATCGAGTCGGGAAGCCGAAAGGTCGAGGCAACGGAGCTCAAACGTCTTTCCACTATCTACCGGCGTTCGGTCGAGTACCTGCTGACAGGTTGTGAGCCGGCCTATAACGGCCCTGAACAATTTGCTTTTCTGGCGCGAGCGATCAATGGCCTTACCCAGAAAGATGTGGATGAAGTAGCGCGGTTTGCTGATTTTTTGAGGGCTTCGAAAGCTAGCTAGGGGATAGGGATGCTCTCTGCAAGTCAAATCAAGACTGTGACGAATCGCGCCGCTGAGATTCTCAGGGATTCAGGTGCTAAACGTCGAATCGACGAAGATGGGTACACGAGAGTCAACCCGTTCCGAGTTGCGCAATCGGCGGGAGTGGTCGTCATGTTGCGACCACTGGAAAAACTCTTGGGTGCATTCATCGGCGAAAACCACCCAGGCATTCTCGTTAATTCCGAACGTCCCGCCGGGCTCATTCAGATGACCTGCGCGCACGAATTGGGGCATTTCTACCTCGGTCACGGCACGACCACTGATGACCAGGTCGACTACGGCAATTCTGCTGCTCGCAAAGAATTGGAAGCCGATTGGTTTGCTTACGGCCTTTTAGCCCCGCGCTGGGCTGTTGCAAAAATCATGAAGAGAAAAAGCTGGTCAGTACAAGACCTGACCCAGCCCTTCATTCTTTACCAGCTATCCCTCAGGTTGGGTATCAGCTATACGGCCACTGCTTGGTCGTTGTACCGGCTGCGATTGCTTGACCGTTCTGTGGTCGAGGAAATCATTCGAGTCCCGCCGCTGTTTATCAAAAAGGCATTGCTGGCGAAGCCGCTGGAAAACGCTCAGCGCGATATCTGGCTTTTGGATGATTCGGATCGGGATCTGGTTCTTGAACCACGCGTCGATGATCAGATGATCGTCCGATTGAAAAACCATACGGGTGCCGGATATGTATGGGGATCCAATGAAGCATCTGCCGAGGGCTTCACTGTGGAGCCGCTGATGATGCCGCCACAGATATCCACCGACGATTCTGCATTTTTTGCCGGCGGCGAACACTATCAAGACTATCTGTTGTGCTCGAATTCTTTATCTGATCACGGCCCTTCGTCCATTCAGCTCACTGAGTCCAAGCCATGGGATCGATCCAGCCCACCCATTGACAGTTTTAATGCCCAGGCAGATTACGAGAATCTCGCAAACGGTCTGTCTTCTGCTGCCAAACGCGCGTTGCTTCAGGGGAATGACCAGCCGTGATTGCCCCGAGAGTAACGATATCCATGACGGCCCGGGATCAAGGCCTACGAGCTTCTTGTGTTGCATTTTCGATTGCAGGAATTAAAGGCAGCCTCTCACAAAATCTCCTCAGCCCAGAATATGCTTACCTCGCAACAGTGCACCTAAGTCCAAACTGGAAACCAAACGACGGCCTTGACGTTCGCACAGCCATTGGAGCCACCGTCTCAGGCCTACCGGAAGATCATCACTTCCCTTATCAGCCTCACGAACCAGGACGTCCGCTGCCGGCATTGCCCACTCACCTTACACTGCACGGCCCGACCATTTCCCTCACCGCGATGAATTTGAACACGGTCAGGCAGTGGCTGAACGCCGGCAAGCCGGTCGGTGTACTGGTATCTCTGACCCAGTCGTTCATGTCGCCAATCAACGGGGTGGTGTCGTTCGAGGCGAGCGTGCACCCAGGGCGGCACGCCGTGGTCATTGTCGGGTACGGCAACGACCGTGATGGAGTCGAGCATTTCCTCATCTGTAATAGCTGGGGGGCTTCATGGGGGGTGAACGGTCACGCCTGGTTACCGCACAACTACCTGACCTGCCACGCATCATGTATCTACGGAGCTAATTGATGGCGACTGTGTTTCAGAGAACTCGTGTAGTTCAGGCTTGGCTAGCCGCCATTCGTCATCTTGAAAGGCAGCCCAGCCACGATGCGACCAATATCATTCTGGAAATAGCCACTCCACTGGTAGCGACGGCCGAAGATCGTGAAGTCGTGAGAGCCATGACCGATGCTCTGCAGCGCAAGAAATCAGAGCGCACCGTGATGACTGCCGCAGGAACGATCTTTCCCTACTCCATTGTGAGGCGCCACGGCCGACCTGAGTGGTACTCGCGGTACAAAGCCATCATGGCGCGCGGCATGAAGCCTCGAAGCTGGGGAACCTACGCACTGCGAATGATCGAACGCAAAGATGCGAGCGGAGTGACGTTCAATCCACTTGAAAAAATCATCGAAAAACTTACTGCCATCCGAACTGAACATTTGAATCAATACATTGCTGCGTATGAGCTCGGTGTGTGCGACCCCTCGGTCGATTTCGCCAGTGGCTTTAATGGCATCGGACTGGAACTGCCGACCTACGATCCTGGCACTGATCGTCATATGTATTACGGATCAGCCTGCCTGAGTCACGTGACGTTCAAGTTGATGCATGGAAAGATCGACCTGACGGCCATTTACCGGTCTCATTATTATGCAGAAAGGGCATTGGGCAATTTAATCGGCCTCGCGCAGTTGCAGAACTACGTTGCCGAAGAGTCAGGATACGAGACAGGGGTGCTGACGTGCATCTCGACTTACGCCCGACTTGACGAAGGCGTGGGAGGCATTCGTTCAGCACGCGCTTTGCTGGACACGTTTCCGATGGATGAAACCCTCACAGAAGAGTCCCTTGCTGTGACGCTGTAGCACCCAGCACGCCCTGCGGTATACCGTAAATTTCACTCATGCCATTGCGAAAGTCCTTCACACCGCCATAGCTCGGATGGCGAACCGTCACTACCTCTACTCCGAAAGCTGCCGCGTAAGTGGCAGCATCCTGGCCGATAGCGATAATTCTCCTGACCTTCAACCACTTGATCAGCGCATTATTGAGATCACTGACCAAAGCCAGCTCCTTTGCCTTGAAACGTCGGTTGGTGAACGGGTTTTCCGTCTCATGAGGGTGAAACGGGAACACATTCCAAAGTAGGGGGGGAGAATTAATGACCTTCAAAACCCCCCAAATCTCAGCAGCCGTACGCTCAGCAATGACTGGGCCTTTGGTGGCCAACCTGGATTTGCAGCCGGGATACACCTTGGCCATCTCAGGTAAGTGAAAATCATCTGTCAGTGCCAGTCCGGTTCTACGACCACCGCGATAACCTAGGTCACGTCCCATCCAAATGGTATCGACACCGATTTTGGCCGAAACGCTGAGGTAAGTGCGCAGGTTCGCGCGCCTGTGTGCAGCCGCATCAGCCCGATCATGGACAGGACAGGTATCTGCGTAGGGATTGAATACATCCTCCAGGCTCAAACTGGCGAGGGCTTTCACGAAAGAGGTCGGAGTCATTGAGCGGGGTTCGTTTCATTGAAGGGAAGAAAGGTCAGCTGGTGATTGACCATGTCGACGACGATGGATCCGGATCGTTTGGAGCGCAGCTCACGAAAAACCTCGAATCCTTTCAAAATGGCGAGTTCCCACTGCCACAGAGGGCATTTGTGAACCTCATATCCCTCCACCATAGAATGGATCTGTTTGAGCAAGCCGTACTCAAGGGCTCCTTCCTCGATGCCCCTATAGAACTGCCTGCGCTTTGCATGGTTGAAGATCCAAGTCGCGATACCTTCCTCAATGATCATGGCCCGAGCGCCGTCCTCGTTTTCATCGATGACTGGCTTTGACTTGCGCTTGAGCTTTAGCAGGCCGCGCAGAACTGGCGACCAGCCCAAGTAGGCCATGTAGGCCAAGTGGAAGACATCATGAAAACGGTAATCGTCAGGTTCGTTGCTGTTGTCCGTCAAGCGATCCCCGATGAATACACCATTTAACTGCTGAACAACGTGTAGCCCGTTTCGTCCGGGGAGCTCTATGAAGTCCATCTTCAGATGACGGGGAAGCTGTTCGTACTGCGGAAAGTCGCACTCCGGATCGAAGAAAGACGTGTACTCGCGATCCTCACCGGGCCAGCGGCTTTTGATTTTTTCAAGGTTGTATCGCGCGACATCTTCGAGATGAAGGTCAAAACTGGCGCAGGTCAGCGCAAGCTCGGCGAGCAGATTTCCGAAGTGCGTGAGTTGCGTGGGTGAGGCTCCAGAGCGTAATTGTGCATCTGGGATATTGCAGAATATGCCGGCGGCATGAGCCAGTGCTCCCAGCTGGATGGGCCTAGCGAAGGATCCGTCTTCCCGTCGAGTGTTGATCAGCGAGTCGATCTGCCGAAAACTCACCGGGACGATTGGCGGGCGTTCGTTCTCTTTGAATCGCTGCCTTAGAATCGTGAGGCAGCTTTCTCCAAGGTCGTCTGGGGTGATGCCGAGAAACGTAACAGCACTTACCAAATACCAAAGTGCATCTCCGAGCTCCTCAGCGGCGACCTCGCTCTGCGTGTCCTCCAGACGATCACGCTCAGCCTTCTTGACTGAAGACAACAGCCCTCCGACCTCACCAAAGAAACCGAACCGTAAAACCTGTAGCGCTTTCGGACCGTCCTTAAAGCGCGAGCTGTTGCTGGCCTTTAGCGAGTATTCCGGCAGCGACAGGGGCCGTTCCTGCTGTTTGGCGATAGGTGCCATGCATTCCTCCTGAATCTTGCAGCGTCTGCTGTTGCATCCTTTGCGCTTGCATCTGTGCCCGCATTTGCTTGCAGCAGCCGATGATTTGCCGACGCTCCGCGTGCACTGCACCGAGCTGAATGGCTCGAGCTTTGAGCGACAATGTCACATCGTAATGTGGGTAAAAGCTATTGCTTTGAAACCATTTGCGCTGAAGACCCAATCGAGCCGCAAAGCTGTGGAGCTCGTCAAGCGAATCAGCCACGAGATGACACCATACTCGCCCTTTCCAGCGGATATCTTCCGAATCGACGTACACGGCCATGGCTATTTTCTTTGTGCAAAATGTGCGATTATTTTGCACATTATGAAGCAAAAACTCAACCCGATTCGCGCGTCAAAAATCGCCCAAGAAATTAAAAAAGCACGCGCACTGCGCGGGCTGACTTTGAATGAATTGGGGGGAAAGTGCGGTGTTCATCATTCCCAACTGTCCAGGATGGAGCAGGGGAAAATCGTGCGCATCAGCAAAAATGTCGCAAAAATTTGCACATTTTTGCAAATTTCCACTGAACCTGAAGCCGGCGACATGCCAGGTCAACTCATCGCGCGCGTGGAAAGGCTGATCGCCTCCTCGAACGCCAGTGCTCGCGCAATTGAAAGTATGGTTGCCGCACTTGAAGAGCTGACACACGCGTAAGCCACCCTACGCACTACTTAATGCGCCTAGAAATGATCACCTAGGTGCCCCCAACAGCCATTCGATGACCAACGGCTGCGTTACGCCGTCAGAGAGAGCGCAAAATGCGCTCATAACACTGCCGTCTCGCAAGAGGTCGCTGATGAACCTGACACAACTGGCCGCGCTTATTGATGGGAAGCACACGCCACTGCGCGGCTGTCATTTGTCTATCCGCGAGGCAGCAAGCACCGCTCAAGGAAAGTTTGCACCTCATCCGTTTTGCTTGGTCAGCCAATGGACAATTCTGGATATTGAAGTGAGCTCTGACCAACTCAATGCGCTCCAACTACGCGGCCTAGAGCCGGTAGTGGTCTATGCTCTGTGTGTTGTGCAGGATAGCCGTGGACGTTATCGGCCAGGAGATTGGGTACGCACCTCCTTTCAAACCCGCTATGAATCATCAGGTTTTTTCCTGACCAAGAACACCATGTACGTGCTGCTCGGCGATGGGAGGCGGCAACTGATCGCCATTGATGATCTAAACGCACTCGTGGGGAAGTGACCCTCAACGCATGTAGACATCGCATCCACACATTGGAGGTTGCTCTAATGTCTGACACTGAAAAATGGACTGTGAGCTGCCTAGATCCCAAAGATGGCAGCGGCGATCTCATCATCAATCTACCAAATGACTTGTTGCAGCAGATGGCTTGGGAGATCGGAGACCGGTTGAAAATTGAGGTCGTAGAAGGCTCAATCGTACTGACACGTGTTGGTAAATCAGCTCATAGCCAAGTGATTTGCCCACGAGATGCTCGCGAAGAGGGCTTTCTCTCCTACCGCCGTTGCCTTGAATACCTGCTCCACATTCCTGCAGATGCCACGGATCAGCAGATTCACGAAATAATCGCATCGGGATTCACAGCAAACGAGGCTGAAGCTCTCCTAGAGCTGAACATTCTCGAAGTGGATGTGCAAAGCAAGCTGTTCTGTGGCCAATACTTAAGCATCAGCGAGAACGACTACCTCTTTAAGGTCGTTCACGTGATCTCGCTCGCTGAAGTCTTTTTTGGGGATCTGGAGAAAGCCAAACGCTGGCTGTCCAAACCAAAATCGCAGTTTTCAGGCAAGACCCCCTTCGAAATGCTTTCCACCACTCCTGGAACGCGTCGAGTAGAGGAGTTGCTCGCTCAGGGCACGGAGGGTATGACCCTTTGAGCTGTTGCTCCTGTGGCGGTAGCAACGTCGTAGCCTTTCCAAACTGGCGCAGATACCATAACGCCATCATCCAGACGTGCGCGTTGGCCACTGCCTTATCAGCGACCAAGTGCATGAACAAGGAAGTCAGATGTCGTCTATTCCTCGTTGTCTGTGCGGCGACATGACATTGGTGTGTGTCAGGAATTATTGATGGAAAGTAAAAAACTTATTTTGGCCATGGCGCTCGCCCAGGCCATGATTTTTTCGGGTGTGGTGCAGGCCCAACAGCCGGCGGTAATGGTGCAGCAATCGCAAAGTGAGCCGTATGAAGTGGCCCAAGGCACCTTTCTCACCCTCACTTTAGAGCGTGTCGATCCTGACTACGTATCGGCAATGCTCTACGAGAATGTCTATGACGACTACGAGAACGTGGCCATTCCGAGAGGCAGCCGGCTGTTCGGGCGCCAAATCAACAAGGTCAATGACTCACACGCCGTGTACTTCACCCAGTTGCAGCTCAGCATTACCGGACAGACGCTCACGCTCGACCCACCTTTGCAAGCCACCTCACCGCTAGGCTCAGCGGGAATTACTAACTTCAAACCCGATGCAATGGCCGGAACCATCTGGCGAAAAGATCAGGTCATGCCGCACTAAAATTCAGTGCTTAACAGGTGCTGAATACCTCTATTGATCGCGATGAGGGTGCAAACCAGCGACGAGCTTGAGGCCCCTGCATATTCGGAGTTGCGAGTTGTCCCATCGAATCAAGCGAGTCCCGCCCCGCAACAATCTATGCACTACGGATGACGGCGAAGCCATCGAGCACATCCGCAACGGCACAGTGGTGGTTTGGTCTTACGAGCGCATCAGAAAAAACTTCGAGGCCGAAAGCATTCCATACGTGGACGTCATCTTTCGGTTCCTAGATCGCAACGATGAGCCCGCGGGCGTGACAGAGGCACGAATCGGCGTCAGTCGTCTGGGAAGCTTTCGCTTGGGGACGATTTGGCAAGGAGGAAAATGCGTTGCTGAAACTGACCTGGGCAAAGACATTGTGTTTTCAGTAAATTTTACCGCCGGCACCTGGTCTCACATCAGTATCCAAGGCAATCACCAACCCGTCCCATATTTTAAGACCGACTATCCGCTTCGAAGCCAGCCAACGGACAAGGTACTGACCGAGTTTCTCAGCTTCCCCTTATCGACAGAAAAAAACCTGCTGGTTCCCTGCATCGAATTTTTGTACCGCTGTTATGGCAGCACTTCCGACATGGCCAGGATACTGACAACGTACCCTTGGCCAGAGGTGCTTGAGCTTCTCTACGCCGACTTCACAAAAGATCCCCACACTTGGCTTGTGCGGCCAAAGCCTCATGTTCCCAACGACGATGGATTATTTCTGGCATACGCTCTGTACGACGAATACGCAGCAGATGCGGCAAAACGGATTTACGCAGAGTTAGACAATGCACACGGCAAGCGCATGAAAGAGACGAGCCTGCAAATCAAACCCTGGTTCCAAGGCCCTGCGAAACTGAAAGTGCGTGGTCGTTGGATCAACAATGGCAATACATTTCTGTGCTACGAAATCACCGGAATGAGTCAGCCGCAGGATCATCCTTACGAGATAAGACGGGTCAGATATTCCAAGGATAACACCGAGCAGGATGAGGCCCTGATTGACACGATCAGGGTCAAGATTGACGCATCAAAGCCAACGGATCCATTTGCGGTCACCGACCTTCTGGAACCGGATCAAGGATCTGCTCGCTGGTCAAAGCCAGACCCAGTGTTTGAAATCCTAGACGAATGCCCACACACCGTGTCATTTGAAGAGCGTTCGCTGGGTAAGAAAAACGTCAGCCTTATCCCGTCGCATGAAGCCAAAATTCTCTCCACTGGAGACCCACAGGGTTACAACAAAGACGTCAGCAAGATCACTGCGGTTGCCAAGCGCGTGCTGGGGGATGGAGGTGCAGTCCAAGAGATATGGGACGGGCTTCAAGGCTTGAAAGAGCGCAAGCGGATTTCAAGCTTGGCTTGGCTGTCAGAACGCCAAGGTTTCGTAGAGAGTGCGGATTTTAGGATGCTGGCACTCGCGCCTTTTACCCAATCCGAAGCCCCTAAAGATACAAATCGAAATTGGCTGTCTTACAAAGAAAATACCATCCGTCGACGAGGAATATTGGTCGTACGTGCCGTGGTTGGTCGCCGCACCTTCTATCTATTTGAATTGCAGCGCAAGAAAGTTCGACAGGGAACCGTGTACGGTGAAGAAAAGATTTCAGGGCTGCTGATAGAAATCAATGATGAAGCCGAAGCTTTGATAGAGATCTCTAGAATCTGCTCCGAAATCCGATTTACCAACGGTAACTTCCGAAAAATGAAAACACGCTTTAAACATCAAAATAATATCTTCCGCCACCACGCGGACGTCGGAACAACGTTATTTTACGCCTTCTACTACTTGGACGTTTATTTCAGATAATCCACGAAAACATTACGCATTGGCATCGTCAGCTGGCCACTGGACGGACTCGCTCGCAAAGCTGGGAGCCAACGTCGGGCCTGGCACCCAATAGACTTTTGCGTTGAGCACCACGTTAAAGCCAGCCACGTCCTGCATGGTGATCGCCTCGTAATTCAGCGTCTTTTTGTTCACGCTTTTCACTTTGTGCAAAAGCATCAGGGCGGTCTTGATCCAGGTACGTTCGAAGGCTTCCCCTTCGCCACCCGTGGAGTACAGGCTGTACAGTTGTGCTTCCAGCTTCTGGTTTTTGGCTCGTGCGACCGCGCGCTCGCTCATCTCTGCTTTCAAACTAAGACCATGGGTACGATTCAGGTAGCCAATAAAACCCTGCGCATCGGCACGCTGTCCCGGCGTCTGCGTGAGGTAGGCCGTGACCGTCTTCTGCGTGGGCAACGTATCAAACAGCTGGGAAGTCGATGCCAGCACATTTTTTGCGGCGCGCATGGAAAGCCGAACAGAGCTGATCGACGTGCCCCCATCAGCTTGCCTAGTCCGCAGGTATGCCCAGTACCCCAGTAGCGCATCCAGGCCAACACCGGCAGGCGTCGAGTCGATCATTTCTTGAATTCTGCGCTTTTCAGAATGCTCCTTGCGCAGTTGCTCATCGGCCGCGACGCCATACCGAGCATTGAGCCATAGCATCGGGGTCTGCATGCGGCGAAGCCCTTCGGCGCTGAAGTGTTCCAGCAAGAAAGCGTACGAAGGCAACCCAAGGGGATGCATGTCCAGAAAGCTGAAAAAAGACACGTAATGTTTGAGCCTCAGCGCAGCCTTGTGAGCGCCCATCTCGTGCTTGAGCCACTCACAGAATTCATCGAAGCGCTGACGCGTGCTGGCATTGTCGAAGGTCTCGACATGAATGCGTGCGCGCCGATCAAAGCTCTTTTCCCAAGCGCAATTTTCGCATTCATTATTACGTCCCGCCGGCATCAACTGAGCGCAAGTGGTGCATGGAACCTCGCCCTTTGCAGCGCACAACTTACATCGCATCCGACCATCCTCGCTCTGAATCAAGAAACGGTGATGTCGGCAATCCGGACATGTTGCCGCGCCTGCTCTTGCGCATTGAGCACAGCAGCGCACATCCGGATCGATCGCCAGAACGCGGGTTAATTTCGTCGACAATTTGCCGCACCGCTCGCACGGTTCTGGCTCGGAAAAGTGATGAGCACAACTGGTACATGCCGGGCCGTAAGGCGTCATCAATCCAACCGGCTTGCCGGTCTTATTGCACCGCACACAGGGTGCTTTCGATTCGCAGCGGATGCACTTGGCATCCTTTTCAAATATGGGTAGCCGGCCAAAATTTCCGCAGCCCGAACACAACCTGCGCTTGAACAGTCGGGCATAGCAGTTATTGCAGAATCGCCGCCCCTTGTAGAGACGGTGAATCTTCGTTGCGATGCAATTGCACTCATCACATTGCAGCGGCAATTCTGGGGGCGTCATCTTTGAAACTTCCTGAGCAATCGTTGCCATCTCATCAACACGCTTTTCACAGAGCGCGGATTGTCGATTGGAGACACACTGTTGTTACGGCGTCGCCTGCTTTTGAGCACCCCGGCAAGGCCGGCAATTGAAGACGGTAACTTGCCTGAGCGCGGTATTAGCAACGATGGCCGAATGTGTTCACGTTCTGCCACCGCCATCAACTGCTCGGGACTGATCTCCGACATGTTCCAGACGTTGGCAAGGAGGCTTGCGCGGTCTACGGGGGATAAGTACTCGAACGGCAATCCGGTAGGCGGAGGCGTAAGCTCGCCCAGATTGACACCCAGCTCACGAAAAAACGTCTCCGTGCAGGGACTAGGTGCACGCGCTGCGGTGCGCAATATACCAATCATCCAACGCGATAGAGCAAGCCATTCAGTCAACGGCAAATGGTGTCCCCCATAGCGCCGTGCCGGCTGGTAAAACAGACTATCGATTGCACGCTGGAAACGCAGTGCGTTGACCGGTGCCGGCACGGATGCGGCGAAGCACAGCTCATATCCGCATCGATGACACCGACCTAACGTTTCTTCAGGAGGTAAAAGCAGCTGGGGGCAAAGCGGTGCCTGGCAGCATTCACAACGATCGAGCAGAATCACCCGGTGAACTGGGCACGCGCTATGCCAAGCCAGGCGACCCTGTATCAGGTAGTGAGGGACTTGTTCCCTGAAGCACTTGGGGCAGTACTGAAGGCCGCCACATCGGCGTCGGTTTCGACATCCCAGACAGAGAAACCATGGGGCTATCCCTCTTGGAAAACCCGGACTTCCCGAAATCATCTGATGCAGCTGATGCAGAGTGGCCGCCTGAAGCGCGGTTGTTGGAATGCCCGAGAGTCGATTCAAATGCAGCGTCTGTTCAATCGATAACTCCCTGTCCGGATCGCCGCACCAGAACCTCAGCCTTGGCCAGACCTCACCTGTAAGCGTCGTTGCATCGCATCCCTGCGCCAAAGCACATCGCATCAACCAGGATGAGATGACCTCGTCCGGGAGAAGAGATGGCACCAACGGCCATACGGGATTTACAGGACTCGCTCCCGCACCCCATCTGCACTGGTAGGACGCATCCATTGGTTTTTCTCAAGCAATCGACGGTCAATCACTTCCGAACCGTTTCGGATCGCCTCTCGTGCACATTCACGTAAAAGGTATTCGATGTTGCCCGTGTTGCCATTGGAGATCGAGTGAATGAGCGGTGTGAGCTCCGGCGAGTAAAGTTTTGAAGCGAATTTGAGCGGGAGCACTGACTCAAAGCTTTTAAGGAAGCGCTGGAAATCCACATTGACTGACCAGTTGGGCAGCGAAACCACCTCGAACCGACTTGAGTACTGCGAATCCAGCACCAGTAGCTGAAGAGCTGTTCGTGTGCCGACCAACACCAGAGGGATGTGGAGAATGTTTGAGAGCATTTTCAACTCGTTCATGACATCCATACGCTTGGCAGCCGATCCGTTATTGATCGTATGCACTTCATCAAGGATGAGCATGCGAGTGCGCGCATCACGCAAGAGATGGATAGCCTGATGTCGAAGCTTTTCCAGCGGCGCGACAGGATTGTGTGGTGCCCAGAACTCTCTGAGGATGGCGTTATATAACTCCCGCTCATCGGGTTTGTGAACTTCCGCGCAGATCACAGGCCGCACGCTAACCGCGTCGTCGCTGATGTAGGGCTGACCTGAAAGCTCCTTGAACCGCGTAACCACCGTGGTTTTGCCCGTGTTGGACTCTCCGACCAGCATGAGGTTTGGCATGCGAGGACGCTCGGGCTTTCGTAACAGGCCGTTGAGGATATCCATCAGATTCTTAGCCGCCTGGTAATCAACCCAGCGGGGCTCATCCAGAAATGCGAGCCGATCAAGATCGGACTTTTGCATCAAGTCTCTGAACTGAGGTGTGATATGAGCGTAATCGGTCACCAGACTTCTCCGAAGGTGTCCACTTCATCAACCGACAACAGCTGCGGCGATTCAGGTAAACCAATAGGTGGAAACTTCGGCTCTACGTGTGGCGTAGGCCGTGCCGGTGTAGTTTGCTTGGTGTTGTTCGTACGCTTCTGAGCACTTTTGCGGGCCTGCTTGGTGCGTACGGCCGCCTCATTTTCTTGCTGCTTATTCTCATCCAAAATCCGTTCGATGACGTCATGGTTGACTGCGTCGCGTCCTGCCTTCCTCGCTTTTTTCTTGGCGTTGACATATTCACCAACCGTAACGCCGGCGTATCGGCCGCGAATGATCGGCACCTCGAAATGCTCTTTCAACGCAGGTTCGTAGAACCAGATTCGATTGATGTCCCGAGGGTCTCGCCGGAAAAGGAATTTTCGAGCCTTTCCTGTTTTTGGATCGGTGGCACCTATCCAGGGACGTAGGACTTCAGCGAAATACATCGCATCCATTTCCACACCGTAGGGGTGGATTGTTCGCAGCGCCGAAGGCAGGAAGTCGAGCTGAAAACCCCAGGGATCTGCGACTCGAGGCGGGAGCTGCACAATCGGTTCGTTCTCTTTGTCCCCGAAGAACGCCAAATTCCACTTTTTGATCGGAGGCATGTCGATCTCTTCATGGAACTCGTTGTTGTACTTGATGAGGTTCCTGACCAGTCGTTGCTCGTACTCTGCAAACGTATAGATTGACTGTTTTTCCGAGTCGTATTCACGGCGCTCGGCAGGATTGCTGAAGGTGGCACCCCGGTCTTTCTTGTTGATTCCGGCGAACGTGCCCATCCAGCGTTCGATATGTCCGCCCCACTGCGGATTTTTCTTTGGCCTGAACTCACGACGGATATTGTGGTTCACACAGGACTGCACAAGACTGTTGGTCTTGAAGTCCGCGCCATTATCGCTGTGCAGCGTAGCCATTTTTCCCCATACCGGCCATTCAGCTTCCACCCCATGAAGCGCAAGCCACTTCTCCTTGGGCAAAATGGAATGGACAACACACATAGCCACCGACACCGCAGACGGGGCATCCATCGACAGGTAGTAGCCGGTCACCATTCGCGAGTACACGCAGATTGCGAGTGTCAGCCAAGGACGGCCGATAGGACGTCGGTGGACGTCATCGACAATGATCATGTCAGCCGGCGTGTGATCGATCTGAACGATCTGGAGCGGGTATTCGGTGTTGAGTCCGCCAGGGCGTGGGTCGTATTTATTACCCGCGAGTTCTCTGTCTCCACGCTTGCGTAAACGCGTCCGCTCAGGAATGTTCTTGATGCGTGTCCGCACCGTCGATACGGTTGGGGGAGACAACTTCAATGCTTTGCAACGTCTTTTTACTTCGTAGACCGTCGAGGCAACATCCGGGCGTTGCTCAGTCAGGTAAAAATCGTTGATAGTTTCAGCAATAACGTTCTCCACGCCTTCAGAGATCCTGGAGCGACCTTTGCCCCAGCCACGCTTGAGCGGGATGAGTGCAGTAACCTCGCCTTGCTCTTTGTAACGGCGCAGCCAGCGGTAAACGGTAACGGCATCAACACCGGCATCTTTCGCGCGCTGCTCGACCACACTTCGAGATTGACCGTCGATATCCAGAAGTGGAGCAATGACTGCATAGCGTTTCTGTGCAATGACCCATTCCTCGGCACCGATGTCTTCCAAGTCGTAATCGGCATACGGCCCTTTGACCTTGCTTCCAAGAAAGGGCTTGAGCTCGCCAATTTGAATTACCTTCGGTTGCCCGGTTTCAACATTGATTGCGAGCACAGCTTGGAAATCCAATACCTGGGTGATCCGGAAGACCTCCTTCTGGTAACAGGCAACCTCGCCCGGCGCGATATTGACGAACGACCTGTCGATCTTCCCGCTGTGCAACTGTCCACTCACGACTTCATTCATTCGGCCACCATGACTTCTAGCGAATCGCTCAAAGGCCCAGAAATGTCGCAATCGAGCTGACGGGTCGCGATGAGATGAAAGATGTGGGACTTGCCCAAGGCTTCTTCGCCTTGAAAGTGAAGTGCCAAGAGATAGCTGATGGTTGCGAAGCCCTTGAAAGCGACCGTGCGAATGATGGCGTCCAGATCCTGATCCGCGTAATCCGCATTCCTGAATCGCTCCAGGTATTGGATGTTCTTCAACGATTGGCCTCTGATCCGCGATTCGTCGTAGACATGGAAACCCCATCCGCGCCCCTTCGCATACCGCAACGCTGCCTTCCATTTTGGTAACAGGTCACGCCAGTTCTCACGCCAGTTTTCAGCCGGTTTGACCTCGACCAGCATGGAGCGCTGGTGGGTATGAGCATGGAAATGAACGAGGTAATCAGGGGTATATGTATAAGTCCGGCCGCTGCGAGCAACGAAATCCAACTGCACTGGTTGCGAGAGAACAGTCAGAACATCCTTTCTGAAATCCATTCGACTGAGAAAGTCGCGCTCAAGCATGGACTCGAAAGCAACGCCCTGTCCGCGAAAAGCAAACACTCCAGAAAGGCTACGGGTCGTAGATTTTATGCGCCTCGCAACTGAGAACTGAGGCTGGTTGCAGTTATTGCTATCCATAATTCGGCCAGTTGCACCAATTAGTAGGTTTGAGTTGCACATTATTCGAGCAAATCATACGACAGAATGCGGGCCGCAGCGTAGACGCGTTGCATCTAATTCCGAATGTCACAGCAGCTCAAAACCGCAACCCGGCGAGATCACCCTCGCCCACCATGGCGTACTGTTTCTCGATGAGCTGCCGGAGTTCGATCGCAAGGTACTGGAGGTGCTGCGCGAGCCGCTGGAATCCGGGCATATCGTGATTGCCCGAGCCAAGGATCGCGTACGCTTTCCCGCGCGTTTCCAGTTGGTGGCGGCAATGAATCCTTGTCCCTGTGGATATCTTGGCGAGCCGAGCGGCAAGTGCTCGTGTACACCGGACATGGTGCAGCGCTACCGCAACAAGCTATCGGGGCCGTTGCTGGATCGGATTGATCTACACCTGACGGTGGCGCGGGAAGCGACGGCGTTGAATCCGGCAGTGAAGCCGGGCGAGGACAGCGCCAGTGCGGCAGCCGTGGTGGCCGAGGCACGCGAACGACAGCAAAAGCGTCAGCGTTGTGCCAATGCGTTTCTCGATCTGCCAGGCCTGAAGCGGCACTGCCAGTTATCCACAGCCGATGAGAAATGGCTGGAATCAGCCTGTGAACGACTGACGCTATCGCTGCGCTCAGCCCATCGTTTGCTCAAAGTCGCCAGAACCCTGGCAGACCTTGAGCAAGTCGATGCAATCAAGCGCGAACATCTGGCCGAGGCGTTGCAATACCGGCCAGCGACGCCTTAATGCTCGGTCAGATCAACCAGCGGCGTCTGCCGCACTTCGGTTTCACGCCCGGCCTGGATTTCGCTCACGCGCTTCAACGCATTATCCACGGCGCCTTTGTCTGCCAGCAGGCTGTAGCTGATCTGAAACTGTTGGCTGGCCTTTGGCGCAATGGTCGGCACCAGGTTCAGCGGACGCTGATAGCGGCGGTTGTAGGAAAAGCTGGTGCCTGGCTCAAGGCCCGTGACATAGCCCTGCCCTTGGGTGTCGGTATTTTTCCACAGGGAAAACACCGGCAGCTGTTGTGTATTGAAGCCAACAGAGACACCGAGGCTGCCAGCCTTGTTGTGCAAAACAGTCAGGGTTTCGCCTTTTGCGTCGGCG
>Ga0256889_1000070_pt1 | contig 23949 bp, 20 predicted proteins | sample MC6MC0512MT_FD_186338 | JGI IMG/M metagenome (GOLD analysis project Ga0256889, IMG submission 186338) | Metatranscriptome of enriched soil aggregate microbial communities from Iowa State University, Ames, United States - MC6-MC0512-MT... | ecosystem: Environmental > Terrestrial > Soil >...
ACAAAAAAGGCGTTTCATTTCCCCAAGAATTCGAAAGGTCAGGAAAGCGACAACGCATCGCAGGCCGTACCTACCGAGCAGCCTGCGGCCAACAATCCCGTCCCGACGAAAACTGCACCGAAAGCAAAGCGCGCCGCTGCTTCGAAGCAGGAAGAAGTAAAGGCGCAGGCTGAACAGAAGCCCCGTCGTGCCAGAAAGGAAAAGGTGGTGCGAGACAGCTTTACGATGCCGAAATCCGACTACGAAAAAATCGCGGCCTTGAAGCAGAAATGTCTGGACGCGGGCGTATCCGTCAAAAAGAGCGAGCTGTTGCGGGCGGGGCTACTCATGCTCGAGGCCGCGGCGTTGAAACGTCTTCTGGCGGCCGTGACCGCGGTAGAAGCGGTGAAGACGGGGCGCCCCGCGAAAGGATGAAAGCAGGCGGTCGCGGCGCTCCGCTCGCGCGCCTTCTGACTTGTTGGCAGGGCGCAAGGGACTGAGACGTGTTCCTTGCGCCACCCACACGATGTTCCTGTAAATCAAGGGTCGATTAAATCATCTGCGGTCCGCCGCGACCTGGAAAGCCCGCGTTGCGACCGCGCCAGCGACGCTTTCGCGAAGTTGTCACATGGGTCATCCAACCTGAATGCGAACGTGCGCGAATTGGACAGTTTCTCGTCCCACGACGCGCATCCTAACCGGCCGCTCCTGGTCGAACTCGCGAAGGTGATGAGATGAGCCCACTGTCCACGCAGCAGAATTTCCAGAGCCTCTCACTGAAGGACTTGCTCGAAGCCAGAGAGCTTTATCACTGGCATCTGTCGAACAAGGCGAACGTCGTAGGCACTGCTGTGGGTCTCTACCTGATCCGGAAAGACGACCCTTGGCCCGGGGACAATGCCGATTCCGACGGAAGCCGTTCGCCGCTCCAGAAAGGCATTCGCACGTTCGACAATTCGGAAGTGCGTCCGTATTCGTGGCCTGCAGTCATCGTGCTCGTGCGCAACTGGGTAGATGCGACGGAATTCGGATTTGGCAAGGTCGACCCGGACCATATGGTGCCGCGTACGCTTTATATGCCGGACGGCCGCGCAGTTCCGGTTTGCGTCGTGGCAGTGCAGGAGACCGAGCCGTCAACAAACGCTCCGACCGATACCCGCTGGCCCTCGACCTATATTGGCGGCGGATGTCCGCTGCTTGCGCAGGCGCAGGGTGTCGAACGCACCGCGAGCGTGGGATGTCTCGTGACCGACGGCCATACAACCTATGCGCTCACGAATCGGCACGTGTGCGGGGAGCCTGGAAGTCCCGTCAAAGCGCGTCTGCGTGGTGCAGTTGCCGAAATCGGCATCGCCTCTGAGCGGCAACTGACGCGCGAACCGTTCACCTCTGTGTTCCCGGAGTTTCCTGGGAGTCGCAGTTATTTGACGCTAGACATTGGCCTCGTCGAAGTCCACGACGTCAACGACTGGTCGAGCCAGCCCTTCGGCATCGAAGGGACGCCTGAGGAAATCGCCGACCTGAATGAACTGAGCCTGAGCCTTCGACTTGTCGACCAGCCCGTGACTGCGTTCGGTAGCGCTTCGGGACTGCTCGACGGAACCATCAAGGCACTTTTCTACCGCCACAAATCGTTGGCGGGCTATGACTATGTTTCGCAATTTCTTATCGCGCCGACATCGGGCTCGACGCAAACACAGGCCGGCGATTCGGGCACGGTGTGGTACCTGAAGTGTGGAGACAAGGAAAAGCCCAAGCTGCATCCGTTGGCGGTGGAGTGGGGCGGCCAGACGTTACTTGAGGGCGACAAGCGTCTGAACTATGCGCTGGCTACCGGGCTCAGCACTGCATGTCAGTTGCTCGACGTCGACCTGGTTCGCGACCACAACCAGGGCGCTAATCCGTACTGGGGACAAACGGGTCATTACAGCATCGCGACCGCTGCAATCGAATCGGTAGCGAACGGTCCACTGCGGGAGTTCATGAAGGCGAATATCGAGCGCATCAGTTTTCGTCCTGATGAGCTGACGCCGCAGCAGATCCACGCGAAACTCGCCAACGGCGAATTCGTCGAACTTGCCGATGTGCCCGACCTCGTGTGGAAGAAAACGCCAGCGCGTGTGCCTGGCGGACGGGACTACGCGCAGAACGCCGGGCCCGAACATCCGACCCATTATGCCGATATCGACGAGCCCAATGCCAACGGCAAGACCTTGCGCGACGTCACGTTGAGCAGCATCGACAACATGAGTGTTTCTGTATGGCTGAAGTGGTATGCAGACGAAGGCCAGGCGGACAGTCGCTCAGAGGGACTGCTGCCGTTCCGCGTGTGGCAGATCTTTGACGAGATGGTTCGGCAGTTGAAGGCCCGAGACGATACGCGATTCCTGTGCGCCGCAGGCGTGTTGGCTCACTACGTTGGCGATGCGTGCCAGCCGCTTCACGGGTCCTATCATGCCGACGGATACCGCGATGCCCCGGGCGCAACCAGCAAAACGTGGCCGGGAAAGGGAGTCCATTCGACGTACGAAGACAAGATGGTCGACCGGCACTCGACTGAGTTGCTGCCCAGGATCGCTCCGCAAGCGAAACGCTTCGAAGGTACGATCCCCGCCATTTCTAATGGACGCGATGCCGCTTTCGCCACCGTAACGCTGATGGCGCAGGCGGCAGACATGCTCCCTCCCAGCAAGCTGATCGACGAATATATTCGCCTCGGCGGCGGCAGTTCCGCAAAGGTAGTCGATGGTCTCTGGAATGCTTTTGGAGACGATACGGCGAGGCTGATGGGCGCGGGAGCGCGATATCTTGCGGCCATCTGGGAAGCAGCATTCGAGAATGCTGACACGTCGCTGCCATCAGGCGCACGGGTAATTCCAGAAGCGGAATTGGCGAAGGTTTATCAGAACAAGGAGTTTGTGCCTTCTGTGACGCTGGACAAGATTGCCCCGTTGCTCGAATGACGCCACGTTGTTAGCCGCCGCACGGCGGCGCTAACCACACACAACGAACACACAACGGGCCAGCACACCACAGCGCCTTGAAAGGCGAGTGTGGTGACTGGCCCGAGCATTTAACCAAGCAGTTTCGACGCCGCTTTAATCTGGCGCTGCTGTTCTTTCTTCAACGCACGAAAGACTGACGTTGCATCGACATCTGCAGGCAACGAAGAACGATTCGCGTCGAGCAGATCACGGCTCGCAACGGCGTCGTTTAGTGCGCCAAAATGCTTCTGTAGCCGCTTGAGTCCTTTCAGTCCGTTGCGCTGTTTTTTGCCCAGCAACGGCTCGAAGAACTCGATGAGATAGCGCACCTTCTTTCCAGCTTTGCGCACGTCGTGATACGAGTTGTAGTCAGAGCTGCCCGCTTTTGACGCGTGGCGCATCCGTTTTTTCAATTGTTGCTGCGCCGTCTTTACCCGCTTTTGCGCGAATTTCCGCAGCGGTGTTCGTGTCGGCGATGTGTTCAACTCCCGGTTCGCTTCGCTCACTGCATTGCGCAGTGTCTTGTCGAGATGTGCGTTACTTAAAGTTTCGGCGCTTTTTTCGGCCGTCTCGTTTCGACTTCTTCGGAATGCATCCAGAAGAGCCTGGTCACTGTCTTTCTCAACGAGCTTGATCAATATGTCCCAATCGCGCGTGTTGCCCGCTGCGTTGGCCATGAACTTGAAAAGGGCGCGCTGCTCGTTGTCGAATTTCTTGTCGAGAATCGGCCGATATGCCCAGAGTAAAGTGCGCAAGCGGCGCAGGGCGATGCGAAGTTTGTGGAGCTTCTCGGCATCTGCATCGTCCCGCAGAGCCGACACCTGTCCGATGGCCTCGGTGACCAACGGGCTGGCATAGATCGCGAAGCTGGATTCCGCCAGCGCGTCACGGTCGGGTAAGGGTTTGCTGCCGTCCGAAGTCATGATGGTTCCTCATATTGCGCGATGCACCAGTATGGGCAAAAACCATTCCTCCTGGCTTCATGACCCGCGCGTGACGCTGCGCGCTATCGAAGGGCGGGCGAACGCCGTCTTTATTAGAGAAAATCGTCGCCGGCCGGTTTATGAAGGTTTTGTGAAGGCAATGTCGCGCTCCGCTTTGTAGAAAGTTTGCCTGCGTTGACGCCGGATTTGCATCCCTTGTGGTGCTTGGGTTATGCGGCAATAAGCCCATGTTTCAGACCGGCGCCGCTACATAGGCGCCGGTGCGGACGCTGGAGTCGAGCAGCGCATAGTAGTGCTGCATTGCACAAAAATTGCTAGCGTTGTGGAGTGGAACACCGCCCCCCGGCGGCATTCGCCACGACTCTCCAACGGGGTACGAAGATGCACGACGCCGAAGCTGCAACAACCTTACTAAATAGATGCCGATTAACGATGGAAGAACTCGACGGGGAGCCATCGGCTCTCGATATGCTGCGCGAAGGAGGGCTCCCGTTCAAGCACTTTCGCGGCGTCTGTAGCAATGCATCGGAACCGGTTGGCGATTGCATGGAGATAGAATGCCTCGCGTTTGGCGACGGCTCCCACGCACTGCGTCTGGTGCGGCCCGGCTCAAGACTCGACTCGGCACTATGGACTGCCGTTGCTCCCCAACAGTGCAACGTTGCGACGACTCGATTGAATCCCGCGAAAGAAGAACGGGATGCTCAAACGCAGTGAATGTTCTTTTACCGAACAGCATGAGCCGGACGACGGTTTGCCGGTTTCGGTGCAGAGCATGGATCGAGCTAACTTTCCAATCATCACCGTCACGATCTAAAGTGAGACGCGCCAAAGTGGCTACGCGCTGCGATGCAGTCAAGGCCAGCATCGCGAATCGATAGCTCTCCATCGCACCACAATAGGGTACTCGGCGCGCTGCGTTGCGCGCGCGTAAGTCAGACGTGCCGCGATGAACGTGTCGATGGTATCGAGCAACACTTCAATCGGGGCTGGCTTCCGGAGGAACGCATTCCAGGAGCGCATCCCTTCTTCTTCAGGTTCCGGCATAGCCGACAGCAACACGACCGGTATGTCGGAAAATACCGGCCGGCACTTGAGACGCTGGCAAAGCTCTCTGCCGCTCATCTCAGGCATCTCCAGATCGGTGAGAACGAGTTCCGGAAAGTCGGCTTGTGCCTTGCGCAGCGCATCCCATCCGTTCCCGGCTAGCACGACCCGGTGGCCGCGACTTTCCAGCGCCAGTTGCAGCGCCCATCTGTTTTCAAGGTCATCGTCGACGAGCAGTACGGTGGACATCACGCGATAGTGGTAGAGAGAACTCCACCAACTTTCGCAAGCGGCGTACCTGCCGAGCGCTCAGCGCCTGTCCGCCTCCGGTTCCGTCGAACCCCTGAAACGGTTCTTCCAGATGGGTGTTACAGCGTACATTAAGGCCGATTGCTGCCCTGTGTCGCAATGTCCCAGTGTCAGGTCCACGGAACATGAGTTCCATCGAGGTCGCGGTCTAACCGGTAAGCAGCACTGATCAGGGCGAGGTGAGTCAGCGCTTGCGGAAAGTTGCCGAGGGATTCTCCCGTCGTGGCGACTTCCTCTGAGAACAGGCCGACGTGGTTCGCGTAAGCCAGCATCTTTTCGAATACGAGGCGCGCCTCGTCGACTCTTCCGGAGCGCGCGAGAGCCTCGGCGTACCAGAAAGAGCACGCGCTGAATCCGCCTTCCATACCGGGCAGGCCGTCGAGCGTCGAACCGCGCGTGTAGCGGAATATCAGCGGGTCAACCTTCAGTTCTCCGCCGATTGCGTCAAGCGTTCCGATCCAGCGAGGGTCCTGCGGGCCGATGAACCGTACCAGTGGCATCATCAGCACGGAGGCGTCGAGCGTGGTCGAGCCCGGAGTCTGGACGAAGCTTTTGCGCTCCGGGTTCCAGAAATTCTCGTGGATGTCGCGATATATCTCGTCCCTTGCGGCGAACCAGTCGCTAAACGGTGCCGGCAAAGAACGCTTCTCAGCAAGCCGCAGAGCGCGGTCAATAGTCACCCAACACATGAGGCGGGAATGCAGCAACGGGCGGGTACCATTGCGCAACTCCCAGATTCCGCTATCCGCCTCCCGCCAGTGGGCGACCACGTACTGAACAGTTCGCGCTACATGGCGCCAGCCTTCGTACGAAATGCTGACGCCATATTTGTTGTACAGGTACACGGCATCGAGGAGCGCCCCATAGACATCCAGTTGCTTCTGGTCCCGTGCCGCGTTGCCTATCAGGAAGCTACCGGTTGAGCCGCCAAACGGTTCGAGGGCTTCTTCTTCTGGCACAGGCCGGCCGTCGACGGCATACATCACCTGGAGGGAGCCGTCCGAAGCGCAGTCCCGATTCCGGTCCGCAATCCATTGCATGAAATGCTCCGCTTCCTGCGTGTAGCCGAGCCGCAATAGCGCATAGACGGAAAACGCGGCATCGCGTATCCACGTAAAGCGGTAGTCCCATCTACGTGAGCCATCCTGCGATTCAGCAAGTCCGAAGGTGGGTGCCGCGATAATCGCGCCGTGCTCACTCGAACTCAGTAGCTTGAGGGTAAGCGCCGAGCGAAGAACCATCTCCCGGTAACGGCCGCGGTAAGACGACTGGGAAGACCAGCGCTTCCAGAAGTCGGTGGTATCGCTGAGCAGCGCCTCACCATCAATCTTCTGTTCCGCGAGCTCGGCCTCGGCGCCGAGCACGATGCAAAGCGTGTCGCCTTCGCTAAGCTTCACTGTGGCTTCAACCGTGCCGCGGTCGCATGCAAGTGATGTTGACGCATGAAGGAGAAGAGGTGCGGCACCGTCATCGGGCACAAACCGGAAGCCTCCCGTTGTCTGCTCGACAGTGTGGCCCGCGCGCCCGTAATTGAAGCGCGGTGTGCAGGAGACTGAAAGGTGCATCGAGCCAAACAGAACCTTGACCGCCCGGATCACGCAGTTTGCAGTCGACTGCGAGAGTTTGCCCTTGGAGTCATTGACGACCGGCATGAAATCGACAAGCTCGCAAACGCCATCGCCTGTCATGAAGCGGGTCAGGAGGACGTTGGTCTCCGGCAAATACATCTGCTTCGAGGTGAAATCGGCAGAGCATGGAGTGATTGAAAACTGGCCACCTTCTTTGTCCAGCAACGCGGCGAAGATGGTGGGCGAATCCATGCGCGGATAACACATGAAATCAATGGACCCATGGGTGGAAACGAGCGCCGTCGTCTTCATGTTGCCGATAAGGCCACGGCAATCAGTCGCGAGGACTGGCCTTTGACACTCTGTGCGTTGCGAGCCCATTAGCTCTCCCTCAAGCGGAAGCCCCGTGACTGGACGAGCTCCGGCATTCGTGTGATGAGCGCTGGACGCAGCACTTTCTGTTCCATGTCGGGGCGGATGACTCGCGTCTGGCGCTTTTGCAAGCCAGCGGCGGTAGAGGAAAGGCTGCGATAGCAGAGGCTTGTAGCCCGCGCGAGCCGATGAACGGACGACCGGGCGCGGCTCGCGAAGCGCACTTTCATCGCGGGTGGCGAGCCTGATCCAGGCCAGGAGCCGGCTCCGGCGCCCCGGACGCATCGGCGAGCGTCTGGTCTGCACCGAACTCGCTTGGCGACGTTCCCAGTTCTCGCCGGAACATGTCACTGAAGCTGCTTGGCTGATATCCGAGCGCTCGGGCGATGGTACTGACCGACTGACCTTCGGCGAGCCTGGAAACCGCAATCGCAAGTTGTACCTGCCGCCTCCATTCAGCGAAGCCGATGCCTAGCGAGCGGGAAAACAGTCGCGCCAAGGTGCGCACGCTCGCGCCCACGGACGCCGCATGTTGCTCGAAGCTGATGTCGACCGACGGATTTTCTATGACCGCACGGCAAAGGACTTCGAGCCGACGGTCGGTGCCATCCGGCAATGGGATTCGTAGCGAGTAGCGATTCGCGTGTGCGAGTTCCAGCGCGGCGAACCGGTATGCGAGGTCCAGGTATTCGTCGTCTCGCTCCGCTTCGCGCTCTGCAATGGTCGTGATGAGCTCGCGCAAAAGGCCATTGATTTCGAACACGTCCGGGCGTTTGGTTAAATGCTTGACGTCGCGTTTTCTCAGATAGAGATTTCGCATCTCGACCGCACTCATCATTCGAATCGAATGTACGGTACCGGGAGGCAGCCAGACCGCCCGCTGAGGCGGGACCACCAACGCCTGGTGTCCGACCTCGACCCACATGACGCCCGCCACCGCATAGAGAACTTGCGCCCAGTCATGTGAGTGCGGCTCGATGTGCAGCCCACGAGGGTACGTCCGGGCCAAGGACTTTCCGGGCTCCGTGCTATCCGACAGGTCGGGGGGAACTGCTTTGGACATGGCATCGATTCGTGTGTTGTTGCGCGAAAGGGTAGAGCCAGACTGTCGGTAAATCAATCGGACGCTCCTTTGCATTTGTCCCAAACACAGAAGTCATTGTCGCAACGCCCGCCGCATCGCGCACTACACTTTGACTCGTGAATGCATGCACTGACTCCAGTGCAGCCAGAACCGTCAAAGGACCAGGCCATGAAAGCAATTCAATTCCGCTCGTTCGGTGACCCGGGCGTACTCGAGTATCTCGATCTGGAGACCCCGCATGCCGATGCAGAGCAGGCGGTGGTTCAGGTCAAGGCGGCGTCGGTCAATCCTAGTGACGTCAAGAATCTTTCGGGTCACTTCTCGCACACCGTACCGCCGCGAATTCCTGGCCGCGATTTCAGCGGCGTTGTCGTCGAAGGTCCTGCCGAATGGATCGGAGCAGAGGTTTGGGGCACAGGAGGCGACATTGGTTTCACGCGCGACGGAACCCACGCTGAATTTCTGCGAATTCCGCTGAAAGCGCTGTCGCGCAAGCCGGCCAACCTTTCACACGCCGAAGCCGCTTCCATTGGCGTAAATTTCGTCGTTGCATGGCTCGGCGCAGTCGAGTACGGACGACTTTCCGCGGGCGAAACCATCGCCGTGATTGGTGCGTCGGGAGGCGTTGGCGGTGCCGTGACGCAAATTGCAAAAGCACGCGGCGCGCGAGTGATTGCAGTGGACCGTCATGAACCGCTTCCGGATTCACCTGCCGGTCGCCTCATCGACCATTACGTGCCTATATCGGAGGACGCAGCACTGCGTGTGCGCGAGCTGGCAAACGGTGGTGTCGACCTCGTCTACGATGCGGTAGGAGGCGTGACGTTCGAGCTTGCGCTTTCGCTTGCGAAGCGGCGCGGGCGCGTGGTTGAAATCAGTGCCACGGGCAAGCGGCGCGTCGAATTCGATCTGATCGACTTTTATCACAACGAGACACAGCTATACGGGGCAGACAGCGCGAAGCTTGGCGTTGCCGACTCTGCACCCTTCATGGATGCGTTAAGAGCCGAATTCGAGAAAGGAAGCTTCGAGCCGCCGGTGATCGCGCAACGATACGCGCTGGAAAATGCAAAGGCTGCATACGAGGCGGTCCAGGCTGGGACCCGTGGCCGCGTCGTGCTTGAAATGTGAGCGTTGTTTCCCTGCACGGAACTGGAAAACTTCATGAAACCTTACCTCGTGTCGCTCGCTGCCGGAGTGTTGGTCGGGCTCGTCTATAGCGTTATCAATGTGAAGTCGCCGGCGCCGCCGACGATCGCGCTTGTGGGTCTGCTCGGCATGCTGGCAGGGGAGAGCGTGCTTCCCTTCATACGTCACGTGCTTGCGCATGGAATCGGCTAGGTCGCGAACGCAGCTTCAAGCGTGACAGGCAGGATATTGAAGGCGGGCGGCGAGCTTATCGCCGTCCGCATAAGTGCCGCAAGCAAGTCATATACGACCGGCGAAGCCGCGCTGACGGCGCACGCTCAGACGGACCTCCACTGTCCCTCCCAGAACCGCGCGCGTATTTCCCGTTTGAGTATCTTGCCCACCGCACTACGCGGCAGGTCCGTCCAGAACTCCACCGATTTGGGCGCCTTGACGCTCCCCAGCGCCTGCTTGCATAGCTCGATCAGTTGCGCCTCCGAGATTTCCTGGCCCGGCTTGAGTTGCACGATCGCCTTCACGGCCTCGCCCCACTTTTCGTCCGGTACGCCAACCACCGCACAATCCAATACGGCCGGATGCGCGTTGATCGCAGCCTCCACTTCAGCGGGGAAGATGTTGAAGCCACCGCTGACAATCATGTCCTTCATGCGGTCCACGATGGTAATGAACCCCCGCGCGTCCCGGATGCCGATGTCGGTCGTGTGATGCCATCCGCGGGCCGAGACCGCGCTCGAATCCTCGGGCTTTTTGTAGTAGCCGGCCATCACCATGGCCGAGCGCACGACGATCTCCCCGCGTACACCGGGGCCGACAAGGGCGCCATCGTCGCCCATGATCTCGACACGCGCAAACGGTACGGCACGCCCGGCCGAGCGCAGCGCGCTTTCGTCGAACTCGCCCGATTCCAGCAGGTAGTCCGCAGGTTGTTTGGCGACGACGGGGAACAGGCATTCGCTCTGCCCGTAAACCTCGTAGATGACCGGGCCAATGCGACGTACAGCTTCCTTCAGTTTCTCCGGCGCAATCGGGGCGGCACCTACGGCAATGCATCGCAGAGACGACGTGTCCGTGTGGTCCAACGCCGGAGAACTCAGCAACGCGTAGACAATCGTCGGCGGCAGGAATAAGTGCGTGATGCGCTCGCGGGCGATGGTATCGAGTACGTTGTAGGCATCGAAGCTCGGTAACACCACCGTCGCGCCGCCACGAACCGCCGCTGCGAGCGTCACGAAGCAGGCCGCGTGGGTGAGGGGAGCGACGGCCAGCACGCGGGTCTCGTGGTCCATGTCGAGTGCGGAAAACACCGAGATCAAACTCATCTCGACGGCCCGGTTGGTCAGCAGCGCACCTTTCGACGGGCCTGTCGTGCCCCCGGTGGGCTGGAGCACCGCGAGGCGATCCTCGTCCACCTCGCTTTCCGGCATGGTCACGTTCTGATGCGACGAAATCCATTCGGCGAAATTCGCCCCGTGCTCTGAAGCGCGGTCGAGACAAATGAATGTCTTCGTGCGCGGCAGACCAATTTTCATCGCCGGAACGAACGCCTCGTAGCTGCTGTGGAAGAAAACGAGATCACAGTCCGCATAGTCGAGAACGGCAATATTGGTTTCAACCGCATTGCGCGTATGGATCGAAACCCAGACCATGCTTGCCCGGTTTATCGCAATCTGCAGCAGGCTGATGCGGTAATCGTTTGGCGCGTAGATGGCGATGTGCGCGCCAAGCCCCAGCGAATCGTCGGTACGCAGTGCATGAGCCACGGCATAGACGAGCTTCTGCGCTTCGGCGAAGTCGATACGGATCGTGCCGTCGCCGTCCACAAAAGCCTCCCGGTTCGGGTAGCGCGATGCGGCGGCGTCGAAATAGTCGGACAGTTGCATCCTTGTCTCCTCTGGTTGGCGAGTTCAGCGCGTACCGCAGTCGATGTCTAGCGTTTGCGCGTTCAGATACGCGTTCTCGATCACGTGACGGACCAAACCAGCGAACTCCTCCGCCTTACCCATGCGTCGCGGGAACAGCATTTTGTCGATGAGACCGTCGGACACTTTCGCCGGCATGCCGGCCGACATGCCGGATTCGAACAATCCAGGCGAAATGGCCATGACACGGATGCCGTGTTCCGCAAGATCGCGAGCGATCGGCAACGTCATGCCGACCACGCCGGCCTTGCTGGCGCTGTACGCCGCTTGTCCCATTTGACCCGCCTTGGCCGCACCCGACGCGGTGTTGATAATGACGCCGCGCTCGCCGCTGGCGTCCGGTGAATTCGCCGTCATGGCCAACGCCGCGTGTCGAACCACGTTGAAGGTGCCGGTCAGGTTGACGCCGAGCACGCGGTTCCACAATTCAGTTGGAAACAGCTCGCTTTTCGAAATCGTCTTGCACGGACCCAGAATGCCCGCGCAGTTGACCGCGATATGCACCGCACCATGAACGTCGCGGACCCTCTCCACGGCGGCCATCACGCTACGCTCGTCGGAAACATCGACGGCCAGGCCCATCATGTCGGGCCCGAGCACCTCGGCCACCTTTGCGCCATCGAGATCGAATCCCACCACCTTTGCACCGGCAGCACGCAACGTTTTGCAGGTTGCCAGCCCGAGGCCGGATGCCGCGCCGGTCACGATGGCGACTTTGTCATTCAGGTTCATTTGATCCTTTCCCATGCTGCCGAACAGGCGTCGGCTGTTCCATCAACGCCCCACGAACCGGGGGGCACGTTTTTCTTCAAACGCCGCTAAACCTTCGTGCATGTCATGGCTTTGCTCATGCAGCGCGCTCATCACCAGTTCCTGCCGCAACGCCGTTTCATGCGGCTGCTGAAGACCGTCGTCCACCAGTGCCTTCATGCGAGCGAGGCCAAGCGGACTCTTCGCGGCAATCGACGCAACCAGTGCGCCGACCGCTTCCAGAAGCGCCGGGTCATCGACGATCTCATTGACGAGGCCAGCCGACTTCATGTGCTCCGCGGACTCGAACTCGCCTGTGAACATCAGGTACTTCGCGCGCGTCGGTCCGATCTTGCGAGGCAGCCGTACTGACCCGCCACCGCCTGGCAACAGGCCGTAGTTAGCGTGTGCGTCGCCGAACTGCGCCGAGCGTGCGGCCACGACCAGATCGCAGCACAAGACCATCTCCAGGCCGCCTGCCAGTGCCATGCCGTTGACCGCGGCGATCACCGGCTTGGGGAACGCTTCGAGCCGGTTCAGCAACACCAGGAAGTCGCCTAGAAAACTTCCGACGCCGCCTCCGTCGCCGGTGCTGCGCACGAACTTCAAATCGGCGCCCGCACAAAAAGCGCGCCCTGTGCCGCAGAGGACCACGGCACGGACCTCGTTAGACGTTGCTGCAAGGTCGAGCCCGTGCATTAGCCCTTGAACCACCGTAGGTGAAATGGAGTTCATGGCTTCGGGGCGATTCAACGTGAGCCAGATTGCACCGTCGCGAACCTCCGTGAGAACAGCTGCTGCGTGCATAAGTAGAGGCTCCATTGGCGGGTCACTTGATACATAGATCTTAGAAGCCTCTTGTCAAATCGCGATGGCGTATCCATTCATCTTCTTTGCGGATCCGCTCAACTCATCTGCGTAAGCGCGGTAAATCTGATTAAATGACATGCATGTCTGGTCAAACGCATACCGTTCCCGTCAGTCTGGTGCATGGCTCGCTGGTGGGAGCCAGGGAACAGGCCGCCATGTCGGACGCGAAGATTGCCGCGTTGCTGGAAGGCTGCGGGATTTGCCCTGCCGTGCTCGACGATCCACGTGCGCGGATCACGCCGAAGCAGTACGGAGCGCTACTGAGGCAACTGATCGTGGCGCTCGACGACGAGTGCATCGGTTTTCTGTCACATCCCATGCGGCCCGGCGGCTTTGCACTGATCATTCGCTCCGCGCTCGGCGCGCCCAGCCTGGAAGTTGCCATGCGCCGCGCGGCACACACATTCCGGCTGCTGCAACACGACGTAGCGCTGCACTACGCACGCGAAGACGCGCTTGCGGGCTTCACGCTGCAGTTCTCCGACGCCGAGGTTGCCCATCGCCACATTGCGCACGACGTATTGATGCGCGTGTTCTGGCATATGCTCGCGTGGCTCAAAGGCGATCGCCTGCCACCACGCAGAGTCGACTTCAGTTACGACGTGCCGCAGTGGGGCACTTTTCACACCATCATGTTTCCGTGCCAGGTTCAGTTCGGCCAAACGCGCTCGGCGGTCTGGTTCGATGCGGCAGCGTTGAACGCGCCGGTGCGGCGTGACGAAGCCGCACTGCGCGCGCTGATCGAAAACGCGCCTGGCAATTTCGTCTTGCCGCATCCCTGCGACTACGCGACGCGCGCGCAGGTGCGGGCGGTGCTGCTGCAAAGAGAGCCGGAGTGGCCCGACATGGACGCGGTAGCGGGGCGCCTTTACATGTCGATCAGTACGCTGCAGCGCCGCCTCGCTGCAGAAGGCATCACGTTCCAGACACTGAAAGATCAAATACGCAAAGACCTGGCCATTGAGCGGTTGAATACCGGCACATTGCCGATCGCGGAATTGGCGGCCCAGCTTGGATTCGCCGATACCACCGCTTTCAACCGCGCCTTCAAGGCGTGGACCGGCACCACGCCTGGGTCATATCGGCGCTGACCTGCCGATGGTGTCCGGGTGCGGTAGAAATCCGCAGGGCTCAGCGCCCGAGAATGGTCACACAGGCAACAGCCTCTTCCACCCCATAGAGTCCGCCGCCATTCTCGGCCACGGCGATGCTTGCCCCATCGACCTGACGTGGCCCAGCCTCGCCGCGCAACTGCGTCACCAGTTCATGCATCTGGGCAATGCCCGTTGCGCCTACCGGGTGTCCCTTCGACTCCAACCCGCCCGACGGATTGACCGGAATGCGGCCACCGATCGAGGTGTCGCCGCGTTCGGAAGCCGGGCCGCCTTCGCCGAACTCAAAGAATCCCAGGTTCTCGATCTGGATGATTTCGCCCATTGCGGTCGCGTCATGCACTTCCGCCACCGATACATCGCGCGGGCCGACGCCAGCCGCCTCGTACGCCCGCCTTGCCGCATGTACGGTGAGGTGGTTGCGCACGTCGGTATAGTTTCGATCGCTGCCGGTCTGAATCACCGACGACAGCACGCGCACCGCGCGGTGCGTATCGAGGCCCAGCCGGCGCAATGCGGCGCCCGTGCACAGAATCGCGGCTGCGGCGCCATCCGACACTGGCGAACACATCGGCACCGTGAGCGGGTAGGTGATTGGCGGCGCCGCGAGCACGTCGTCAATGGTGTATGACGTGCGGTATTGCGACAGCGGGTTGTGCACCGAATGCGCGTGATTCTTCGCCGCGACCGCTGCAATCTGGCGCTGCGTGGTGCCAAAGCGTTTCATGTGAGCGCGCGCGAAGGCTGCATAGACGTCCATGAACACGCTGTAGGGTTTCGGCGAGGTCGTGCCCGGCGGCACCTCGACGCCTTCACCCATGCGAAGCAGATCGGCGTGCACGTCGGCCGCGCATGAGATGTCCAGTGCGCTGTCGAAAACGGAGAACATGCGGCTGCGATCCGCTGAAAACATCTTCTCGGCACCCACCGCCAGCGCAATATCGCCCGCACGTGCCTTCAAGTGGTTGACCGCCAGCGTGAACGCGCTGCTTCCACTGGCGCAGGCGTTCTCGACGTTGACCACGGGAATCCGGCTGATGCCCATGTCGCGCAGGGCAATCTGGCCGCGGATCATCTGCTGGCCCTCCATGTGTCCTTGCGATGCATTGCCGAAGAATGCCGCTTCGATCGAATCCTTCTGAAGGCCCGCATCGTTCAGCGCAGCTTCTGTCGCCTGACGAACCATGGCCTTGAGGCTCACTTCCGTCAGACGTCCGAACGGCGTCATACCGACGCCCACAACATAAATTTCGCTCATGCTCCTGCTCCTGAAGTTCTTCCGGGATCGCTGTGATTGCGTTTGGTGTGGGTCACGATTGACGCTGCAACAGCGCTACGTTGTCTTCTCCGACGACGGGCACGCCGCTCACCGGCCCGGAACGCACACCATCGAATATCAACGGCTGCGCTACGTGCCAGCGCCGCCTGCCATCGGCATCCATGGCCTGCGTGAACATGCCGCGCGCCCGGAAATGCGGGTCGTCCGCCACTTCGTCGAGCGTATTGACGGCCCCCCATGGAATACCGGCGCCGTCCAGCAAGGCCGCCCATTCAGCGCGCGGCAGACCTGAAATGGCTTGCCCGATTCGCGCCCGCAATTCGGCCTCACGCCGGACGCGCTCGTCATGCCTAGCGTTGGCAACATCGGGCATTTCCAGCAATCCGCAAAGCGGCTTCCAGAACCAGTCTTCGTAAGCAATCGAGAGCGACAGCAGCCGGCCATCCGCGCAACGGTAGATCCCGTAGCCCGGTTCCGCATTGATTTGCGCGAGTCCGGGCGGGCCGCCGTTCATCAGCGGGCTGAGCGATACCGCCATCCAGGACACGAGGCCATCGGTCATCGACACGTCCACATGGCGGCCCTTGTTCGTCTTCGTGCGCTCCAGCAACGCCGAGAGGCATCCGGTCAGCGCGAACATGGCGGCAGTCAGATCGCCGATCGCCAACTCCGGCAGTGGCTCGATCCTGCCGGTCTCGGCCTGCCGGAACAGCAAACCCGAGATCGCCTGGTACGACAGGTCGTGCGCCGGCCGGTCGCGATACGGGCCATGCTGACCGAAACCGGAGATCGACACATACACGCAGCGCGGGTTGATCGCGGCTACGTCGTTGTAGCCGAAGCCCAACCCATCCATCGTGCCGGGGCGGAAACCTTCCATGAGCACGTCGGCGGTGGCGATCAAGCTGCGCAGCGCGTCCCTGCCTGCCGTCGTCTTCAGGTCCAACGCAACAGAGCGTTTGTTGCGGTTCAACGCGGCATGGAAATCCGGCTGCATGCGAGCGGGGTCGCCTGCGGGTGGGCGTTCCACCAGAATGACCTCTGCTCCCAGATCTGCCATCACCAGCGTTGCGAACGGGCCGGGATACTGTTGCGCGAGCGAAAGCACGCGAATACCCTCGAGCGGCAATGTCATGTCGTCTCCGTCAAAGCTTGTTGTGCGGACAACCGCCCGTGCTCAAGCCAGCGAGCGTGCGATGATCAGCTTCTGAATGTGACTGGTGCCTTCGTAGATACTGGTCACGCGCACGTCGCGGTAGTACCGCTCAACCGGGAAGTCCGTGAGGTAGCCGTAGCCGCCATGAATCTGCAGCGCCTGCGAGCAGACCTTCTCCGCCATCTCGCTGGCGAACAGCTTCGCAATGGAGGCTTCCTTGCCGCATTCCATGCCGGCTTCGCAAAGCCGTGCCGCGTGCAGGCAATATTGAAAGGCCACGTCGACTTGCGCAGCCATGTCGGCCAGATCGAATGCGACACCCTGCAGTTCGATGATTGTCTTTCCGGAAACCTCGCGCTCGTTCGCATACTGGAGCGCAGCCTCGAGGGCAGCCCGTGCAGCACCGGCCGCTATGAAGGCGATGCCGATGCGGCCATCCGACAGGCTTCCGAGGATGGTGGAATATCCGCAGCCTTCTTCGGCCAGCAGGCTCGTCGCCGGAGCGCGGTAATTGTCGAACACGATCTGTGCGGTGTGTGCCGTATGCTGGCCGAGCTTGCTTTCGATACGGCTGACCTGGTAGCCCGCCTGCCTGGGGTCGATAACGAAGGTGCTCCAGCCCTTCTTGCCTTTGGACTTGTCCGTCTGGGCCAGAACAACGGCCACACCGGCTTCGCTCCCGTTGGAGACGAATTGCTTGGTACCGTTGAGCACGAAGCAATCACCGTCGCGCTGTGCGGTGGCACGCAAGGCCGCGGTATCTGAGCCGGCTTGCGGCTCGGAAATCAGCGTCGCACCAATCGCCTCGCCACGCGCCATCGCCGGCAGGTAGTCGCGCTTCTGCGTTTCCGTGCCGTTGGCTGCGAGGCACATTGCAGTGATGTTGTGCACGTGCAGGATGGTGGCTAAGCCCGCATCGACAGCAGCGAACTCGTGTTGTGCGAGACAGAACTCGACAAATCCAGCCCCGACGCCGCCATACTCTTCGGGAATCAACATGCCGAGGAAGCCGCCATCGGCCAGCGTTTTCAGTTCTGCATGCGGCCAGGCTGAGGTCCGATCGCGCTCTGCCGCCGTGGGTGCGACGACGCCGGCGGCCAAACGACGTGCCGCGTCGCGAATCATGATCTGCTGCTCAGTGAGAAAGGCGGTGGACCGGTCTGCCATGGTGTGCCCTTGCTGAAGCGACATCGACGGATGCCAATACGTGAGGTGTTTCCGTGTGCGCCGAGCAACGCTGGCTCATCCCACGCTGTCGGTGTAGAGGCATCTTAGGCGGGTGACCGGTCCCTTAGCGAGTGCGGATCTGTGCAAGTTCATTGCAGATCTGAGCAAGGCGGAAAACGCGCGGTCGTTCCAGAGTTACGCGTAGCAGATCGACTGCGACACCGCGATTGGTCGATTTACCTGGGTCTACGAACCTTACGCCAGCAGCAAACTCGAAATCCGCTTTTCAGCTAACTCAATACAGGTTAGCGCGACGGGCAAGACAGGATTCGCCGACGAGTGGTTATAGAACAGCTGCACCGTCTCCAGAAAGCGGGTTCCTTCTAACGGAAGAATCACGAGTTTCTCGCGATGCACGCCTTGCCGCGCGACTGCGAGCGGCATCAGCGCAAGAAAGGGATACGACGCGATCATTGCTTCGTTCGCTTGCAACGAAATGGATTGCACGCAGCCATCGGGAAACTCGAGTTCGTGTTCATGCATCCACGCTTGCAGCGAGAGAAAGGTCGGCGCTTCGCGCGGCGGCAGGATCCACGGCAGCCCGGCGAGATCTGACGCGCCGATCGTGCGGCGCCCGGCGAGCGGATGCTCGCGCCCGCAGACCACGACGATCGGATCATTGAGCACAGCATGCGAAGCGAATGCCGCCGTGTCGGCGCGCGGCGGCCCCGTGCGACTCAGGACGAAATCGAGCGCGCCGGCGGCGAGCATCGGAAACAGGCGGTCGCTGGTGGTCTCGTAAAAGCTTACGTTCACATGCGGCGCGTGTTTTTTCAGTTCGACCACGAGTTCGGGGGCGAACACGGGCATTACGGTTGCGACCGCGCCGACGGAAATCTTGCCCGAGATGCCGCTCGTCAACGCATCGACCTCGAAGCGCGCCTGTTCAAGCTGATGAAATACCTCGCGGGCGCGCTTCATCAGCGCCTCGCCGACCGGCGTGAAAAACAGCCGGTTGCCCACACGCGTCAGCACGGGCACGCCGAGACCCGCTTCAAGTTCTGCCAGCTGCTTCGATATGGCAGGTTGCGTCACGTTGAGCTTTTCGGCGACGAGCCGGATTTGCCCAAGGCTGTCGAACATTGTGAGCAGACGCAGGTGACTGAGCTTCAATCCAGCTTGAAAGAAGCGTTCGATTGGATCCATAAGCAATGGCCTGGTGCGAAAGCGAATAACCAATAGTTATTCGCTATTCACAAAATGTCAATTGCACGTCATGCGGCGTTGGACCACTATGAACTGCAGGAGACGCGGCAATACCCAATACAAGCCGCAGAGACAGCGCCATGAAGCCCACCAATGTCCTTTTCATTCTGTCCGACGAACATCTGCACAACCTGATGGGGTGCGCCGGACACCCGCTTATCAAGACGCCGGTGCTCGATGCGCTCGCGCAGCGCGGCACGCGCTTCAGCAACGCGTACACGCCGTCGCCGATCTGCGTGCCGGCGCGCGCGAGTCTCGCGACGGGTCGCTATGTTCACGACATCCGCTGCTGGGACAATGCAATCGCATACGACGGCAGTACGCCTGGCTGGGCGCAGCATCTGTCGGCGAGCGGCGTGCTGACAGAGTCGATCGGCAAGCTGCACTACAAGACTGAGGCGTCGCCCGTTGGCTTTCGCAAGCAGCATCACGCGGTGCACATTCTCGATGGCATCGGCCAGGTGTGGGGCTCGGTGCGCAATCCGATGCCCGAGACGATGGGCCGCTCTCCGCTCTACGACAAGATCGGTCCGGGCATGTCCGACTACAACCGCTTCGACATGCGCGTGGCCGATACGGCGTGCGACTGGCTCGGCGCTCACAGCCGCGACGACAAACCCTGGGTGCTGTTCGTCGGTCTCGTTGCGCCGCATTTTCCGCTCGTCGTGCCGCAAGAATTCCTCGATCTTTATGATCCAGACGGAATCGATCTGCCGGCGCTGCATCCGTCGACGGGTTACGTGCGGCATCCGTGGGTGGAACGTCAGGCGCGGCATATGGATCACGACGCCGCGATCGGCAGCGACGAGCGTCGGCGCCTCGCCGTTGCGTGCTATTACGCGCTCGTGTCGTTTCTCGACGCGCAGGTCGGCAAGGTGCTCGCCGCGCTGCGCGAGAACGGGCTCGACGAATCGACGACGATCATCTACAGCAGCGATCACGGCGACAACCTCGGCAAGCGCGGCATGTGGAACAAGTGCCTCATGTACCGCGAGTCGACGGGCGTGCCGATGATCGTCGCCGGTCCGGACATTCCGGCGGGGAAGGTGAGCGGCACGCCGGTGTCGCTGGTCGATATCCAGAATACGCTGCTCGAATGCGCGGGCTGCGATGCGGAGCTGATCGACGGTCCGGGCGAGTCGCTCGTTAAACTTGCCCGCGCGGAAGACGTGCCTGAGCGCCTCGCGTTCAGCGAATATCACGCCGTGGGATCGGAGAGCGCCGCCTACATGGTCGCGTACAGCCGCTACAAGTATCACCATTACGTCGGCATGCGGCCGGAACTGTTCGATCTGGAAAACGATCCGGAAGAGCTGCGTGATCTTGCGCCGTTGCCGGAATACGCCGACGTGCTGGCGCGCTTCGAACGGCAGCTTCGGACGCTGGTCGATCCCGAGGCTGCCGATGCTGCTGCCAAGGCCGATCAGGACAGACTGGTGCAAGCATTCGGCGGCCGGGACGCCGCGTTGAGAACAGGCACGCCTGCGGCGACACCCGTACCGGTCGAATAGCGCGTGCCGTAGACATTCCGATAAAAAACCATGACGGAGACAACTCGATGGCCTCAGCAGACATTGCGGCGGTTGCCCGCCAGCCAGCGGTCAGGCAGAAGTGGAAGACGGTGATTCTCGCGAGCCTCGGCGGCTCGCTGGAGATTTACGACTTCATCATCTACGGCGTGTTCGCGCGTGAAATCGCGCGGCAGTTCTTTCCCGCAACGGATCCGCTGGCGTCGCTGATCAGCACGTTCGGCGTGTTCGCGATCGGCTACGTGTCGCGTCCGTTGGGCGGCATCGTGTTGAGCAGTCTCGGCGACCGCTTCGGGCGGCGCATAATTTTTCTGGTGTCCGTGCTGGCGATGTCGGCGGCGACCATCGGCATCGGGCTAATTCCTGGCTATGCGTCGATCGGCGTGCTGGCGCCCGTGCTGCTAGTGCTGCTGCGTCTCGCACAAGGCTTTTTCCTCGCGGGCGAATTGCCTTGCTCGATCACGTACGTCGTTGAAGAGATTCCGGTGCGAGCGAGTCTCGTCAGCGGACTCGTGATCTTCTGCCTGAATTCCGGCGTACTGACGGCGACGCTGATCAGCCTCGCGCTGCACTCGCTGCTCGACGCCGCCGACGTGCTTGCGTTCGGCTGGCGCATTGCTTTCATCTTCGGCGGCGTAATCGGGCTGGTCTCGTACTGGCTGCGCACTTCGCTCGAAGAATCGAACGAGTATCAGCGGCTCAAGAGTCACAAGGTTAAGCGTCCGTTCAGGAAGGTGCTGACCGACTACCCGAAGCAGGTCGCGATCGGTGTCGGCGTGGCGGGGATTGTGAATGCATCGAACAGCCTTCTTTTCGTCGTGCTGCCATCGTACCTGACGACCGTTCTGCACTACGCGCCTACGGCAGTCAGCGCCGGACAGAACCTCGGCATCGCGACGATGTCTGCGTCGCTGCTGTTATTCGCGTGGCTCGGCGATTCGGTGCCTTCGCGGCATTGGCATCGCATCGGTTCGCTTTTGATGCTGTTCGGCAGCTATCCGTTTTACCGTCTCGTGGCCTCGCATGGCATTGATCCGCTGTTTGCGTTCGTGATCATCGGCATCGTCGGCGGCTTTGTGAACGGCGCCTACGCGTATCTGCTCGCCGATCTTTTTCCGACCAACGTGCGTTTCAGCGGCATCGCGCTGTCGCTCAACCTCGCGACCGTGCTTTTCACAGGCATTACGCCGCTGGTCGTCACGCAACTGCTGCATTACACCGGCGCATTGACCGCGCCTGGCATCTTCCTGACGGTCGTCGCGCTGATCGCGTTGATCGCAGGCAGTTTCGTCGGCCGCTTCGGCGGACAGATCGAACGCGTGGCGAGCTGAGCGGGGGATCGGAACATGCATGCACAGCATCCGGACGCACTCCAGCTCTCACTTGTCGAAACACTGGGCGCGGATTGCGTGTCGCTCGATGCGTCCGTTGCCGATGCACACGCCGGTGACTGGAGCGACGCGCCGCGTGTCCGGCCACGAATGACCTTGTTTCCACGCACGCCCGCCGATGTTGCAAGCGCATTGCGCGTGCTGGCGAAGCATCGACAACCGGTCGTCGTACAGGGCGGACTGACTGGACTGGCGGGCGGTGCGACGCCGCAGGCGGGTGAAGTCGCGTTGTCGCTCGCGCGCGTCAATGCGATCGAATCGTTCGACAGGATCGGCGGAACGCTGACGGTGCAAGCCGGTGTGCTGCTCGAACAGTTGCAAACGTTCGTCGAAGCGGAGGGCTGGTTCTTTCCTCTCGATCTCGGTGCCCGCGGCACGTGTCAGATCGGCGGCAACGCGGCGACGAATGCGGGCGGCAATCGCGTGATCCGGTTCGGTACGATGCGCGATCGGATTCTCGGACTGGAAGTTGCGTTGCCCGACGGCACGGTGCTGTCGATGATGAACAGGATGACGAAGAACACGACGGGTATCGATCTGAAGCAGCTTTTTATCGGTTCCGAAGGCTCGCTCGGCGTGATCACGCGCCTCGTGCTCAAGCTGGAGCCGAAGCCTTCAGCGGCGAATACGGCGTTGTGCGCGGTTGCGTCGTTCGAAGACGCGACGCGGCTGCTCAAGTACCTGCGCGCGCGGCTCGCGAGTCTTTCCTCGTTCGAACTGATGTGGCAGGACTTCATGAGCGCGGCGATGGACATTGCTCATTTGAAGGCACCGTTCGACGAGCGGTTTCCCGTGTATGTGCTGGTTGAAACGCTGGGCGAATCCTACGATGACGACAGGCTCGCGCTTGAACAGTCGCTCGAATGGATGCTCGAAGAATGCATCGTTCAGGACGTGATCATTGCGCAGACCATCGAGCACGCGAAGCAGTTGTGGGCATACCGCGAGACGGTCGGCGAATTGCTGTCGAAGCTCAAACCTCATGCGGCGTTCGACATCGGAATACCGATGGACAGAATGGAGCGCTTTGTCGACGATGCACGCTCGTCTTTGAGCGAACGCTTCCCGCAGCAGACGCATTTGTTCTTTGGCCATCTCGGCGATGGAAACCTGCATCTGCTTTCCGGCCCGTATGCGGACGCCTCAAACCTGCTGGAAGTCGAAGAGCTGATCTATGCCGCCGTTAGCGAGGCCGAAGGCTGTATTTCTGCCGAACATGGCATCGGGGTGATTAAAGAGCCGTTCCTGCATTACAGCCGCTCGGAACCGGAAATCGAACTGATGAACAAACTCAAGGCGCTGCTCGACCCCACGGGAATGCTCAACGCGGGCCGTGTTTTCAAGCAACGTGCAGCGTGCACGTAACGCCATGAGACAGGGCTATTCCACGGTTCTTTTTTAGTCGATTGCCGTCACGCGATCAGTTCGCTACTTCTCGTTCCTTGAACCACCACGGTTCTTGGGTTCAACAGCGAGATGTCGGCCGCGCGTAGCCTTTTCAGTATGGCGAACAGCAGTTCTCGCCACCGCAGGGGTTTCCGAACCGGTGGCCGCGGCGGGCATCGCACCCAGGACCTCGAGCTGCGCATGTGTTCTCGCGAGATCGGGCTGCAGAGAGCTTGCTATCAATCTGTCGACATCGTCGGCTGCACGGCGGCTCAGTGCGTCCAGTTCGAATAGCTGGGCGTCGCTGGTTGCCGCAGATGCACGCTGCCTGATCAGAAGAGAGTAAGACACGGCCTGGCGGTTCCTCAAAAACATTGCTGGCTTTGGAGCGGCGCCGGCAGCGGACGCCGGGCAATCTTCTCCGCCTCCGCGCGTTTCAGGCCGAACGCCTGCAGGACGATGGCCGCCGTGCTCTCTGCGAGCTTTTCCTGTTTCGATCGAAGCGTTTTGCGCATACGAACCACACGTTTCGACGACGCGGCGGAATTGAGTTCCACGGCCACCCCTGCGAGCACCGTGCCGATGACGGAAATCACGCACATCAATTCGTCGGCCACCACGAAGCGTTGCTCGGAAATGCCTCTCTCCGTATCGCGCAGCAGCCGCTGGCCGAGCCCTCGGCTGAGCG
>Ga0256889_1000079_pt1 | contig 23148 bp, 20 predicted proteins | sample MC6MC0512MT_FD_186338 | JGI IMG/M metagenome (GOLD analysis project Ga0256889, IMG submission 186338) | Metatranscriptome of enriched soil aggregate microbial communities from Iowa State University, Ames, United States - MC6-MC0512-MT... | ecosystem: Environmental > Terrestrial > Soil >...
ATCTAAAGCAGCAACCCAAATCATTTACGGGGTTTGAGCTTCCCCTGAAATTTCGCCTTCCAGCAGGTCGCGTATAAACTCGACCGAAAGGAAGGAAAGAAGAAATGTTCAAGGTACCGCACCAGGTGTACACGGCGGAGTTCAAGGAAGCCGCCGTGCAACGAGTCAAGGACGGGCAAGGCATAAGCGCCGTGGCCCGTGAGCTAGGCATGTCGATGCAGACTTTGCGCAACTGGCTCAAGGCTTGCGAAGCAGGCAAGCTGAACGGCCCCGGGGCGAAGGTCGTCACGGCAGAACAGATGGAACTCTCGCGCCTGCGAGCGGAAAACAAGCGCATGCAGATGGAGATGGAAATCGCAAAAAAAGCGGCGGTGGGTTCAACCGGTGAATGCAACACCCATGCTGGCGTTTAGTTGTGCGATTCACTGACATCATTTCACTTTCGTGGTGCCCGTTTTCTTACCGTGCCGGAACTCGCGGCTCCGGTAGGAGGCGTGAGTTCCGGCGGTACCGGCTACCGTGATGCTGTCTGCTGAGTGCGCCCGCTGTACTAGGGGGGATGATTTACAACTCTTGCGAGCGCGGCGGCAGAGGGCCTCGGGTCGCCTGTCGCTTGAAAAACTCTCGAGCGCGTCGTTCGTTCGCTCCGCGGCTTAAAGCCCGTTTTGGCTATCCACAAGGTGGCCATTCTAATTCCTCAAATCAACTCCGTCCGCTAGCTAACTGCCCTATGGAGTGCTTTATGTGCCGGCGGCTGCCGCATCGCAGCCTACGAACCCTAGAATCGCCGGCGGACTTGGCTATCGCGTGGTCGTTGAAACCATCCCCACCACTGTATCCTGCGCGTTCAACGCAGACGGACCGTTTCCTGGTCCGGTCACCTTGTCGACTCACGCACGGGCGCGGCTCGTCGAGTACAGAAGATAGTGGCAGCGGATGGTGTGATCAGCAAAAACCCTTTGTTGACTTTTGAAGGATTGCGAACTAGTTTCAATCTTGAATTTTTGGTCAAGCGATTTCATTAACTCAGTCATAAGTAACACGAAATCCTCATTGTGGGTTTCCGCTAGTGCGAGTGAGTCTCAGATTTTCCGAGCGAACATAGATGTCCGCTCGGGAGCATCTACGGTTTGAAAAACAACTTCATTTGCAGGTGGGATCCATGAATCTCCTCTGTTGGATCTGGTTCATCCCGTTGTTTTTGCTGCCCATTTACTTGCTTCTCGAAAGCATCCGATGGCGCAGATACCCACGACCACCGGACGGTGTTGGGCGCGACGACCGCATTGAGTTGCGTCGACTCATCGGCATGAATAGTGAGGCGGTCGTGGCGCTGCACAACTGCGGCGTCGATACGATAGGCGATGTCGCTAAGGCAAAGCGAGCAAGGCTTCGCGCCATCATTGAGCACGCCGGGGCAGGCGTGAGTCGGGAGTTGGTCGATTCGTGGCCCTATCAAGCCGATTTGCTTCTGCGGAACCGAATCGACGAGTGGGAGGCGTTCCGCCGCGACCGGGAAGAGGCGAAGGCCTCGGTCGCGGGCTTGCAAGAGGACGGCTTCAAATCGCATGGGCCGCGTCATCGCTGGCGAAGGCGCTTTGGACGAGGTGCGTTTCTGGTCGCGTTCATCCTGAGTCTATTGACGATTCTCTTGTATCTGCTTCGGCTGTATATGGGCTGCCAAGAATGCGTCGCACAGCCACAACCACCCTGCCAAGACCCCGTGAGCCAGGAGTGTCCCGCCAATTGCCAGACCGCCATGGAGCCGGATCGGATCTTGATTTACACCGATATGTTTGACTTCGATAAATCTGAGACCTTCAAAGAAACCGCCGGAATTGTCGTCGCGATGATGAAAGAGGCGCGAGAAGGATTCGATCCCAGCACCGTTGAGATTACGGAGATCATCGGTCACACCGATCCTATTGGGAAGCCGCCACATAACGAACAGTTAGGGCTTAAGCGGGCGAAAGCAATCGAGTTCGTTCTAAGGGAAAAGCTGACTAGCGATCAAATGAAAAACACGAAGGTTTCCTCCGTAGCAGATAGCAAGCCACTCACCGATGTGTTGTCAATTTGTCGAAGCCTTTACCCAGACGCCGAGCGTTCGACCAGTCCAAACTTCAAGAACATCGTGCGGTGCTTCCGGCCGCTTCGCAGAGTGGAAATTCGCGTCAAGCCACTCGTGCAGGGCGGAAAAGTAGGGCTCTCACAAAGAAAAAATGATCTGCCAGCGTCGGGCCAATATTCGACTGGGGAGAAGAGACAGTGAGCTACAAGGTCATCGAAGGAGCGCTCAATTTTTCGGATGAGCATGGCATGCAGTGTGCCGACGTCAAACCGGTGTTCGACAAACTGGTCAGCCAGATGTGCGAGCAATTCCATACGCCCATGCCGACAGTGCCTCCGGGGGGCGGTGCGCCGCAGGAGACGCGTCTGCCATTTGCCGTCGTGTTGACATTCCAAGAACGTATCGAACAACCGGTCATCGACGACATAGAGAATAAGCTCACCGACTTGTTTAAGCAGTTGCTGCCTTTCGCCGAACTCATACCTGGGCCGACGGGTACCACCGCGTGGGTCGTCGATGCGCTGACAAAGTTTTTGAGTAAAACCCCCAATTCGAAAGAAGCGCAGGCAGTCGAGGGCCTGAGGCTCGGGAAGCAAGCCGATAGTGCTTGGCCGATCGTTTCCGGGCTGCTGAACAAGTGGACGGGCGGGCAGTTCGGTGCGCTCAAACTGAACTCCCTAAACAAGACCGGATGGCTGGATTTCCTTACGACGCTCGGCACTAAGACAACCACTGTACCGCCTGCGCCCGCCACGGTAGCAGGGGCGAGTCCTGCGCTTGCTCCGACAGGTGGACCTGCTCCCACTCCGACGCCCGCCTCGACGGCGGGAGCGCCGTCGCCGGGTCCCGCGCCTGGAGCGGCGACAGTCACGCCATCACCAACGCCAGCACCATCCGCTCCGTTCCTGGTCAGCCGCCTCAATGGATGGCTTTACTCCAAGCAGCCGCCCAGTGGCGTAGCTGAATACAGCTTCCTGATCGAGGGCTCGACTCGCTACGTCAATGGCGCGGTGAGCTACGGCACCTGGGCGCGTCTTGATGTCATCGGACCGGATGGCCGGCAACTGCTGACACACTATGTCGACTTTGACACGCTCTCTAAGTGGTTGGACGGTGACGGTGCGCGAGATGTAGAGATCCCCGTCGCACCGACGGACGAATTGCGCGGCGCACTCGCAACACGGCCGGTGGTTCCCGAGGAGATGACAACCGTCAAGGGCCGCCTGTGGTTCTCCGACGGCAGAACCTTCGGCATCCGCAACGTGGCGGTGCTCGCTCCGCCGCGCGTGGCCCGTCTCGTCGACGACGCTTGCGCGCCCGACGACCTACTTATTGAGGACTGCTGCGACGACGGCCGTGCGCTCGACGCCTTGCTCACGCCGCAAGCACTCGCAGTTACGCAGACGGATCAGTCCGGCTACTTCGAATTCAATTATGCGGGAAAGACGAAGTTGCGTGCGCGCCATGCACTGTTGCAGGTGAGTGGCGTTGGCGTGTCGCTGGCGGTAAAGCTTGACAAACATTCGCAGGCTGACGAATTGGGGCAGTTTCCTTCGCCGGTTCTGCTGCAGATTGATAGCACACTGATCCTTGACGATGACGACGTGACCCGCGCAGCTAGTCGGTCGGAAGACTGTGGCTGCCGCGGCATTGACTTCGACGAACCGAATCGCGCGCTCGACGAGTTCAGAACGCAAATCATTGTGCGCACGACCGACCCGGAGATCATCCGCATTCGCCGCAGGTCACCGAAGGACTCAATCCGAGGAGACGACGATGCGAGCGCGGAAGCGCTCGACTTTAAAGACTGGGGCGATCCGGGCGATCGCAGTCAAGGTGAGGCCGGCAGCCCCATCAATCGCTACTTCCGCACTTCGTTGTCCCAGTCCGAGCAGATGCTTTGGGATGGCGATCCGATGGTTGCGCAAGCGGTGACCATCTCGCATGGACGCATCCTCACCATCAAGCAGGTCTGGCGCGCCGACGGGTATTCGCTCGGCGATCTGCGCTATTCGCTCCCGCTAGCACCGCTGCAGAAGAAAAACATCGCGATTATCGACTGGGATCGGCGCGACGTGCTGCAAATGGAATCGTCGCAGACCTACGGTGAGTCCTTCTATAACTACGTGGGCCGCGAGCGCGACATTTCCGAGATTGTCGCTTCCGCGCTGAGCGAGTCAATCAAAGCTCACTCGGATTCGTCCAGCGGTTCTGACACCAGCGGAAGTGGCTTCTCGCTCTTTGGGGTCGCATTCGGCGGCTCATCCGGAGGATCGTCCAATGCCAGCACGAACGCGAGCCAGGACTCAAGTCGCACCCTTGCGTCGAACTACATGAATCAGTTACGCGATCAGACAGTGCAGTCGGCCAATGCGCTGCGCGCACAACGCGTGACTATGGTGCAGCAAGTGAGTCAGGAAGAATCCGCGAGGGCGGTAACTGAAGTGGTTGCCAATCGCAACGCGTGCCACGCAATCACGGTCCAATACTTCGAGGTGCTCAGGCATTTTCGCGTCGATCATGAGCTCGACGCCGTGCGGGAGTGCCTCTACATTCCATTTCCGGTTTCGCCATTCGATGCGAAAAAGGTCGTGCGCTGGCGCAACGCCCTTGAACGATACTTGCCGTCACGGCTTATTGGCGCCGTCGATGCTTGCGAGCGCCTTACGGACAATCATGCGCCCACCACGACTTACGCTGACGAAATCCTCACTAACCTGAGCGCTGAAATCGAACTAATTCTCGATTTTCCGATGCCGTCTGCTCCGCTCGAAGCAGTTACGCCGTGGCAAAACTGGCTTGCGGTCTCGTTTAGTACGTCGTCGCCATTGCCGGGGCTGGTCGAGAAGCTCAAACAGGCCGACTCGACCGCGCGCTATGAGCTCTTCGAACGAGAGATCGGCCCAGCGCTGGCAAAGAAGTTCGTCGATGAGCTAACGGTCTCGGCGGTGCTCGACAACCTGGCCGTTGAGCCATTGCCGATAAAGGCGGTGCTGGCGTCGTCGTACCGAGCCGGCGACGCACATTCCGTTAGGTTGCAGGAATACGCAAGTATCGCAGACAGGGCAATCCCGCGCGGTCGTGTCGCCAGCATCAAAATAACGTCAGGCGCGACCATCGCATCATTCGACAGCGCCATCGTGCGGGGCGCATCCGTTCTCTTCTGCACAGAGAGTATCCGTAGCAACGTGGTCGTGAAGCCTGCTGCGAACGACCTTAAAGCCGGCCCAGTCAGCTTACTCACGCCGCCTCAGCCGCACGAACTGCGTGCGCGCACGGAAGACGACACTGAAGCGGCAATGCAGTTGCTCCGACACCTAAACGAGAACGTGGAGTTTTATCACAAAGCAATCTTCTGGACCATGGACCCTGATCGCCGGTATTCGCTGCTAGATGCGTACGTCGCGCCGAACGCCGGCGGTCGCAGTGTGGCGTCGGTGGTAGAAAATCGGCTGGTCGGGATCATCGGAAATAGCCTAGTGATGCCGGTCGCGCCGGGCATCCGCCTCGACAGTTTTGAAGAGAAGTCCGACACAGGCGGGAATACCGAGAATGAGGGCGAGGACTGGCTGCTCGCGTACTACCGTCCGATGATCGCAAGCCCATCGGCGCGCATCTCAGTCCCGACGCGTGGCGTATTTGCGGAATCGGTGATGGGCAGTTGTAACAGTTGCGAGAAGATCGACAACAGCCGCAACTGGCAGTACTGGGAGCATCCGTTGCCCGACGAGCCAACGGCAATCGATCCGCTGTCTCTCGCGAGCCGCGCGCGCGACACTGCCCTCGCAACGCCGCCACAGATGCCCGCCGCAATCATCAATCAGGTGGGTTTTCCGCCCGCGCCGGACGCAAGCGGCACAGCTCCCGCGATCGCGGCCATCACAAATCCAAATTCCTTCCCCAATGATACGGGCATCGCCGGCACGCAACACAATTCGTTAGACGCGCTCGCGCAGAGCTATGCGGTGACTAAGCGCTTTGGCGAACTCGGCGCGGAGCTGGCGATGAAGCAGCTCGAAGCAGGGCAGATGGCCGCCGCTGTTGCTACGGGCAATCCCGCAGCGCTCGCACCGATGGTGAAGGACAGTATTCGCCGCGACGTAGAGAGCGGCTTAGTCGACAGCGACACGGCTAGGGCGTCGGTCGGGTCCATTAACGACGCGTTGACCAAGGCCGTCATGCAAGATGTCGCGCCAGGTCTCATGGACAATCCAATCGTCTCCGCAGCTGTTCATACGGCTGTTAGTCAGGGCGCCTCGGTTCGGCTGTCACGCGGTGACGATCAGATCGATGTCGGGCAATCGCCGCTCGATGTGCGTTCGGCGGCCGAGTCGCGCTTGCGCTGGCCGCTGAGCCTATTTACTTCCGCGCCCGCGCGCACGACGCCCGGGCCGAGTCCGGCGGTGATTGCGGAGCAGCAGAAGGTCGCCTGGGGCCGCTGTGTGTCCATCGCGTTCAAAGCAAAGACGATCGAGATTGCCGAGTACATCGGCATTAACCCCAGCTATCTGATGTCCTGTATGGCGTTTGAAACCGGTGAGACGTTCAGCCCAAAAATTGAGAACGCGAAAGGTAGCCACGCAGTAGGTTTGATCCAGTTCACGGCAATCGATGCGAAGGACCTGAAGACGACATTAGCGGCGCTCAAGCAGATGAGCGATATTGAGCAACTCGACTATGTTCGCGCCCACTTCAAACGGTTCAGAGGCAAGCTCTCGAGTTTGGACGATGTCTATCTTGCAATTTTATATCCGAAGGCGATCGGCTGCGAACCCGACGATGTGGTATTCAGGAAGGGTACGATCCAGTATGTGCAGAACAGCGGACTCGATGCCGACAAAAACGGTGAAATTACTGTAAGAGAAATATCAGCGAAGGTCCACGCAGCCTACGATCGCGGCATGTCCAAGTTTCACTATGGCTGAAATCCGTCTATCTCATGTTGAATGAGGGCGGAGAAGGGATTACGGTCGCGTGCAGCCGATCGCAGTCAATCAGCGAACTGGACCGAAGGCGCAAGCGCGGCTCGCATGTTCCGGCGTTTAGTCCGATAACAGTCGAGACCGAAAGAGCCTCGCCGCTAGCCGTTTTAAGCAAAAACGTGAAATCAAATCGACCATTCGGAGAAGCAACGAATGACGTAGTCAACGGCACAAGCCGCTCACTTGCCGCCGTCTACTTCCGCTAGTTTGATGGTCACACCTAATGGCCGCCGCTGCGACAACGTAAGTCGCTGCGATGACGAATGTCTTCGGGGATGCGGGACCATACTTTGGCCTTGCAGTTTGATGTCGACTTTCAATGGAATGCGTCATCCAAGGGCCTTGCTCGCCAATTGTGTTGGGGCACAATAGCCAAGTTGCGATATACCCATAAGTGGCTCACTAACGCGCGTAACAGCGGTACTCGCCGCGTTACGGGAAGAGCAAAATTATCACACGTCGACATTGACCCAGCGTGTAGGGACTACAGTCGCGTTTAGCGAGAATCTGATAAGGTATGGCGTTTGGTAGACAGACGTGTAACACACGCCGTGAAGGCAATTACGTCGCTTGCTCCGGCTGCGGATCCGTCAATATGTACATTGGCATTCTGATTATGGAGCCTGACGCGGTGACGAATGCGACGCTTACCTTGCCTTGCGACGAAGTGCTTCCAGCAGGGAAATACACTTCGATGGACTTGTTTTGGTCGTACACTGCGAACTCCGCGAGTTGACCTATTGGTGGAAGATTCTCGTTTGAGGCGGCTGTTGGTCCCGTCTGAGGATCTGTTGCACAAAGCACGACGCTGCTGATTCCGTTGAGATCGGAGCCTGCCCATTCCACGGGGCCGCGAGATAGTCTGACTATGCGAGGGGGCTTGCGATTTTCGATTATTGGTGGTCGCGTGATCGGCGTGGTCTCTATCGGCATGGGAAGCAGGTAAGGGTCAGCCGTTCCAATCCTGACGATGATGTTTTGATATTTCCTTGCAATAGACGCATCTATTTCAAATCGATAATCGACCTCACTGGTTTTCGATAATTTGGGATCTCCCTCTGCGTATATTTTGTCGAGTTCAACGCTAATTGACGTTGCGAAACCCAGTGGGTGTGCGATTCGAAAAACAGACTTTTCCTCGTCTCCTCCAAGCCGAGAAATCGAAGGCTCGGTAAAACTGAGCGGGAACGACGCAATGAATTCGGGCCCACAAAACGGAGCGGTGAAGGTAACAGATGGATTTGCTGCCAGCGTTTTCGCACTGATCCATGCGCCGACCCGTATAAACTTGGCCGTGCCGATGGGTTGGTTCGGAGTGACTGTAGCAGCGTCCGGGGTAATATTTTCATAGTCGTAAGGCGGTAATACTATTTCGTCGCCGACTAGCAGCATAGGTTCAGGCATATTTTCGAAGTTCTTTGTTGTGAGGTCCAGTCCTACCCCCTCGCTGTTGGAGCTTTTCACGTCGATCGTGACGCGGAATTTCCTGGTGTATCTACTTGGTTTGATTGATGCCCTTGAAATATAGAAACCTTCCATCGGTCTGCTTCCTGGCGGCACTTCAAGTCTGAACGATGGTCCGAAACGCCCGTTCAGAACGGCATCCCCGATCGCAAGTGATGCAACGGTGGTTGTGAACTCCAAGGCTTGTTCTGACTTCAGAGTAAGGGAATTCTGTTCTTCACCGAATGTTGTTCCTCCAACGGTGACTTTGGTTCCCGAGAAGAAATTTGTGCCCTCCACAACGACCGTCGCCTGGTCTGGTCCTGAATGGACCCACCTAATTTTGTTGATCGAGGGAGTCAGGCTGGATTGCGTTTTGGCATTGTTGGGGACGGTAAGGGATTGCCCCTCACCAAGGACAAGCTTTGAGTTGTCGATTTTCCATGGTAGAAAGCGCCATCTCGCTCGAGACGCCAAGGTCCGTCGGTTATACCTGCGCCAATAGGTACGTGTCCGGATTTCCAAGGTAACGTCGCCGGCTTGAGGCGTGTCTTTTTTCGGGATAGCAACCACGGCTAGCATCTGCCGCGTCCCAGCTGTAACGCAGCTTTGCCCAAGGACAGGTCGGAATTCCCAGCCGAAGATTGACGCTGGCTGATGCTCGCCAAAGAGACGGGGTACCGTATCCTGTCCACGCTCAAACGATACAGTATCCGAGTCACGATGGACGTAGAGTTGCCGAAATCTGCGTTTGCTACCTATATTGAATTTCAACGGCTTCGCTACGCCCGAGCCACCAAGTGAATAGGCCATGGTGTTTAACAGCAGTGTGTTATAGGTCTTCTCCTGTGGGATTAGGGCGACTAGCGAGATTGGAGCAGTGGTTTCGGCCACCCGAACGCCAACTTCGACAATAGCGACGCAGTTCTCGTCCCCGAATTGAGGATTGATTGATACCTGAAAACCCAGGACCGTCTGAATCCTCGTGCCATTGTCGAACATGCGGTCCGTCAGTGAACGTTCGTAGAGCAGTTCGAGGTTCATGATCTGCGAGGCCAGGTTGAGCTGACTGCCCAACAGGTCGCTGGCTGCCAGGCCGACCTCAACCTTCTTGTCTTCGTTCTGGAACGTTGGGTGAGTTTCCTGCTTCGTATCTTGCTTGTCTTTGGATGTCTTTAAGGCGGCCGTGGCCGGTATTGCGGCTCGTTCGACCTTTTCGTGGGAGTTAGGTCCGATACTGAGAGTGTGCAGAGTGTCCGACGATGTATCGCCTTGCATCACGGACAGGCTTTCGGTGATATTTTGATTAACTGTCTTTAGCGCGGAAAGGCTGGCGCTCAATCGCTCGATCCGCAACTGGAGGGAGCGGTTGTCAAAGGCCTTTGCGTTTCCGACAATGATACCGTTGCCCGTCGCGTCTTTGGGCCCGTAGCGTCGATACGCGACAACCTGCGCGCAAGCATAAAGCACGCATGCAACAACGACGCCAGCGAAGGAGGGCCAATGTGCTGATATGAAGCAAATTACTCGCATACGTATTCGTATATTATGGTTCCATCTGCTTCAACACGTCCTCTCAACACGGGTGAAGTCGGGGGCGGACAGACGGGGCCGCCCCTTGTTGAAAGCTCGATCTTGATCGACCTGACCACACCGTCGGAGATTCCGAGGTCCGCGGCAGCCTGCTTGGCCGCGTCAAGTAATTCTTCGGCCGGGGAATGAGCTTGATTACTCGTGGACATGTGTGTCTCCAGCAAAGATTATCGTTGTCGAAAGCTATTCCTAGTCAGGCGCCTAGGCACTGGTAGGGAAGTTGGCATTGCCGTTACGGTTTTGACTGCACCTCAGCACTTACCAATAAGCCGCTCCATCGAACTGAATCTAGCGCACATTGTTCGTTTTAGATGCCGGCTGATCAGACGGGGCTATACAGAGGCGCAGAATTTGTTGAGCACAGGAGGAGCGCCTCTTGCATGATAGGACAGGCATGGCGGTGTGACGAGGCATTCTGCGAGGAATGTACGATCGGACACATTTCACGTTTGTCGGCGCATGCAGACATGACTTCGTGGCTTGCGATATGTCTCCCGGGGGTTCGAGTCTCCCCGAAGCTCGAAGTGGTTCAAAGCCGAGCACGAATCGGTCAGAGTCAAGCGGCCACCTTATGTTTGACATCCTCACGCTGCTCCGTCCGAACTTCCGATGCAGAATTTCGCGCTATGCAATGAAGCGACCATTGAAAGGCGTGCGGAACCTGCGTCCCTGCTGTCAGTTCAGTCAAAGAATTCCACGGTTCGGTAGGGAACTTTTCAGAGAGGTCGACCGACGCCGGACGCGGACCGGGACTGGCGAACAGAGGTGTAACGAGCAAGCGGTCGCGCGGATCCGGACTGTCGGGAATCCAACCACCAGGCAGCATTTGCGGCGTATCGGGAGTGTCGCCCCACACGCTCCGCGTTAAGCCGAGGCCCGCAGTGGCGGCTAGACCCGCAGCTAGGATCCTACGCCGATCAAGGGAACTCACCATATCCATCTCCTCGAAGATGTCTGCACGGCTCAAGGGCTTTTACGCTGTCACACCGTTATTTGAAAACAGCGGCCGCGCTTTCAGGCTGACCCTGTTCGTTGCGGAGGACGACGCGAAGGAGGACTTGCTTCGCTTCCTTCGAGTAAAGGCCGCGAGCTTTTGGATTTCGGGAAAGACAGCATGCGTGCGAAGCGAACGACGTATACGGGGTGAGTTCCGCTCAACGTCACCGGAATCAGGTCGTCGTCAGCAATGAGCAGCCCGGGCCCTAGCGGTACCCGGTAGCACAAGGCCGCATTGGTGTAGCCTGGACAGGGGCACGGCCCTGGAAAAGTTTTCGGGCAAGGTCTTTTGCTGACCGCCCGGCTCGCCAGGTCGACGATCGTGCCGTACTCCAAATCGCGCTCCCGCGGATCGACGTATCGATCGATGAGTTAGACTGCGAAAGCGTCGGCGCGTAATTCAACTTGGTATTGAATGTAGCGGAAAACTGGGAAGCCGTTTTCAGTGCCCTGATAGGCCGCATATTTATCACCATATGCTCCTATGAAACGGACAAGCTTCGAGCCGTCCTCGATGCGATCTACGCGGAAGCATGCCTGATCGCTGAACATACCCTTCTCGCTGACAAGTAGGTTCACTTTAGTGAAGTTGCTCCGAACGCTCGCCTTGCCGCTCTCCGAAAACATTCAACACTCCGTTCGCACGAGAGCTTTTGCATAGTGTTGTCGATGACGTCGCGACGTGAATAGATCGCCTCCGGCTGGCCATCGGCGGCCTGATGGCACGAGGCCAAGCCTATAGCTTGTGAGGAAAAGCAAGTGCGTTGCGCGGCGCGCTCTGGTTTCCAATATTTCCGATACTTTCAGGACGAAATTATGACTGTAGTTTGCTGCTGGCTCGATAGTTCATACAACCGCCGTCGAATTACGGCGATCTCCGACGCCAGAGCGTCGAGCAGTCCGTCGAAAACGCAGATCGATAGGCTCAATGACAACACCACAAAGCTGTTCAGGACAGTGGTCAACTGCTATGACCTCGACAACCTTGACCTCGAAACAGGCGCGTGGAAGAACCCTTATTTTTCAACGGAAATCGGCCTTGGCTTCGCCGGATCATGCTACGAAGCGATGTCAATCATCGCGCTCTATCAACGCTGTGTGTCTCAACTGGTAGCCGATAGCAAACCGGCAAGCCGCGCAACGCCTACGGGTCTTGTCAACATATTGCTAGCAATTGCGCAAAAGTGGTTTTGTACCCATGCCTGGGCCGAGGACGTCGCGGTGACATTTCTATTGTTCGGCTTCTCTCCGTTGGATGGCCTTCCATGGGCTGCGGAGATTCGGCACGCGAAGGGCACCGGTACGACGCTGACTAACGTCTCTTGGAATTTGCCGGAGCAGGAGACATACATCTTTGGAGATGTTTCAGCCGCGGTGAAAAAGGAGATGGACGACATCCGCTTGTCCATTCAGAAGCATGCGAAAAACCTGCCCAAGGGAACAGACTCCGATAGTCGTTTCGCATCCTCGCTTGAACTCGCCAAGCACCAAATCGGACAAAAGAAATTCGTTGAGAGCATCGTGCTTGAGAAATCACCAACACATTCAAGGAGACAATTGGCGGTGTGCTTCAAAAGATCGAGGTCTACCCGCTTGAGGACAACCGTGCGGTCGTTTCCTACTCCAAGCAGGACTCGACGGACATTCTCGATGCTCTACCTCCGGCGGGGGACGCCCTCTACTTCATTCCAATAGCCGGGGCAGTAGGGTTTGGCAGCCAGATAGGCGAGAACTCAAAATAACAGGCGTTACGGTTGGTTATGGCTAACTGCGCTGGCGGGAATCGCAAATTCGCAGTACGAGGAGGTTGACGGCGAGATATACGACGTTTTGACCGTACCACTTGTCACGCGTCGGCCGATCTCATAGCCGCCCGGCGAGAATGCCCATCCTTCCGACTGAAGGGCGCGGGCGGTGACCGCTAGCGTGGACGGGCTGCGACCGGTGACACAAAAAGGGCAGGAGACCTTCGTCGTAGGATCGACCATCACGCCCGCGGACGCCGATCTCGGGACCAGACCGACAGTCTGACTGGAACGCGTCGGGCGAGCCGTCGTTGCGCGCCAGCGTAACGGACCCGCCACAATCGGCACACGCTACGGTTTTAACTTCGCGCGAGTCGTCGGGAAGAATGGTATCGCCGGTAGTACCGCAGGTGGCACAGCGGTAGCCGAAACGGATCTGCGCTGCCATGTAGGTCAGTTTCAAATAGTTGAACTTAGGCCAGACTGACTGTCAGTCTGACCGACGAGGATGGCCGACCCAACCGGCCGGTTATTCAATCGCTGCGTTCTGTCGGATCGTAGTTGATTCGCGTCGACCGAATTCGGTTACACCACGGTTACACAGCGTCCAGAAACGAAAAAGGGTTACAGGCAAATCACCTGTAACCCTTTGATATTCCTGGTGGAGAGGAAGGGGATCGAACCCTCGACCTTCGCATTGCGAACGCGACGCTCTCCCAGCTGAGCTACCCCCCCACGTCTGAAAAATATTCTAGCACAGCAATTTCAATGGAGCGCCTTCTGGTATCAGGAGCCAAAAGGAACCTGATCGCGCCGCCATTTGTTCCATTCTTCGAGCGGCGCAGAGATTCAGTGGCTACATGTTGAGATCCGTGCCCTCCAACAATCTGAAATATCCAATTTCGAATCCGGCTCAGCCGCCATCAGCAAGCGATGCAGGCCCAAGGGGATCCAACTGGTCTGCCACAGTCAGCGCCCAGCGCGCCCACGCTTCGCGCTCACCGTGAAACGCGCGGCCCTCTACTGCATGTGCTGAGGCGGTTGTTGCCGCCACAGACGCGCGAATCTGTAGCGCCTGATTGTGCGATGTGACTTGGGCTAGCAGGTGGGAAATAGCGTCTTTTCTCTGCCTGCAGACGCCTTTCGCGATCTGTCTGCTCGGCCGCCTCCTGTGCCTTCCGGGTCTGCTCGATGTTTTCCTCGAAGCTGCGCCTGTCCCACTCGTAAGAGAACTGCCGCGCCTTGCGGTACTGCCGCTCGACACCGATCTCCAGCAGTCGGTCTTCCAGTTTGCCGTCTTCGTCGTCACTCCAGAAACCGTTCTTCCCGTTCACCATGCTCCCAGCGAGCGACCTCGACCTCGACCTCGATCGCCATCGGCTCACGCTTCTTATCATTACTTTGACGTTTGCGTGATCGCAGGCTTGCCAGCGTCTCTACCTTCATCTTGACGTGCTGATCACCAACGCGAGCCCCAAGTTCGCGGGCTTCGGGTCCCCGGGCAAATCCCCGGACATCCGTCCGAGCGAGCCGCACGAACAGGTTATTCAGGAACGTCAGCCGCCGTTGCTCGAAGTGGCTCTCAAAGCGCGGTTTGTCGAACGAGTATCGGCTTTTCACCATCGCCTCGCGGCGTTCCTCGTCTTCGCGAAGCAGCCGTGCGATTTGTGCGTGCGCATTATCGAGACCGCGTAAGAACCTGAATTTTGATGGCAACGCACGACGGATTCGCGCTTCGACAGCATCCAACGTCTCGTCGTAGACCGGCGGCTCGGGCGGCAGACTTTCCCGTTTCATACCGTCATCGTTGCCGTCGCTGCCACGTGTGTCGTCAACCCTGAACATCTGGGGCCGTCCGGATCCGACCTCCACGCGATTTGACGCGCCCGGGGCACGCGGCGGCAGCGGGGGGCGTGCGACGCGCTTGCCCGCACTCAGCTTCGCCCAGTAACCACGTGGCGGTAACGGTATGTCGCTATGCCGGCATGCCTTAGCGAGTCCCACGTCAGAAATGAGCAACGACTTCGCCAGTGTCGTGATCGGGCCGGTCCAGACTAAGTCATACAACTGTTTTCTCGTGGATATATGAGCCAAGACGGCCTCCTTAGGAAGGTAGCGATTTGACAGATTGCCGTATATCGAAAGCCACGATCGTGACAAACTGCCGCTCAACTCATGACGAGCGTTTAATGCGATACGACGTTGAAGTCGCGCTCGAGATGCTGTAGCAAGGCCAATTGGCGTAATCCCCGAGTGCGTTGTGGAAGATGCAACCGACGCGCCGTGCGGACCACCTGCCCTTTGTCGCGGGAACGTTGCGAGTATTCTGATCACCTTACACGATGGGCGCCTGCGCCTAGGCATGACTCGCCCGCCAGTTGGGATCGGTTCGCAGGTGCAAGTGCTGCCGGATGCGGCATGCTGGTAGGCTGACGATGAGGAGCAGCTTCGATTCGACGTATCCGAAAGGAGCACCGCCTCGCTCACGGCGGCATCTCAAACAGTGGGTGTCAACTTATCCTCCGGTAGAAGCGAGGAATGTCCATGGAAACTGCATCGATGCTGCTGCAAATCGACAGGCATGAGCTTTATGACGAAGTGTGGACAACGCCGATCACCCAGTTGGGAGTCAAGTACGGCGTCACAGGCCCTGACATAAAGAAGCGTTGCGTTCAGCTTCAGATCCCGTGCCCACGAGCCGGATATTGGTCACGACTTCGTCACGGATACCCTTCCGAAAAGCCGCCCCTGCCTCCAACTTCAATCGCTGCTAAGCCGGTGGCGCCTACGTTGAAGATTGCTCGCCCCCGCAAGGGACGCCCACGCATCGACCGCATCAGCGCGTCGACGTCGCAGACCTCTAAAGAAACTATGAGTTCGCCGGCAGCCTCATTAAAGCGGGACTCTCAAAGAAAATGGCATCCCGTCGTTAAAAAGGTACGTGAAAACTTGCTCGCCTCAGTCGAGCAGGCCGCCCTGCAAAAAAAAGCGCTACGATTGGGAGGCCGCGCATCCGGGAAGGCAATATCCCCATTCCGACAAGGTATATGGACGCTGGGAATACTTTTGTGATGGAGGGCAGATTCTTGCCGCGACCCACCGTAAATCACCAACAAGATTGTCGCTCAATAGCTATGAGCGTGGACTTGCTATCCTTAACCTTGTCTGCCACTCGGCGCAACAGCATGGATATTCTGTCAGCCTCACAGATCAGGATGCGCGAATTGCTTTGACTAAAGACGGAGCTCGAGTAGAAATTCGTATTTCCGAAAAATTGATTGCAGGATTTCGCCAGAGGACAAGAAACTGGGATAAAAAGATTGAGCAAGTCAAAACATTGACCGCCACTGGACACCTCATATTGTATTTCGATCCACAAGGCGGAACAGAGGCTTGCATTACCGAGAAACTCGGGAGTCCGCTGGAACAGCAAACAGACAAGATAAATCAAGTGATCGATGCGAAGCATGCAACCTCAATCGCGCACGTCGTCGAATGGGCAAAGAGAGACCGTGAGTATGCAGAGGCCGCTGAACGACGACGAGTAGCGGAAAAAATTCGCAAGGAAGCGGAATTTCGCCGAAAGCAAGAGCACGAACGTCGTGATGCTTTCGTAGCTGAGGCGAAAGATTGGGAGACTGCAGTGCTGTTGCGGAAATACTTGGCGATGTTAGACGGCAGAACCCGTGATTGCGACACCACGTCCAGCGACTACGTTACGTGGCGAACTTGGGCCGGGGGCGTTGCCGATGACCTTGATCCGACGAACAAACGGCTAATACAGGTCCAATGAGCGATAAACTCGGGACTTCAACCGGCAAATTTCACGGGTCATCTATCAAAGGCGCGTCGAGGGGCGGTTGAGCCTGTGAGAAGGGGGCGATCGTGTGAACCGGGTGCCCGGGCGAATTGCTATGCTGCGAGACACAGCAAGTCTTTAGACATCGGTTGCCTGAACGTGACGCAGACTGAATATCGACTCTTCATCGATGATCTTCGCGAGCCAGTTGCCCCGGATTGGACGGTCGTCCGCACATCCTTGGAAGCTATCGAGATCATCGAGGACCGCGGCTGTCCGTACGAGATTTCGTTCGACCACGACTTAGGTGGTGACGACACCGCGATGGTTGTGGCGAAACGGCTGGTGGAGATGGACCTAGACGCAGGTGGCGCGTTCATTCCGGCCGGTTTTGTGTACTCCGTGCACAGCGCGAACCCCATTGGCAAACGCAACATCGAGGGACTGCTTGATGCTTACCTGCGAAAGCGGCAAACGAACCGCTGAAACTACGGTCCAGCCAACTGCTACCCGGCTAAGTGACCGACTCGATGATCTTTGTTTGTCGTCCCACGCAGGTTCGCGTGGAAGTGCCGCACGGTTCAATGTTCTTCTCGAAAAATTGCGCTCGGGAACATATGCGACGATGAACCGCCAGCAGCGCCGAGATTTTTCCCGTATGGTGCATGCAAACGGAGGCCCGGATCTCGTCTCGCTCAAGTTTGTCGATGTCGAGCCGTTAATCGTGACGACAAGCGCCAATCGTTACTAAGTGAACGAGCCAAGAACCTAAGAGATAAGTGGGTTGAAAGAACGGATGACAGCACTCCACTCGACATTCGCGCCGATAGGCAGCGGTGAATCGTACGCACTGAAACACAAGACGGTAGGCGAAATACGCGGGCACTTCCTGGTGCCGAGCTATCAGCGAGGCTACCGATGGGAACGATCCGACGTCTTGCGCCTGCTGGACGACATCTGGGGTAGCGAGGGAAAAGCCTACAGTTTGCAGCCAATCGTCGTGAAGTTGCACCGCGATGCCGAGTATCCCGAGCAGCAGGAATGGGAATTGATTGACGGCCAGCAGCGACTGACCACGCTCTACCTGATATTTCGTTTTATGGAGCGAGATGGGAGACAAGGCCTTCGCGCGCCTTACTCGATTTTCTATCAAACCCGCTTGGGTAGTGAGCAATATCTTAAAACGCTTGATGAATCGGTACACCTCACGAACATAGACTACTTTCACCTCTACCAAGCGTATCAGGCCATTGACGAATGGTTCAACCGTCGTGGCGACATCCACGCGCGCAACCATGCGGCAGGAAGTATTCACCGCTACCTGTTTGATTCGGTGCGCGTGATTTGGTATGAGGCGTCATTCGAAGTTGAGGCTATTCCTCTGTTCACTCGGCTCAACGTAGGTCGTATCCCGTTGAACGATGCGGAACTCGTAAAAGCCGCGCTTCTCTCCAAGGCGCGTAGCGTGTCGCACGATCGCGCACACGAAATCGCGGCACAGTGGGACGGCATTGAGCGCGACCTGCACCAACCTGATGTCTGGTCGTTCATTGCCGGTCTGCAATCGGGCACGGACGACGAACGGTACCCGACTCGCATCAGCCTGCTGCTTGACTCGCTCGCAGACCATCAGCCTCGCGACACCGACGCGGGTCAACGGCATCGAACCTTCGACGCATTGCGGGAACTCATCGAAATAGACTTCCTCGGGTTCTGGGCGGAGGTCGTCGCGCTCCACGCACAGATACTCGGGTGGCACGACGTCCCGGGCACATACAACCGGATTGGCTACCTCGTCGCCACGGGCGTGAAAATCGGCGACGTGGTCGCCGCCGCGAAAGACAAGCGAAAGAGCGAATTCGAGCAGTACCTGACGCGCAGCATCAGAGACCACTTGCGCGTCGAACGTGACGATATCGAAGACCTCGACTATGAGGAGAAAAGAAGCGGTTACCCAAAACTCCTCAATCTGCTTCTCCTCATGAATGTTGAAACGTGTAGCCGGGCCGGACTGCGGTTTCCGTTCGTCCACCATCTTGGAAAGCGTTGGTCGCTCGAACATATCCATGCACAGAATGCCGACGCCCTCAACAAGGCTGAGCAGTGGCGGATTTGGCTCAGTACTCACGCACGCGCGATCGATGCACTTGGCGCGTACGACGAAAGTCAAACGCAATTGAAAGCCGACATTCAGGCCGCCATGGAAGAATTAGACAGCGGCAGATCCGGTGGATTTACCGGCGAACGCTTCAATGCGTTGAGCATGCGGATACTGCAACTGCTGAACACCGACGGACTGGTGGATCATTCCATTCGCAACCTGGCGCTGCTGTCGAGCAACGACAATAGCCGCTTGAATAGCTCGGTTTTTGAAGTTAAGCGTCAAATGATTCTTGAACTGGATCGAGCGGGAAAATACGTGCCGCCGTGCACGCGTAATGTGTTTCTGAAGTACTACGCGGACGCCGACGCGCAGCAACCCCATTTCTGGAGCGAGCAGGACAAGACGAGTTATCTCGACGCGATTCGCGATCTGCTCAAACCCTACCTTACCTGATTGCATCGGAATTGCTCTTTTCTTCATGAATGCTCCCGTGTCTCGGTCTTTGGCGCCGGCGACGCCACCGTCGCTCGTCAGTTTCGCCACTCTTTTCGGGCGAGAAATCTGCAATCTCGTGATAACCGGAATCGAAATTCCGCTCATTCAACGCGATTATGCACAAGGCCGGAACACGGCAACCGTCAAACATATTCGTGAAAAGTTTGTGGCTACGCTATGCGATGCGTTGATGTGCGGCGGCAAGCCCGTGGACCTCGACTTCGTATTCGGTGACGTGGAAGAGTCGGGGAATTTCGTGCCTCTCGACGGGCAGCAGCGATTGACCACGCTATTTCTGTTGCATTGCTATCTAGCGTGGCGAACAGGAGTGGACAGCATGCAGCAGCCTTGGTCCCGCTTCAGTTATGGAACGAGACCCGGCGCGCGCGACTTCTGCGCGTTCCTCACTCGGTGCAGTCCGGAATTCAAAGGATCCCCGTCCGTCTGGATCACCGATCAGCCCGGCTATTTGCCCACGTGGCGGCACGACCCGACCATTCAGTCCATGTTGGTGGTGCTGGATACGTTCCATGCCATCTTCGCGAAGACCAGCCTCGTTGACGTTCAAGCCGCATGGCAGAGGCTCACCGATACGGAAGACCCGGCAATCCGCTTCCACGTGCTGCCGGTTAAGGCGAATGGCCTTACCGACACCCTCTACATCAAGATGAATTCGCGAGGCAAACCGCTCACCGATTTCGAAAAGTTCAAGGCCCATTTCGAAGCGTTATTTAGGAAGGCGGGGAATGCGGAAAAGGCCGATTATTTCGCCAAGAAGATCGATACCGAGTGGTCCGACTTGCTGTGGCCATACCGTGACGCCGACAATCTGATCGATAACGAGTTTTTGAATTATTTCCGCTTCATTGCGGAAGTCAACGCTTGGCGATCCAACATTGAGTTCGACTCGCTGACGAGCGACGAAGAACTGGCGGAACGGGTGTATGCCGGGCGGGATTCTAGCGCTAGCGTAGAGTTTCTCTTCCACGCTTTGGAAACTTGGCAAGGCGTAGACATCCGTGCGGAGTTCGCGGGTTACTTTCGGGTTGGCGCGAGAGCAGAGAGTGATGGCGGGGACTGCCTGCGCCTCTTCAATCCGATCGATAAGGAGGGTGTCGATCTGTTCGGCGCCTGCTGCCGGAACTACCGAAAGAATTCGTGGACTCTCGCTCACACCCTGCTTTTCAACAGCGTGCTGGTGCATCGCAGGAACACCAAAGGCGGGCGACCCAACCCGCTCCGCCTGATCCGAAATCTGATTGAAGCATCGAAGGACGAGATCCGCACTGGCGAGCGCAACAGCATGCCGCGCATGCTGCAAGAGATCGACGGGATCGTGAATGACGGGGATCTTGCGAAAGTTGTCACGTTCAATCAGGCTCAGGTCAGGAGCGAGATCGCGAAAGCCGACATGCTGCGCGTCGCGCCGCAACTGGTAGCGACCCTTTACCACCTTGAGGATCACGATCTGTTACGCGGCGGCGTCACCGTGTTCGATCTCGATACCGCCCATTTTTGTGCGCGTGCGCAGGCGTTTCTTGTGATATTCGATAAGACGGTGCGAGGACAAAGCTGGATAGACGTCACCGCTGCGCTGCTTGCGAAAGGCGATTACTCGCGTAAGGAGTTGCGTGGTTCAAACCATACGTTGGCGGATTTCGGTGCACCCCGAAACGACGAACCTTGGCGTGAACTCTTCCGCGGGAAGAAGGGCGAATGTACTCACCCCGCTTTGAATCCATTGATGGATTTGGTTGATGACGTTGCCCGGAAACAACTCACTCTCGCGGCAATTCGCGACTCCTACCTGAACGCTAGCGGTACGGCTAAAGACTGGCGATACTATTTCGTCAAATACGAAGCAATGCGTGACGGCGCTTCCGGGCGCTACACCCTCAGCCCCGACGGCGGATATCAGGTCTGCATGCTGAACAAGACGCGATTGAGCAGCAACTATCGCGACCCCTACCTGCTCGCAATCGTTCTCAAAAGCGGTCTGGCGAGAAGCCGGATCGCCAACCCGAACTGGCCGAACAGTTTCTCCGGGTTCGAAACGGCGCGTCGCGCGCTACTACTCATCAATAGCGGTCTGGCAGTCCGCAGCGTTGCGGGGGGGTGGGAAATCGCGGGCGTGGCGAGTAGTTCTGCGCATAGTGAAGCTTGGGACGGCATCTGCGAGACGCTTGGTATCGATACGACTACGGATACCCGACTCTACGCGATTCCGCAAACCGGCGGCATCGACGACGAGGACCGAGTTGAGAAGGGCGCACAACTTCTGCGCCACATGGCGGAGTGCAACCTCTGATTCGCCTCTGAGGGGCCGGCGAAGGAATTCACCAAACCGCGCCGACTGGCCGTCCAATTTACAGAACATAAAGGACGCCCGGATTTCCATATCGAACGGTCGTTTTGGGGCCCGGTAAGGCCAATTCACGTTATCAGCTTGCGACCGCACAGAACCAGATCACGCGACTGTCTCAGTCCGTTACCCTCTCCGGTCATACGTGGTTGTGCCGCCACGACGGCCGTTTACAGAGGCGGATTCAACGGGTCGATGCAACACCTGGAATCTGAGAGCAGCCGAGGTGTCGCAAATGAAGCCGCGACCGAGAATTTACTACTCCGGGACCCAGAAGGCGCTGATGTGGGACCGATGGCGCAAGGGCGATACAATTCATCAGATTGCCTCGATCGAGGCCATTCTTCGGTTCAGCGGATACTATCGGAGACCGGCGGCATCCAGCCGCTGCAAAGGCCCGCGCGCCGCGGGCATTGACGCTCGCTGAGCGCGAGGAGATATCCCGCTCCCTGTTGTCCGGATTATCGATTCGGGCGATAGCAGCCAGGCTGGGACGCGCTCCTTCCACTATAAGTCGCGAGTTGCAGCGCAACGGAGGCAGCCAGGGCTATCGAGCAAGCCAGTCGGATGTGTTCGCCTGGGAGAGGGCGCGTCGGCCGAAGGTTTGCAATTGGTGCGAAACCAGACGCTGGCGCGAGTTGTCGGTGGTTCCGGGTCACCGGCAAGCTGGCTCGCCTCTACGGTTGCATCCGCCGTATCGCAGGCGGATTCGGTCCCGATACGCCCGCTGCGCGGCAACTGGTTTATGCGCCACATCTAGCGCTCTTGATGGATCTCTACTTCAAGCATTCCGTTCGACTGTGCGACGCGCGCAATAATGAGGTTGATGATGGCACCGGGCGCATTGGTGCTCAGGTTTATAACGATTTCGTCGCTGTATTCCGACAGGCATTGATGGTGAGGAATCTGCTGCGGCGGGAGCTTCATAACTGGGGCTGGAGTAGCGAACAAAATGCTGCGAACCTGCATGCCTACCTGGACGGCCTGTTCGCCAAACCCGGCAGCCTCACCGTGGTGCATCTTCGTCTGTTTCATACCCGTGAGCGGTCTGCTGTGAGCCTTGTTCCGGTTGAGGATCAGATGCGTGAGCTTAATGCGGCTTTGCGCAAGGTGCTCGACGACAAGAGGACGGAAGCCGAGCAGTTCGGCGCGGTCCAGCGGGATCACGCGGATCAGGTCGGCGAATATTGGGTGGAGCGTGCTACTGGCGGTCGCGGGCACTACCTGCGTGGCGACGCAACCCCACTGCTATATGGTCCGGATTGGGTGCATGGCGAGGTCAGCGTCGACGATGTCGGAAAGCGTGAAAAGCTCAAGGAAACGCGTGGCTATCTGACCATGCGCCGATCTCTGGTGCGCCTGCAGGGCGAGCCTCCGGGCGAGTATTTCGGCATGCGCAAGCGTGAGGCTCGCCGTACTCGTACAAACCCTTGGTGTTTCAAAGGTCGCTCGGCGACAACGGGACCCGACGGCCGCCGCTCGCCGGTTCAGGTGTCGACGACCAGTTTCAGCCCCGGCGCCGTTCAGAAGTCCGGGCGACGGCGCGGGCGAACGACTC
>Ga0256889_1000084_pt1 | contig 22533 bp, 1 predicted proteins | sample MC6MC0512MT_FD_186338 | JGI IMG/M metagenome (GOLD analysis project Ga0256889, IMG submission 186338) | Metatranscriptome of enriched soil aggregate microbial communities from Iowa State University, Ames, United States - MC6-MC0512-MT... | ecosystem: Environmental > Terrestrial > Soil >...
ATCATCTACTGGAAGAGACTCCAAGATGAAACTCTATCAAGTATTGCATCTTTGACTCAGAACTTGTTTAATGACAACGTGCGGGATGACTCTAATCATCCAAGTGTGTTTTTGTATACTCCAGAGAGATTCATTGTTCCTGTCAACCCAACTAAAGAAGCCCGCAGAGAAATCACAAAGCACGAAAGTGTTGCTTGTAACCGAGAATTCACAGTATCCTTGGCTACGATAGGATTCCTGTCACATAACTTCTCACGAATCCTAGTCCATGTCCCTGTAGATCGGTTAACTTTCCCTCCGCAACTAAATCGCAGAATTTTCCGCTGATATGTTGAGAAAAAAAAGCTATCATGATAGAATCATGATGCCCATATCCATGGGGATGAGACGGAAAGAGCGAGAGTTCACGAATGCCACACAATCCATGGATGTGTCTGCAATCGCCAAGTTCTTTTTGATTGTTTCCTATTTTCGACTACAGCGTCGGCTCATTTTTTTTCCGGTCAAGGAATTAATTTACAGTGGTATCTCGCTCCAGGGATAGACGGTGTGGTCAACACCTGTGTGCGAGTTCACAGAGAGAAAATCAACCAATAATAATATCTCTCTTTTGACAAAAACAACTCAAAGGCATTAACAATGAATGCCCTCCTCGGTGACGGCACGAAAAAGAAGAAGAAACGAGATCCAAGGATGAAGCTTAAGGTCTCAAAAACTATATCATTTCTGTGTTCAACGATATTTTTACTGTTGTTGTTATGGAGTTGCAATGTAACATATGCTCAGGTACCTTCTTGTAACGGTGTTTTAGCAAGTGATGCCTCTGTTTGTTCGGCTCATGGTTTCTGTATCGCAACTGATACTTGCTTGTGTCATGATGGATATGATTTGCCAAATTGTGCCACGAGAGGATCAGGTCATGTGTTTTCATCGGGCAATAACACCTATAGACAGTTGGGAGATCCAATGTTTACGAGTTCAACCACCACAATGATTCGAGTGGGAGATTATTTTGGTTTAATGAGAGTGGAAGTAATCTCATCTGGTGATGGGTTCTCCATGGCTCTCACAACAAAGGGCGAAGTGTTTGCATGGGGTGCGAATAATTATGGTCAGTTGGGACTTGGATTTACTTCTGCTTCTGAAGCCATTCCCTCCATTCTTAGAGGTGATTTGCAAAACAAGAGAATTGTTTCGATTTCTGCTTGTTTTTATCATGCATTGGCAGCTGATGTTGATGGAAATGTATACGCATGGGGAACTAACAATGCAATTGATCGAAATACTGGCGGATGGCTTGGTGTTGCTTCTGGAACCAATTATTACTCTCCAAAGAAGGTGAATGGCCCTGCAGCATTTAAAAACGTGATCAAAGTCAGGTGTGGAAAATATCATTCCGTTTCTTTAGGCTCGGACAGTACCATGTTTACTTGGGGTGGAAGTTTAGACGGTCAATTAGGCAGTGGTGTTACTAGTTCTAGTGTACCTTCTCCCAATAGAATATTAAAAAGTTATGACGACACAGCTGCTCCGGTTATTTGGGTCGATATTGCTTCTGGTGGGAGACACAATGTTGCCTTGGATGAGAAGGGATTGGTGTGGACTTGGGGTGCTACCGATTTGGGGCAAACAGGTAACGGAGATACAGCAGCAATAACACAAACAATTCCTTTTCTTGTAACATCTGTATCATCGATTATTGGAGTGGCTGCTTCCGCAAGTTCCACATATGCATTGAATAGTGATGGTCAAATGTACTCATGGGGATCCAATAGCAACGGTGAACTCGGCAACTCAAGTATAGCAACATTAACAGTTTCACCTGTTTTGGTGACAATTATGACAAGTAGTAATGTCAAATATGTAATGTCAGGATTTTCTGCTACCAATGTCTATGCTATTGTTTCAGACTCCACTGTTTACTCTTGGGGCAATAATGCCGATGGGCAATTTGGTATTGGATCAGTGGGAACGAAATATACTTCTCCAAAGGTGATTAGTGCTCCCTATCTTGCCAGCGCAATTACAATGATCACTCCAGGATCTACACATTCAATGTATCTTGTTGACTCCTCAATTTGTTTCTCACTGTTTCAAAAGGACCCTTTGGTTTGCTCAGGTCATGGTAATTGTACATCGAATGATGTTTGTCAATGCAAGAGTGGGTATACCGGGCTTGATTGTAGTTTGCCCTATTGCTTTGGCAAGAATGCATCAGATAACATGGTTTGCTCTGGACATGGACAATGCTTAACAATTGATACTTGTTTGTGTCATCAAGGTTATTCAGGTCAGAATTGTGAAAAGAAAGATGAAGGTTTCCTCTATGCTTCCGGCGATAATAGTTTTGGACAATTGGCAGATAACTTGGGAAGGACTGGCGTGTCCAGAATGATTCCTGTTAGTGCTTCTGCATTTGCTGGAGTACACATCAACTCTGTTGCATCTGGCATGTCTTACTCTTTGATTTTGCTGGTCAATGGCACACTCTTTTCAGTTGGAAAGAATGATTATGGTCAGTTGGGAGATGGTTCGACCACACCAAGAAGCAGTCCAGTGAAAGTTGAAGGATCATTCAACGGACCCATTGTGACTATGTGTGCAGGGTTAACTCACTCATTGGTTGTTGATGAAACAGGAAGTGTTTGGTCGTTTGGAGACAATAGTTATGGTCAATTGGGCACTGGCAACACTGCTCAAACATCCACACCAGTTAAAATAGGAGGTGCTCTCACGGGTGAACGAGTTGTTTCTGTGGCATGTGGCTCATATCATAGCGTTGCTCTTCTCAACAATGGAACTGTTCTTGCATGGGGGAGAAATCACTTCGGGCAGTTGGGAGATGGCACAACTGCGCAGAAGACACTTCCTCAGACTGTTTTATTGACTGGATTATTTTACAAAAGAAGAGTGGCAGCAATTGCAGCAGGAGGATCATTCACGATGGTGATTGCAGATGATGGAACGCTGTATCGTTGGGGTGAAAACTCTTTTGGCCAACTGGGTGATGGCACACTAAACACAGCAACACGCGCCATTGCGTTAAATACAGGAGTACTGGCATCAAAAAAAGTGACGGGAATTGCTGCCAGCAGTTATTCATCACACGTAATAGCTGATGGTCTTCTCTACTCATCTGGATATAATTTAAATGGTCAACTTGGAATTGGCTCAACAACAAACGCATTAAGTTTCCAGAAAGTGGCTGTTCCTCATTCGAACAAAATTGTATCCAGGATATTTGCTGCCGTTTGTAATTCTCAGACTCATGTCAGTGCAATCTCTGATTCTCTTGCCTATGTTTGGGGAAATAACAATTTTGGTCAATTGGGAGACGGAACAAACATTCAAAGAACATCTCCAGTTAATTACCACATTTATTTTCCTGATCGACAAGTTTTAAGCATGGCAGTGGGATGTGTTCATACATTGATTGTGTATGATCTTGCCAAATCTTGCTATGGAGTGTTAGCGGATGAACCATCTGTTTGCTCTTATCATGGAAATTGTAGCACATTTGATCAATGTTTATGCGAAGAGGGATACAGTGGGTTGAACTGTGATTATTTTGAGTGCCACGGAATTGCAAGAGATAATTCTTCTGTTTGTTCTGGGAGAGGAGTGTGCTCAGGAGTGGATGTGTGCTTGTGCAATCCAGGATACTCTGGCTCGAATTGCGAGAAAGAAGTGCGCGGAATCGCTTATTCAATTGGTCAACAATCCAATGGTGTCTTGGCGAATGATGATGTTCCTTCCGTGGGTTATTCACAGATTCCTCTATTGGTTGGTGGACTTTTGACAAAGGTTATCGTGACCAAAGTTGATGGAGGAAACTATTTTTCAATTGCACTCTCTCAAGTTGGTGATTTATATTCATGGGGATCTATCAATAACAATAATAACAATGATAGACCTCAAAAGATATCAAGCAATGTTCTTGATTGTTGTGCTGGTGTTGGCCGAGTGGTTGCCATCAAGAAGGATGGCACTGTTCAAACTTGGGGTTCATATGGGCTCACCACATCGCCGTTGTTTGATACTGGTGAAATTCCAAAGTCGGTCGCATGTGGAGCATATCATACATTAATTCTGACCAATCTTGGAACAGTCTACTCTTTTGGGTATGGCACAACAGGTCAATTAGGAGTGGGATCGACATCAAGCCTCGCAATTGCTCAGAAAGTATTAGGGTTAACAAACATTGCGCAAGTTGCCGCGGGTGATTATCACTCACTTGCTTTGGGAGAGTATGGAGAAGTGTATTCTTGGGGAAGAAATAATATGGGCCAATTAGCCGATACCACATTAACGGATAAAACTGCTCCAGTTCTGGCAACAGGAGCCATTACCACAGAATTAATTGTGCATATCTCTGCGTCTGTCCAGAGTTCTTTTGCAGTGACGAACAAGGGTCAAGTTTATTCATGGGGAAGTAACACGAATGGAATATTGGGTGACTCTTCAGCAGGTACATCCAGACCATTGCCTGGATTGGTTAAGAACATCGATGATGTCCACTTTAAAGCATTGTATCCCAGCAAGAGCACTTCTTGGGTCACTGGCATCAATGAAACGAGTGGTGGATACTCGTGGGGAATCAACACATTCTCTCAATTGGGAGATAAGAGCACAACAACAAGACTGCAACCAGTGAAGCAAGTGGTGAATGAAAACTATCCCTCCACATATTTGGTAGGTGTTGGAGCAGGTCATACACATTCACTTCTCTTGTTGAACGGAACAATTTGCTATGGCATATTGGCAGATGATGAATTGGTGTGCAATTGGAGAGGAACATGTGTTGATGAGGATCGATGTGCTTGTGACTCTGGTTATTACGGAAATGAATGTGAGCTGACAACGTGCTTCGATATTCCTTCCAATAGCTCAACTGTTTGTTCTGGAAATGGAACGTGCGTTGCACTTGATACTTGTTCTTGCATTGATTCTTTCATTGGCAGTAATTGTGAAAAAGCAGTGATGGGATATATTTATGGGGCAGGAAAGAATAGTGATGGACAGCTTGGAGATGATTTGCAGATTGATCGTTCAATTCTCGTGACAACTTCGTTGCCACTTTCCACTGACAAGTATGTGAAGTTTTTGTCTGCAGGATTGGATTTTTCGCTTGCGATCACGCGAGAGGGAGAGTTGTACACTTGGGGTTCAGATTTTTATTATTACGGTTCCGACAAGGGCTTTGGGAGAATCCAACAAATCCGTCCAATTTTGAGATCTAACCTGAAGTTTGTTTCTGGTTCAGCTGCACAATATCACGCTGTTGCAGTGACTGATGATGGAAAAGTTTATTCTTGGGGTTGCAACACTCTTTCATGTGACACAGACTATGACTACCAACAAAGAAGGATAAATATTTATGGTAACTACGAGTATATTCCTCAAACAGCAAAATGCACAGAAACACAATGTTGTGTGGACTCTGTATCAGTCGTTTGTACTTCAAATCCAACAATACTTGGATACTTGGGGTTAGGTCCATCATATTTCTTCAGTGCTACACCTCGAGAAGTCACTGGAATGACTGGAACAGCAATTTCGGTATCATGTGGATTGTATCATTGTTTGGTGTTGATGTCGAGTGGGGCAGTATGGGCATGGGGTGACAACACTTATGGTCAGTTGGGAAATGGTGGTTTTGGCACAAATGTCAGATCTTTTAGTCCAGAACGAGTGGCACCCTCATTAACATCAGGTGGAACTCTGAGTGATGTGAAAATCATTGCAATTTCTGCTGGCTCCTACCACAGCATGGCCCTCAGCTCCATGGGTGAAGTATTTGTGTGGGGTAGCAATGCAAATGGTCAAATTGGAGATGACCTTGTTCGAAGTCCCAACTTGAGTCGATTCCCAAAGAAGATTGTGAGTTCTCCATTGTACAGAATTCCAATCAAATCCATCAGTGCTGGAACATTTTCTTCTTTTGTGATTGGTTCAAATAATAGTGTGTTTGCATGGGGAAGCAACACAAATTATCAGTTGGGTATCAATTCAACAGTCACACAGACCTCAAATCCAGTTGCCTTGAACAATCAAATGCCCATCAATGCAATGTCATCGAGCAGATTTGGAAGTGATTTTGTGATTGCAGGAGATTTGGATGGAAATGGATTTGGTTGGGGATTGGGAAGCAATTATCAATTGTTGAATGGAGTGACTGATAAAATCATTTCGCCACAACCCACACTGAAACTTTATGCCAATCCAGTGACACAAACATACACGAACAGATCGATTGTTGCAGTGGCTGCTGGCACTCAACACTCTCTTTTCCTGCTCAATGGAACTTTCTGTTTTGGTTTATTCTCTGATGATCCTTTTGTCTGTTCATGGAGAGGTGAATGTGTTGCAACTGACACATGCATTTGTCAACCTGATTACTTTGGTCGCGATTGTGGCTTGACCACTTGTTTTGGAGTCAATTCCACTGATTCAACTGTCTGTTCTGGCTTTGGTGCATGTGTTTCGCATGATTCATGCTCATGTGCAACTGGATACACTGGTAAAAATTGCAGTGTTTGGTTGTTTGGTGAAAGCTATTCAATTGGTGCCAATTCAGATGGTCAATTGGGAGATGATTACTATCTCGATCAATCAACTCTCACAAGAACATCATATCCACTTTCATATGGTGAACATGTCCAATTGATTGAAGCTGGTGTTGACTTCACTGTTGCAGTTTCCAGAACGAACAAGTTGTTTGTCTGGGGAAAGAACAGTTTTTACAACTTGGGAACAGGAACGACCACAGATTCATTGAGACCTTTTCAACTTCTCTCTGATCGCAGCATTGTCAGTGCTTGCGCAGGAAAGTATCATGGTGTTGCTGTTGATTCTCTCGGAAATGTATTCTCTTGGGGAAGCAACACTCAAGATGGACGAGTGACATGTCCACTTGGTTCTCCTGCCAGTACTTCCTATTGCTCTGAAACAAGTTGCTCATGTAATCCTTATACATATCCACCGATAATAGGATATCTGGGATTGGGAGGCTCTTACTACTTTTCCGCAACTCCAAAACAAGTTTCACTCAGTGCTCAAATTGTTTCAGTAAGTTGTGGAGCTTCACATACAATAGCACTATCTTCATCAGGAAAGTTGTATGCTTGGGGAGAAGGCTCAAATGGTCAATTGGGAATTGGAAATTGGTTGTATTCAGTTTCTCCAGTTGTGGTTGCTGCCAGCAGTCCAATTCGAGACATCTTCTCCAATGTCAGAGTCGTTCAAGTTTCCACCGGTCTCTATCATAGCATTGCTCTGGGAAGCAAAGGTGATGTTTACACTTGGGGTGACAACAGCAAAGGGCAATTGGGTCATGGAACAACAACAGACAGCCGACATCCTATCCAAGTGTTTACAACAGTACTGGGTCTGCCAGTCATTCAAGTTGTCGCAGGAGATAATTCATCCTATGTGTTGACATCAGATAGTCAAATTTATTCATGGGGTGACAATTCAGTTGGCCAACTGGGTATTGACAGCACCGTTTCGTTTGTCTCCATTCCAACACATGTATCAAGTTTAGCTGGTGCGAGTATCGTTTCTATTGCGACAAGTTCAAGAACAGTGATTGCCATTGCATCAAATGGAACAGCTTATTCATGGGGACTCAATACTAATTCTCAGGCAAATGATGGATCAATCACATCAAAGAGAGCACCAACACTTGTTGTGAATCCTTATCCAACGAGGAAGATTGTTGCTGCAACAACGGGAAATATTTTCAGTGTTTTGGTTTTGAACACCACTTATTGCTTTGGATATCCGATGGATGATGTGATGGCTTGTTCAACTCGAGGAAACTGCACAGATACGGATACATGTGTATGTGCCAACAATTACTTCGGAAATACCTGCCAATTCACAACTTGTTTTGGACTGAACAACACAAACTTGGATGTTTGTTCTGGTCATGGGTCATGTATTGATCATGATACTTGTCAGTGCTCAATTGGTTTCACTGGCAAACACTGTGATCAGCCAGTGTTTGGTTCACTTCGAACAATTGGAAACAATAATTATGGCCAATTGGGAGATGATTACACAATTGCAAGGACGGAGTTGACGAAAACGTATCAATCATTGGCCGATGGAACTCTTGTTCAACTAATCAGCTCAGGTGTTGATGCATCATTTGGAATCACTGTTACTGGAGAACTATTTTCATGGGGTTATGGTACTTCAAAACTCTTTCCAAGTAGAATACTCTCATCAAAGCAAGTTGTGAGTGTTTGTAGGGGATCCTATCATAATGCAGCAGTGACAAGCTCTGGTGAAGTGTATTCTTGGGGAGTGAATACAATGGATGGAACAACAAATACTGCTTCAATAATTGCCGGTCAATTGGGAATTGGCTCTTCCAAATACAGTTACTCACCGACAATAGTATCGGGATTATTGGGAACACCAATTACAGTGGCATGCGGTCACGTGCACACATTAGTTTTGACAAAAGAAGGATATGTGTTCGGTTTTGGTGATGATGAAACATATGGAGCTGTTGGTTATGGTTTGGTGCGAAAGGAAACGATACCTGTTCGAGTTGGTGCAAGCAGTCCAATCAAAGGCATTCTTTCAGAAGTCAAAATTGTTGCCATTGCAGCAGGTCAGTATCACAGCATGGCACTTGGAATCAGAGGTGAAGTGTACACTTGGGGCGATAACAGCAAAGGTCAATTGGGAGATGCTTCAACACTTAATAATCGACACCCAAGACAAGTGATGAATCAACTGTTTGGGAAGAGCGTGATTCAGATTGCTGCAGGAACAAGATCCTCCTATGCAATTGCTTCTGATGGAACTCTGTTCTCATGGGGAGAAAATGATGCGGGTCAGTTGGGTATCAATTCAACAATCAACCAAAATATTCCCACTGTTGTGCAAGGAGTGGAGGAAGTCATGAGCATATCAGCTGGCACATGGAGCAAGTATGCGTTGGTGGTCACCCGAAATGGCACAGCATTTGGGTTTGGAGATAACACTTTTAACAAGATTGGTGATGGAACAAGTATCAGCAGATTATCTCCTTCCCAAGTGTTGAATCCATATGAATCAAGTTTTTTCGTGGCAGCAGAAGCATCATCTTCTCATTCCATGTTTCTTCTGAATGGAACATTTTGTTTTGGAATCTTATCTGCTGATGAAAGTGTTTGTTCAACAAGAGGAACTTGTGTCTCAACTGACCATTGTATTTGTGAGGAAGAATACCTTGGAGTGGATTGCAGTATCAATGTATGCTTTGGTTTGAATCAATCCGATAGCAATGTCTGCTCTGGTCATGGATCATGTGTTGCACGAGATACTTGTGCGTGCCAGATTTATTTTACTGGTCGAGAATGTGAGATGTCCATTTATGGCCTTCTTTATTCAGTCGGTGATAACTCAAAGGGTCAATTGGGAGATGATTACTATGATGCCAAGTTGATTGCAGCACCAACGGCAGCTCCATTAACTCATTGGAAATATGTGAAGCATGCAACATCTGGAGTGGATATCTCGCTTGGTCTGTCAGTGGATGGCGAACTCTTTTCTTGGGGTAAGGGATCTGTCTGGAGTTATTCAAACGTGATAGTTGGTTTATTGGGTGATGGAACATTGATGAACAGGAATCGACCAGAAAAAATTCTTTCCAATATCATTCACATGTGTGTCAGCACTTATCATGTCGCTGCAGTCGATGATAACAATGTGATTTACACTTGGGGTGTGAACACTTTTGGAGTATTGAGTTGCACAAATACAACGGGATCAAAAACTGTTGTTCTTCCGTTGGGAAAAACAATATGTCCATGCATCAGTCCAGGTGCATGTCCAACAAGATCAGGAGTTCTCGGAAATAGTTCATTTTATTGGAGCAACAATCCAGTGATGGTGACCCCTCCAGCAGACAATTACTCTGGTGGTAAAGTTGTTGAGCTCGCATGTGGCTCCCAGCACACACTTGCGCGAACATCCAATGGATTTGTTTATGGTTGGGGTCAAAATAACAATGCTCAATTGGGAGATAAATCATTCTATGGCTCTTATCTCAACTCTCCAAAGCTGTTACAGGTCAATACAGCAATAGGCGAACCACTTGGTGATAAGAAAGTGATCTCAATTGCTGCAGGGGATCAATTCTCCATGGTCTTGACTGATCGAGGCAAAGTGTTTGTCTGGGGTGATAATTCTCTAGGACAAGTGGCTGATGGCACAACAAACATTGCAAACACTTTTCATGCAAGGTTGATCAAAGGAGTGTTCAGCAAGATTGCAGTGACCAAAATTGCATCAGGCAAACAATCTGCGTATGCAACAACAGAAGACGGAAAATTGTTTTCATGGGGTGATAATTCAAACGGTCAACTTGGTATTAACTCAACAGTTGATCTTTTCACAATTCCAATGCAAGTGAATGGATTGACCAATGTTTCATTTATTTCATCAAGCATATGGTCAAACTCAGTTGAAGCAACAACACAAGATGGTGTAAGCTTCGCCTGGGGTGATAATACAAGAAAACATTTGGGATTAGACATGAATGTAGTTACTGCGTATTCTCCTCGTCCTCTTGTTCGATTCCAAGATCAAACGAGTTTCGTGGTGTCATTTGGCGTTGGTAATGCTCACACACTGATGATTTACAATGGAACATATTGTGACGGTGTGTTGGCTGATGATCCAAGTGTTTGCTCATTCAGAGGTATTTGTGTGTCAGACAACTTTTGTGTTTGCAACAATCATTACACTGGGTCTAATTGTTCGATTGCTCAGTGTTATGGTACATGGTCAGATAATGCACTTGTCTGTTCAGGTCATGGTAGATGTATCTTCAACGATGTGTGTCTTTGCGACGCTGGTTATTTTGGTGCAATGTGCAACAATAATGATAGACAATTTCTGTATGCATCTGGTGATGATTCCAGTTCTCAATTGGGAGATGGATTCTTTGTTTCTCAAAACTATCCAAGACAAGCCAGTTTGTTGGCTCTCACAGATATCAACTATATTTCTGCAGGAGATGGAAGTTCATTTGCTGTCAGTTTGACTGAAGGTGTTTTTGCTTTTGGTAACAATGATTATGGTCAACTGGGAGACAACACAACTTTTACAAGATATTTTCCTGTGTCTATTCTTGAAGGAAAATCGATTATCAATCTTGTTGCGTGCGTTGGATACTCACTCGCAATTGATTTTGATAACAATGTGTATGCTTGGGGAATTAATACATTCGGTCAGCTTGGAACAGGAAACACCCAACAATATATTTCTCCAGTGAACATCACTCAACATTTTGGATCAGAAGTAATAATTGATATTGCATGTGGTCAAGCACATACACTTGCTCTTTCATCAAAGGGCAAAGTATTCTCTTGGGGAAGAAATGGTGATGGAGAACTTGGAAGAGGATTTACAAGTGCATTCGAAACTGCACCATCGTTGATTCAGGGATCATTGAATAACAAGAATATTATTGCCATTGCGGCAGGCATTTATCATTCACTTGCTCTGAATCGAGATGGAGCAGTTTACTCTTGGGGCAAAAATACAATGGGACAATTGGGGGATGGATATACTTACTCCAGAATCGTGCCCTTTGCAGTCAAATGCAATGATTTTGGTCCTGAACCGGTCATATCGATTGGTGCAGGAATTGACAGTTCTTATGCTTTATTGAAGAATGGAACAGCATATTCTTGGGGATCAAACATTCCCAACAGACAGCTCGGTGATAATTCAATAGTAATCAATCGAAAGTATCCCGCTCAGATTCCGTTTGAAACTGATTATCCAATCACTTCAATTGCCATTGGAAAGAATTCCAATTATGTTCTTGCTCTTGCATCGAATGGAACAGCTTATGGTTGGGGTGTCAATAATGATGGTCAATTGGGAGATTATACCTTTGTCAGTCGAAACTTTTCATCTGCTGTTGGAAACACGAAGCCTCAGAGATATATCACGAGTATGTCAGCAGGAAAGAAGCACTCTCTGTTTCTTTTCTCTGGAATTTCATGCTTTGGTATTGTGTTTGATGATCCTACAGTGTGTTCGTGGAGAGGTAATTGTACTGCACTGGATCATTGTGAGTGTCCTCCGAGTTATGGAGGAAGGGACTGTAGTGTGGCTCAATGTTACAATGTCAATGCAACTGATTCTAACGTCTGCTCAGGTGGAGGAAGATGTGTTTCGTTAGACACATGTGTTTGTTTTCAAGGTTATGCGGGAAAAAGATGTGAGATTGCGCCATTAGGATATTTGTACTCTTCCGGTCAAGATTCATATTCTCAGTTAGGTAGTAGAGGTGTTGGTTTTCGACCAACTGTCGAAAGAGCCACTCTCTTTTTTAATAGATTGATAAACCTAGTTGTCCCGGCATATGAATACTCCCTTCTGAAGACAGTAAGTGGCGAAATTTACAGTTGGGGAAAGAACAATCGAGGTCAACTTGGAGATAATTCCACCTTTTCCAAAGGAATTCAGCAACATATTCTTGGCGGATCAAATATTATTGGATTGTGTGGTGGTGTGTCTCATGCTATGGCACTAGAAGCGAATGGTCAAGTGTTTGCTTGGGGTTCCAATCAATACGGTCAGATCGGTATTAACTCTCCTCAAGATTTGCAATTGACTCCAACTCGGGTCACAGGTGAATTATTGACAGAAGATATTGTTGCAATCGCCTGTGGAGGTTATCACAGCATGGCACTTTCTTTCAATGGATCCGTGTACACTTGGGGTTTCAACCTTGATGGAGAATTGGGAGACAACTCCTTCATTCTCAAATACACACCAATCAAAGTTGCTGCCTTGTTGAAAAACAAGAGAATTGTTCAGATTACTGCAGGAAAGTATCACTCGATGGCATTGGGGTCAGATGGAACTGTTTACTCGTGGGGTAAAAATGACAAAGGACAGTTGGGAGACAGCACAAAAACAAACAAATTTTTGCCTGTGCAAGTTCCTGGACTATTATATGGAAAACCAGTTTCTCAGATTACTGCCGGTGACTCATTTTCAATGGTTATGGCGTTTGATGGATCTTTGTATTCATGGGGCGCAAATAACGCAGGTCAGCTGGGAGATGGTACAACTGTTGGCAAGCAAATTCCAACACGAGTGACGGTCATACCAGATGATATCAGAGTTTTGACCATTAGTGCAGGTGGATCATTTGTTCATGCTCTATTGGACAATCAAACAGCCATAGCTTGGGGCGACAACATGTACGGTCAATTGGGCGATGGAAGTTACAATTCAACAACAATGTCAGCTGTTCAAGTTCAAAAACAATATCAAAGTATCTATCCCACAGCATCAGTTGCTGGTGATAATTTTTCGATCTACTTGTTCAATGGCACCACTTGCTTTGGAAAGTTTGCAGATGATCCAACAGTTTGTTCCACCAAAGGAAGTTGTATTGATCAGGATAAGTGTATTTGCGATTTCCCATATAATGCTCCAGATTGTAGCTCATTCCATTGCTTTGGATATTATCCGAATGATACTTTAACGTGCTCTGGCAGGGGAAGTTGTCTTGCTGCTGATGCTTGTGTTTGCCGTCCTGGATATATTGGAACAAATTGTGAAAGAGTTGTCAATGGATTTGCCTTCACTTTGGGAGAAGGATCCTCCGGTCAAATGGGTGATGGATACACTTTCTCTCATAAATTGCCTGTTCCGGTCACTGGAGACTTGTTTGGCCGCGTTGTTTCGCATGTTGATTCAGGCAATGATTTCTCAATTGCAATCACACCATCTGGTCAAGTGTTTGGTTGGGGGTTGAATAATTATGGCCAGTTGGGCGATGGTACCACGACAACAAGATTAACTCCCGTTTCGCCTCTCGGAATGAGCAGTGTGAATGCTGTGACGGGATGCACAGGCTATTCTCACACAGTGATTGTGGACTCTGATGGAAGAGTGTTTACCTGGGGAAGGAACAATCGTGGACAATTAGGAAATGGAGATTCAAATGATAATCACTCACCCATTCAAGTTGCAGGTGAAATTGCAGGACGAAAGGTTGTCCAAGCTGTTTGTGGAGAAGCGCATACTGCAGTTCTCATTGATGATGGCAGTATCTTTGCTTGGGGATCGAACTCAAACGGACAGCTTGGAAATGGAGATAACTGGCCATTGTCTACTCCCACACAAGTTGGTCTTGGAATTTTAGATCAGATACCAATCTCAAAGATTGCATCAGGTTGGAATCACATGATGGGAATCGGATCTTTTGGTGTAATTTACATCTGGGGGTCGAATTCATTCGGTCAATTGGGAGATGGGGCAATCTTTAATCGTTACTCCCCCATTCCTGTCCTCAATTCTCAATTTAAAGGAAAGACAGCAATTTCTGTTGAAGGCTCAGAAGAAAATACGTACGCAGTCTTCTCTGATGGGTCAACCTTTGCTTGGGGAGGGGCGTCACAGGGCCAAATAGGGGATGGGGTAACGAATATTCTAGGAAGAAGACTTCCAGTGCCAATCTTGGATCCTCGAGTCGACAAGAAAACAACATCCATCTTTGCAGGGAGAAATTATGTGTTTGCGTTGACAATGAATGGCACAGCTTATTCTTGGGGATTTAATCTTCAAGGTCAACAGGGAAATAGTGGAACTGTTTCTTCCTCAAGTCCCGTTCCCGTGGTGAATGAATATCCCATTCGTTCCATAGTTCATATCGCACCTTCTCTCCAACACACAGTGTTCCTGTACAATGGAACATCATGTTTTGGATTTTTAGCAGATGATGAGAATACTTGCTCCAGTAGAGGTTTGTGCACAAACGATGATGTATGTGCATGCGAGGAACAATTTTCAGCAGAGGATTGCAGTGAATTATTTTGTAATGGAGTGAGTAACACTGATTTAATGGTGTGTTCCGGAAATGGCGTGTGCATTCCCAACAATACTTGTGTTTGTCACCCAAATTTCAGAGGTCAGAACTGTAATGAGACAAGATTTGGATACTTGTATGGAACAGGAGATGGCACAAGCGGGCAACTGGGAAATGGAGGAGTTTCTAGCACTAATTTCTTTATCAAAGCAAAAGCAGCATCATTGAACACAATACCGATTCAATTTGTCGGTGCTGGAAACTTATTTTCAGTGGCGCTAACCGTTGATGGAAAATTGTATTCTGTTGGAATTAATACCCAAGGTCAGTTGGGCGATGGAACACTGAGTGGCAAGTCTTCTCCTGTACTTTCATTGTACTCTCAACAAAATTTAACCGTTTCAAATGTTGCTGTTGGTTATTCATCGGTCGTAGTCTCAACAAAGAATGGGTCATTGTATACTTGGGGAAACAACCAGCAAGGTCAGCTCGGTCTTGGATACCAGAGCACATCACAAAATTCTCCTGTAATCATCTCTTCCCTAAACACAACGAGAGTGTCGTTTGCATCGTGCGGAAGCACCCATTGTTTGGCTCTCACTGCTCACGGAGAGGTGTACTCTTGGGGAGGGAACCTGTTTGGGCAGTTGGGAGATGGAACACTTGACAATATTAAGTCAAAATTAATGCCTATTCGTGTCATGAGCATTTTCAGTATCAAAAAAGCGGTCTGTGTATTTGTGGGTGCTTATCATTCGCTCGCAACAACTGTTGACGGAGTATTATACGGTTGGGGGGATGACTCGAAATGTCAATTGGGCCAAGGTGTTTCCACTTCTCTCTCCTCTGTTCCTGTTAAAGTGAAAGGTTTGGAGTCAGAGTCGATTGAGAAAATGTCTGGTGGTGAGGACTTTAGTTGCGCGTTGACAAGCAAGAAACAAGTGTGGTGCTGGGGCGCTAATGACAAAGGGCAACTAGGTATCAACACGACAGATGCTCAATGCCTACCGAATCTACTCACATTCCTTTCTAGTTATACTATTGTTGAGATTGCATCTAGTGGGTACGGCTCTTCATTTGCGCTGACTGACACTGGAAAGGTATTGGCTTGGGGCAGCAATTACATTGGCCAACTAGGTGATTACTCAAAAACAAACAAACTTGTCCCAGAGATCACTGCGTCTAATTTTACACAGAGATACACAGAGTTCTTCTCATTGGGATTTACTCATTCTCTGGCTCTATTCAATGGAAAAACTTGTTTCAATGTTCTTCAAGATGATCCTGATGTTTGCTCTGGAAATGGAACATGTACTGATTGGGATACGTGTGTGTGTAAATCTGGCTTCTCTGGTACTAATTGTGAATTCACTTCTTGTTTTGGATTCAATATGACTGATACAGCGAATGTTTGTTCAGGAAGAGGAGAGTGCAAATACTTGAACACATGTATTTGTGATCCCAATAAGTGGTCCGGTGATCGTTGTCAATATATTAATTGTTTCGGTCGCCCATCAAATGATCCTGCTGTGTGCTCCTCTCATGGTCAATGTATCGGACCAGGAGTGTGTAACTGCACGAGAGGATACAATGGCAACAACTGCCAATTCACAATATGCCACAGTCGAAACACTAATGATTCATTGGTTTGTAGTGGAAAGGGAGTGTGTATTGATCCAGATGTGTGTATGTGCTACTCTATTCCTATTCCTGGATATACAGGAGGTAACTGCAGTTATCCTGTTTGCTACAGCAGATATTTTGATAGAATTACTGGAATTGAAACCATCTATCAAGCCCCAGCTACTTCTGTTGATTTAGTATTGTCCACCAGCAAGGACTGTTCTGGACATGGTCGATGTCTCACTCCCAGTAAGTGTAACTGTACGACTGGATACACTGATCCTTATTGTAGCACTCCGATCTGTTTTGGGTTGAATGCCACCAATCCAGCGTCTTGTAACTATGGAAAGAATGGAACGTGTGTGTCACCTAACAATTGCACATGTCTCACCAAGTTTGATGCGGATGGCTTCTGTGTCCCATTGACTTGTTACGGGAAAAACCTAACAACTGTCCCTCCATCATGTAATTCTCATCTAGGACATGGAAACTGTATCAATATCGACTTTTGCGTATGTACTCGCGGTTATGGTGGATTGGAATGCGAACAAAACGTCTGCAATGGTATCCTGGAGTATAACCACACAAATGTTTGCCATGGGCGAGGCTACTGTCAGCAGCCAGATCAATGTTTGTGTCAACGAGGCTACAATGGAACTGATTGTCAGTATATTGATTGTTATGGACGACTAGATGTTGATCACTATGTTTGTTCAGGACATGGTGTGTGTCACTCACCGAATGAATGTGTCTGTGATAGTGGATTTGCGGGAAATGAGTGCCAGTACCCTATCTGCTATGGAAAACTATCCAACGATACAGTAAATGTTTGCTCAAATCATGGTAAATGTACATCTCCAGATAATTGTGAATGTAGCTATGGATACTCTGGTTTGGAATGCTACTACCCTAGTTGTTTTGAAGTTAATACTACGGCTCCAGAGGTGTGCTCTACTCATGGTTCATGCTATAAACCAGATAAGTGTAATTGTACTGATGGTTGGGTCAGCAGAGACTGCAGTGTTCCTTTGTGTTATGATGTTTGGGGCACAAATAGATCCGTATGCTCGAAGTATGGATTCTGCTATGAACCTGACATCTGTTTGTGTAGTGAGGGTAGAATAGGACTTAATTGTGAGTTGAATTATTGTTTCGGTTTCAATGAAACTGATGAACTTGTGTGCAATAGTCATGGTAAATGCATTGGACCGCACAAGTGTAATTGTTCCTTTAATCAATGGACAGGATTTGATTGCAATATTCCGATTTGTTTTGGAACTCCTGCATCAAATAATCAAGAAGTATGTTCTGGAAGGGGCTCATGCATATTCACTGACACTTGTCAATGTGACTTTGGGCGAACGGGAACCGAATGCAAGTGGAATATTTGTTTCGGGAAGAATCAAACAGATCCTATGGTTTGTAGTGGTCATGGTATTTGTTATTCTGTTGATACCAACAGGTGTAATTGTTCTTATGGATGGAAAGGAAGTGATTGTTCTGATCCAGTATGTTTCGGAATTCCATATGATCATCGGGATACATGCTCTGGTGTTGGAACATGTGTGTCAGCTGATACGTGTAACTGTAGCAGAACATTCGGAAGAACAGGTATAGAGTGTCAATTATCAATGTGCTATGGAATTAACGAGACTGATTCGTCTGTGTGCTCCTCAAATGGTACTTGTGTTGGTGTTGATAAATGCAAATGCTCCGAAGGTCGCACAGGTCATGAGTGTCAACTCAATATTTGTTACTTGAAGAATGAGTCTGATCCATTAGTATGTAGTGGGAATGGGCACTGTATCGCACCTGACACTTGTGTTTGTTTTCCAGAAAAAGAACACACTACAAGCACATGCTCGTGTGTTCCTGAGTATTCTGGCACAAATTGCTCAATCCCTATCTGCTTTGGTATCCCTGCATCAAATGACTCTGTTTGTAACGGGGCCGGATCATGCGTAGATCCAAACCGTTGCTCGTGTAATAATGGTTATAATGGTGATCGCTGTCAACTTGTACAGTGCTATGGACGACTCTCAAATGAGTCAAATGTGTGCTCTGGGTTCGGATCTTGTATACAACCAAATACATGCAGGTGTGTAGATGGTTATGTATCCGATATCTGCAACATTCCAATTTGTAATCAAATATTTGGAAACAACACAAATGTGTGTAGTGGTAGAGGCAGTTGCATAGCTCCCGAGAAGTGTTTATGTCTAGCAGGCTTCGCTGGATCTGATTGTGAGATTGTGCGGAGTCAATGTGACACCAGCAGTGAATTTTTACTGGTTTCTCTCCCAGATGGTCCGTCACAAAATATTTCATTAGTGGATCTCAATTGTGGTAGAGCCATGTACTCCTTCCGAACACTGAATTCTTCTGGGACCTTCTATAGCAAGTTCTCAAAATCTTTCTATTTGTTGAGAGAGGATGGAATCTATACCGTTAACTCCGAAGCATTGACACTGCTAAGACCATTACCCGACCAGAAGATCGAAAATATGAACATGTCAGCTGTTTTTGTCAACGCTAATTCAATGATTGTAGTTTCCCTTGAGAGTGAAATAAGGATTCACTCTGTGAGCTTGTTTGGTAAGAGTGGTGACAAAGTGTTCTCGACAACTCTATACACTCCTCTCACAGGAGGTAGTAACAACAGGTTCACCACTATTGACACTACAACCGGAAATATTTACTTACTTGCTCGAAAGAGAACAACAGAAAAAGTGGTCATCTTACAAGTTACCTCGTCAGGAGTACTTTCAGAATTGATTGTTTTTAAATCATTCCCCTCCATAGTTGATGTTCAAGCGCTAATGTATGTGGATGGATCCGTTCATCTTCTACGAAGAACCTATTTATCGAGAATAAGTGGGGATAAATTATCTCTTGTTACTGACTTGGCGGGTGGATTTTTTGCAGATGTGAAATACGAGTCAAACTCCCACGTGTACCTGAATGACCTGAAGAAGCGACTTATAATGATTGTTCCAAAGAACAAAGCATTCGATGCCTCGCCATCAGTGTACCCCAGAGACCTGAATGATAAATTCTTCACTATCATCGGAAATTGGGAACCTCTCATTGATAGTTTATCACCATCTGGTATCCCTGCCGATTCGATGCTCAGTTCATGGATAAGACTAGGAGGTCAACATTTGACTTTAGATGGCCAATCGAAAATTTCTTTGATTGATCCTATCTCTGATGTAAAAGTTACCACAAATCTTGTGGCGTGTAGCTCTATAGGTCTCACAGGAGACGCATGCTTCAAACCATCCTTCAAGTGGCCGTCAGACAGGGGAAGTGTTGAATTTACCGATCTTCTAATATACTCAGTCTCAAACTCCACAGGTGTTCCTCAGAAAGGCCTCTCTCTCGTGTACTTCCAACCAAGTATCATTAGTATCAGTCCTACGACAGCGAAACAGGGAGACATTATCTCGTTATACGCACCTTGGTTCTCACAGGAAAAGAATATTACGTGCACATTCCTCTGGAAAAAACTCAATGGTGAGGAGGAAACAATAGATGTGATGTCAACTAACATCGATAAGAGACATGTTGAGTGTCCTGTTCCTCTATTTGAAGGTGCCAACAATAACGTTGTTCAAGTAACTGTCACAATGATGAATAGAGAATTCTCGTCCCAAGATACACCTGCATTCTTCTATTACATTGATACGAGTTTATTAACTTTCTATGACTCATTCGATCACAATTCGTTCTATGATACATTTGAGTCAATACTCCCTTCTCAAGATGACATCACCGCGGAATGGATACCATTTGATGAAGTATCAAGTCGTTCCATTTCCAGATTAACTTCCTATCTTTCTGATTCTCATACGAGAGCGATGTTCCGCTCTAAATCGCCTCTAGTCAAGACTTTGGATCAACAACTAGTGGTAGAGTTCATAATTGATCCAGGACAAACTGGAAACCTTTTGGAGTTATGGTATACATCGGAGCTGGATCATACCTATAACGCTTTCGCCAGTATCACTGTTGATGCAGCAGGATCTCAAACCATATCCTCCTCATATCAACTTGGGGATCGTGTGTTCACTTCGAGAGTAAGATGTCCATCTTTTACAATGGGGGTACCTCATAGTTTAACATTGAAATTGGTCAGACCCGAGGTTGAAATGCTGAATATGAACGAAACATTGTTTTATGAATGGCTTTCAATTCAAAATGTGTCTTCAAATGCTTCCAGTCCTCTACCAGACGAACCATGGAGAATTGATGCCAGTGTCAAGCAAGGGTACTCTCAAATATGTCAAGTATCAGCCAACACAGAGAGGCCTCAAGTAGAAATTTTCAAAAAGATGTTGTCTACGGGTCACTTAGCTATCGCTCAGAGCTTGATCCAACAAGATTCGAGACACTTACAACAAAACACTATGACCCTAACTGCTTCAATAGATAGAGTATGGGTTACTTGTCAATATTCTGAATGCAATATCACCAACATTCCCAAGAATATGGCACCCCTACCACCTACTCCTGTTGATCAAGTCAAACAATACACAAAGGGTGTAGTAGTTGCGGTTTCTTCCATCGCAGGAAGTTTGTTCTTCCTTTTATTCTTTGCTCTCCTCATTCCAGTGATCATTTTCATTCTCTGGAGATTGTTATCTGCCAAGAGAAAGAAAGAAATGCAAGCAAAGTTGGACGCTTGGAAATTTGAATTTGTTCTGGACAAGAATGTGACCTCTCTGGAGGATGATCAATTTGCGAGTGTCGCCAGAAAGATGTACAAGGTGGACGACGGTGAGGACAACAGAATTAAGGCAATGTTTTCAAGAAAGTATGCAAGACAGGCCGAAATTGAAATGTCTGACGTGACAGAATTTACCGCTGACTTGCCCACGTCTGATTCGAATAGTGAAATGGAGTTAATTGGATCTCCATCCACTTCAGCTTTGAATGCTCTGCGAGCGGCAAAGAAAGCAAGACACTTCATCTAAATAAAAGTAGTGATAAAGGTTTTACAAATTTGAAGTTGTATTCAGCTCGGGCGACGTCCTATGTCGCCAAACATTAACAATCAAACTTATTCTGCACCATCAACTTCCTCATCAACAGTCATTTCCTTCAAAAGTTCAGAGATTTTAACAGGTCCTTCAAACTTCTCCTTCTGCTCATCATCCAAAATATAAACGTTAAAGTCGCTAGACAAGTCATCCAACTTGGCTGCCAAGATGACATCTCCAGATCCAATAATGATAGTCTTTGGATCTCTCAAAAACTTGTATTCGTTTCTCTCTGCGAGATCCAACTCCATCAACTCCATACCACCAAAATTGTGCTTGTCACAAGCAAAACAAACCTTTGGCCACTTCAAATTATTAAAGGTACTAATGGCAAGAGGCTCTTCATACTTGTTGGCGTACAAGCGAATATTGTTCTTTGTACTGGCCTTGGCGCCCAACTTTTCAGCCAAATCAAGCACCTTTTTGGACAATGGTTCTCCTTGCTTCTTGGAAACAGCAGCCTTCTTTGCTTTTGGTTGTTCATCTTCTTCGGTACCACTGACATGCTCTTCTTCTTCATCATCCTGTTCTCTCTCTTGTCTGCTTCTCTTGTTGTTTGCAGGAGCCTTCTTGTTGTTGGTCTTGGTAACAACAGTAGTAGGCTCTTCCTCCTCTTCCTCCTCTTCTTGCTTTTGATCCTTCTTTGTAGGCTTTCTTCTGCGACGTTGTTCGACAGAGTCCTTGCTAGAACCAGACTTTTTCTTGGCAACCTTTGCAAGCTTTTCTCTCTGCTCCAATGTATTCACAGAGTTACTTGGTCTGCGCTTGACAACCTTTTCGTCATCGACATTATTTTTAGCCATGGCACTCAAATTGTAATTGTAGTTGGTTCTTTGGCGGGTACCTGGCAAAACCGTGTCGGGCAGGATTCTCTTGGAAGTATCCTTTTCCTTACTTCTGAGTTTGCTCCAGTGATAGTCTGACTTGATTTCCTTCTCAGACTTCTTGGATTGCTCTACCTTCTTGGTTGACTTCTTTGGCATTGTTGTAAATGGGAATTGGTACAGATAGTGACAGACTCTGGTGTTGTTG
>Ga0256889_1000086_pt1 | contig 22276 bp, 19 predicted proteins | sample MC6MC0512MT_FD_186338 | JGI IMG/M metagenome (GOLD analysis project Ga0256889, IMG submission 186338) | Metatranscriptome of enriched soil aggregate microbial communities from Iowa State University, Ames, United States - MC6-MC0512-MT... | ecosystem: Environmental > Terrestrial > Soil >...
CAAGAATGATGCTCTGGGTAAATACCGAACCGTGTTCCGGGCTGATGAATTGCGGAAACACCGAGAGATAGAACACGGCGATTTTCGGGTTCAGCGCGCTGGTGAGAAAGCCCATGGTGATCAGTTTGCGCGACGAATCCGGCGGCAGTTGCTGCGCTTCGAACGGCGAGCGCGCGCCAGGTCTGACCGCTTGCCAGGCCAGCCACAGCAGATACAGCGCACCGGCCCACTTCAGCACTTCATAAGCCAGCGGCACCGCCAGAAACACCGCGGTCAAACCCGCCGCTGCAGCAAACATGTGCACGAAAAATCCCGCGACCACCCCGAGTAACGAGGTGACCCCGGCCTTGCGCCCCTGACAGATTGAACGCGAGATCAGGTAGATCATGTTCGGCCCCGGCGTCAGCACCATCAGCAACGCAGCGGCGGCGAAGATCAGCAAGTCTGGAAGCGGGATCATGGTGGCGTCCTGTGCGTGGAGGATCAGGCGATCGCGGTCAGCGAATGGCGATAAAACGGCAGGATCAGGTCGCGTGTCAATGGCGCCAGAACCACAGCAGGATCAGTGGCCGGATCGATCCAGATCACTTCCTCGATTTCGGCAGCGGGCGTCACATCGGCGTCGATGGTCAGCTGAAAAATCTCCGCTTGCACCACATACCCCGGCTCGTTTGCGGCCGGCGCCGAGAACTGGCCAAGGAAGCAGGCCTGCGCCGGGTCGATCTGCAGGCCCAGCTCTTCTTCCAGCTCGCGGGCCAGTGCGTGCACCGGCAACTCATGCGCTTCGATCTTGCCGCCCGGTTGCATGAACGCCGTGGTGCCGCGCTTGCGCACCAGCAGGGTCTGGCCTTCGGGGTTGAGCAGCAGCGCAGCGGCAATTCGAATGAGGCCGGGAGGCTGAGTGGGAAAAGTCGACATACAAGAAAAGCCTTTGGCGCAAAAACGGCAAGCATCACATGCTTGCCGTTACCGAGCAAAGCCACTGCCGAAGATTTTACGTGGCTTCCTGAAAATCCATCTCCGGCGGCTGACGCCGAAAGCCGCCAGTGATTACCGCCAGATACACCACGCCAATCGCCAACCAGCTCAGGCCCAGATACACCGCCAGATGATCAAGGCTGACCATCAACCACAAGTCCGCCACCAGCCCGATGAACGGGAAGACCAGAAACAACACCAGCTCACGCGGGCCTTTTTTCTCACCACCGATCCAGTAGTGAAAAATCACCGACAGGTTGACCAGGCTGAAGGCCAGGAACGCGCCGAAGTTGATGAACGAAGTGGACGTGGTCACGTCGAGTTTCAGCGCCAACAACGCCACCACGGCACACAGCAGGATGCTGTTGACCGGTGTGCCAAAGCGCGCATGCAAGGTGCCGAAAAACGACTTGGGTAACACGCCGTCGCGGCCCATCGCAAACAGCAGGCGCGAACCGCTGGCCTGAGCGGATAGCCCCGAGGCGAACTGGCCGACGATCAGGCCGATGAGGAAGATCGAGACGAACAGATCGCCGCCAATGTTGCGCGCAATTTCATAGGCCGCCGAGTCGACGCTGTCGAACTGGAATGACGGGTGCGCGATCTGCACGAAGTACGACACCACGACGAAGATCAGTCCGCCGATCAGGGTGATCAACATGATCGCCCGTGGAATGGTGCGGCGTGGCTCGCGGGTTTCTTCGGTCAACGTGCTGACCGCATCGAAGCCAAGGAACGAGTAACAGGCGATGGCCGCGCCGCTCATGATCAGCGGCATCTGCATATCGCCGTTGAAGAATGGCTTGATCGACCACAACGGCGTACGCGCATCGCCGCCAACGTAGTGCACGCACAGCGCGACGAAAGCGATCAGCACCAGAAATTGCACCAGCATCAGCAAGGCATTGATGCCGTTGGCCAGTTTCAGGCCAACGATGTTGATCGCGCTGGTGATGCCGATGAACGCCAGTACCCAAATCCACTGCGGGATCGACGGGAACGCCGAAGCGAGGTACGCCGCGCCGATCAGCCAGATCGCCATCGGCAAGAACAGATAATCGAGCAGCACCGCCCAACCGGCGATGAAGCCGAGCTTGGGACTGATCGCCTTGCGCACATAACTGTAGGCAGAACCGGCGACCGGGAACGCGGCGGCCATGCGCCCGTAGCTCATGGCGGTGAAGAACATCGCCACCAGTGCCGCCAGGTACGCGGCCGGGACCATGCCGGCGGTGGATTGCGCGAGGATGCCAAAGGTACCGAGGACAATGATCGGCGTCATATAGGCGATGCCGAACAGCACCACCGACCCTAATGACAGGGTGCGTTGCAAACGAGCCATGAGCGACTTACTCCGAATGTTATTGGATTTATGGCAGAGCCGAGTTCGGCGAATGTTTCGGGTGTGGCTTTGTTGTTTTTGGATCAAACAGGCGCGTTGTCTGGACTGGCCTCTTCGCGAGCAAGCCCGCTCCCACAGTGACCGCGTTCCCCTGTGGGAGCGAGCTTGCTCGCGAAGACGTCAGCGCGCTTTGGGCCAAGACGATCTCTGGTGGCAATCCTCGTCCTAGATTCTGATGTTTTTCAGCGCCGTGAAACTTCCGCGACTCCACCCGATTAGACATCCACTTCATTCCTTACAATTCATAAAAATCCGGCGCTTGAACAGCGAGCTACGATGCCTGCTCTGAGCGAATGCAGTTGGAAAGGCGGAAGGTGAAATGCGATTTAGTCAATAATTGAACTGCTTCGTTTCGCATGCCAAACCTCCTCCCACCTGGCCACCGGCGGGGTCGATGCCCTTCACTCATTCGCACGTTTCCAACGCAGCCCAGGCTACCTCAGAGACACTACACACCCAGACTGTACAGTTTTATACCCTATATCATGTTTAACTGTACACGTTGACGTGGCTACATCCTCGCTTTTCCGAGGACATCGCTTTGTTGAAGCCGGCACTGGCAGCAGTCATCCGATCACTTAGAGAAAATTTTGGCCTCACTCAAGAGAGCTTGGCTTGCGCAGCATCACGCACTTATCTGAGCCGGATCGAGAACGCCGAAAGCAGCCCGACGCTTGAGAAATTTTTAGAGATTTCCGAGGCACTGGGCTTGAGCCCAGTATCCCTCCTCGCCTTGGTTCTCTCGACACGAGACGACACCACCGTCAACGCCGTCCTCTCCCAGGCAATCGAAGAGTTGAAAGCGCTCGAAGCCCGAATCAGTGCAGACGACATCAAAACGCATCTTTCCGGAGTAGGTGTTTCGAAACGGCCTGCCGCGCGACCGGGAGACATCGCCAAGTTGCGGCAAGTGCTTGAGTGCAAAGAAGCTGGCTTGAGCAAGGCCGAGACAGCGCGGCGGCTAGATTTGAGCCGTTCTACTGTCGGGTTCTTGTGGGAAAGGACATTGCCTGCGCAAGACTGAACTAGGTTGAACTGCGAACAATTCCACAGCCGCAGCAAACACGGGCTTGTTGCTGACGACGCGGCAGGCGAGGAAACTCTGGCCTCCTCGCTCTAAAGTGTTGAGTCGCATCTACTCCTTCGAGGGCAACGAGTCATCACTCCCACTGACCGGAAGGCCATGACCTCGGACGACTCACCGTGGGACGTGCGCAATTCAGCGCTCCGCATGTCTTGACGGCGCTGGGTGGCTGGCAACCTCTCTTGCACATTGCTACCCATGCTCACGCTCAGGCAAGATCGTAGTGGCAGATTGCACAGGGAGAATCGCAATGCGGGAACCTTTTTCCAAGCGCCACGGGTACGCCAGTATTCAAGAAGCCGAAATCACTGTCCGAGAAGATGCTCCGGAGGAGCTGCGCGCCTACCTGATCCAGCTCTGCTACGGGTGCGGGTTAGGCCCTAAAGCCCTTCGAGAAATAGTGTGCCAAGCCTTGAGGAAACAACCCGATCGCAACAACTGGACTGAATACCCCAATGTTGCCAATGAAGTGGAAGACCTGCTTCTTGAATGCAAATGGTACAAAGTGTACGACATCATCGAGCGCGTCCTGGACAACCTCGGCAATCATAACTATCGCTACGAGAACTACGAGCATTTCCAGAACGAGCTCAATGAATACTTCGTGGAAAATGGAATTGGTTGGAAACTGGCCGAGGGTCAGCTGGAGATGCGTGGGCCCGAATCCTTCGAGATTGTTCTCAGCAACGCTCGACAAACCGCCGAGGCGTCTGGCCATCTGACAGCTGCGAATGAACTTCATCAAGCGATATCCGACCTATCACGCCGACCCGCCCCAGACCCCACGGGAGCAATTCAGCACGCCATTGCGTCGCTTGAATGTGTGGCGAGAAAAATCACAGGCGATGAGAAAGCAAACCTAGGCGATATCCTCAAGAAACACACATCATTGATTCCGCAGCCGCTTGACCAAGCAGTGTCGAGAGCCTGGGGGTATGCCTCGGAGCACGGCAGACATCTGCGTGAGGGGCGAGTACCGTCGTTTGAAGAGGCCGAGCTTTTGGTCGGCCTTTCCGCCGCCGTCAGTAACTACATTATCAAAAAGGCTCAGCCTAAATCGGCTGACGAGGCGGGTACATTTTTCTAAGCCCAGTTTAATGCTCGCTGCGAAAGATTCGATATCGCAGTATCGGTCACGCCACATCCGGTGCAACTCACAGGGTGTGGCGTAGACGTCGAAGATAGGAGTTCCGACTCTGCAAAACATGCCAAGCCAAATTCGGCTGCCGCCCCCAGACATCCTCTACTGATCACCATGTTCTGGTCGAAATTCGGCTCATGGTCGACGATCCGTATTGCCGCTGCGACGCGACCCGCACTCCAGCACCTCGAAAGTTGTAAACCTATTTTTCGACGTGTAAACCTGTGCGATTTACACCTCGAAAAGTAGGTTTACAACCCATGGTGCCGGCGGAGTGTCGTTGACTCATGACGCCTATGGAGTTTCCTTAATGACTGGTGGCAATGTAAGATCATGACCGAAGAGGCAGGTACCTCCTCTCGTTCATTCGGGGGCGGCTCTGATAATTAACAGCTTTAGCTGTTGGGCTCACGCCCACTGATCCCTCCGGGGATGTTCAAAGATGACTCAAACCCGCTTGCCTCTTCTCCAAATTCCCATGGAGTGTTGCGTGTGAAGGATGCTATCTGGTTCACCTACAAGGCCCGAATTCAAGCTCATAACCGCTTGGAATGGCTGGACTTTCACTCCCAGATGCTCCTGGTGTGGTACGCAATTCTCGGTGCTGTTCTCGGCGTCCTAACCATTCGCTACGAACATGTACTTGGCCCAGACACTGACGTAATGGCCACCGTCCTTTCCGTTGCGTTACTAGGCGTCTCGCTCGCAGTGACAAATCGGGATTTTCGGGTGCGCGCCATGGCAATACGAAAAAACTACCTGCAGTTGCACGCCCTTTATCGTGAACTCTCATCGGGTACTGCACCCACCCCTGAACAAACGAAGCAGTATGATGATCTGCTCGCCGACGCAGAGAATCACAAAGAGATCGATGACCGCGTCGCACGTGTTTTTTCCACCGGGCTGACCAGTCGAGCACCGACTGCGTTTGAGAGTTGCTATGCCATCACCTGGATAGGTGCTCGCCTGATTGTTACTGTAGCCCTGTACGCCCTACCCCTCGCGGCAGGCATGTACGCTTGGGCGGGCAGATGAGCGCTGCACGGAGTTTCAAGAGGCATTTCGCTCGCAAACCATTGCTCCGCATTTACACTGATAAGATCAAGAAGTCTGGCGCTATCGGGCTTGACCGCACCCGTCCGGCAAAGCTTGATGCCAGACTGAATGATGAGCTCGAACTCATTATCCAAAAGGTTCAGCAGGGTAAATATCGCTTCACCGCATTCAAGGAAAAGCTAATTCTGAAGGGCGCAGCCTCCCCGCCCAGGCAGATCTCAATTCCGACCGCGCGTGATCGGATCGTGTTGCGCGCCTTATGTGAATGCCTTGCAGAGGTTTATCCGACAGCGAGGCTATCACTGCCACAGGTTGTCATCGAAGACCTCAAGGTGGCGCTGGCGTCTGGAATCTATGCCGAATACGCCAAGATTGACCTGAAAAACTTCTATCCATCAATTCCACATACGTTGATCGATGCAGCTATTCGGAAAAAGATTCGCAAGCCTGAACTCAAGCACCTCATTACCACGGCGATTACTACGCCAACCGTCTCTGAGTCGAGAGGCAGGAAGGACACGCCCAACTCAACCATTGGAGTGCCCCAAGGCTTAGCTATCTCCAATATGCTGGCGGAGATCGCGCTACAAGATATCGATCTTATGGTTAATGGTCGGCCTGGGATCTGGTACAAGCGCTATGTCGATGACATCTTGATCCTAACGCCTGCCGGTCAGGCTGAGGCGGTAGCCAAGGAGCTGATGGCGGGGCTGCAGAGCCTAGGGTTACACCCACATCCGTTTGGCCCGGACTCAAAATCCAAGTTCGCCCCCTTGACCGATCCCTTTAGTTTCTTGGGGTATCAGGTGGAGGGTGGGCACGTGATCATTCGACGCGACAGTATCCTCCGCTTTGAATCATCCATTGCGAACATCTTCACGGCCTATCGACACAAGGTAGCGACGGCTCGCTCTCCTAAAGACATGGAGCGGGCCAGAGCGTACTGCGAATGGAAAGTTAACCTACGGATCACGGGCTGCTTCTTCGAAGGGAAACGGCGAGGCTGGGCATCGTACTTTTCCCAGATCACCTCTACCGCCCAGCTTCGAGCGGTCAATCACACGATACGTAACCTGACCAAACGCTCCTCGCTGGAAGGGAAGATCAAACTCAAGTCGTTGATCAAAACCTTTTACGAGCTCAAGCGCGGAAGAGCCTCTAATCACTCCTACATTCCGAACTTGGATGATCACAGCATCGCTGATAAGCGAAAAGTACTGGCGCTATGGATTGGTGATGATGTGAAAAAGCTTCGTGATGACCAGATAGAACGGCTTTTTGCGATCAAAGTAAGCAAAGCTGTGCGGGAACTCGAACAAGATATTGCTCAGACATCATGATTGGGCTGTGAGTATCATGGGCGTGCCTGTCTCACGGGTGAAGCGCTTCGGAAATCTGCATCGATACGATGCGTTTGATCTTGGATACGAGTCGCCCCTGACCAACAGGTTGACGAACGCAAGGTGTGCGCGCCAGCCGCTTACCTTAGACTTCGAAGAATTATGCGATGGTGAAGTGCGAGCTGTGCGCAAGTCTGCACACGACTGATTAATTTTCAGGAGCTATGATGGAACGGCTTTTTAGACTAAGGAAGACCGAGTCACTGATAGGAGCGCATCAAGAACTTGAGAATCAAGAGATTTTCTTTGCCTCTCCAGATGAGCTTAATGACCCATTAGAAGGTTTTCTGAATATTTTCTGGCAAGGGGATAGAATAGTTTGGAGAAACTTTTTCAAGTACTACATCTACAATTTGTCCGTGATGACTTATTGCGCGGCGAGCAATGAAGAATTAAAGCTGTCGCGCAAAGACATCAACTTTAATGTTGATTTGCGATGCGTACCTGATCCCGTACTGCGGAAGTTTTATGCTGACTGCGGAAATGAATTTGTAAATTCCGAATTGGTCATAGAGCTGGTTGACTATCTATCGAGAAGCGATAAAAAACTTTTTCGAGATGAACTGGCGTACGTCCTCAACAGCCTCCACGTTATGGCATTGAAAATCGTATTTTTCCAAGCATCCAAGATTTTTGTCGATCCTGCATTTGGTGCCATAGGTAATAGTCAAACCGTGGATGCTCAACTTCCAGGTAGGGCATTTCTCGATGCGGTCGCGAGTGACCAGCTTGCGACGATAGCCAATCTCCATAAAGTCAGCGCTTATGAGTCGTCAATCTTGATTTTGGGAAAAGTGGCTCTAGCGGAGCGCAAAGGCAATATTCTATATCTCGTTACAGGAATTCAGTTTGATTATATCGAACGACTGATTGAGCTTGTTTATGACGATATCTACATCAGCTGCTTCATGATGGACTTTCCCAAGGCTCCTATGTGGGGGTACTACGCAGATGGGCATAAGGGCTGCTGTCTAATCTTCTCCACTAAGCAAACTAACTATTTGGATGACTACATAAAAAAAACCTCGGATAGGGTGATGCAGGTAAAGAGACTGAGTGGCAAAAATTGGACTTCCATGAAGGTTAGTCAGGTGAAATACTCAAACACTTACCCAGAGGTCTGCTTTTTCAGCTCCGTAGGGCATATTGTGAAAAGAGTTTACCAAGATAGTTGGCTTAGTGAGAGTGGCAATCGGAGTTATCACTACGAGCAACGATATAGCAATCATGACGCTTGGCGTGATAACTATTATACCGAGGCGCATCGGTTGTTTTTTCAAAAGGCGTCAACTTGGGGCGATGAGAATGAGGCTCGCGCCATAATCATGAATTTCCCAGAGCAGAGCAGTATCAGCGATAGGAAGCTTATGTATCATTTTGATAATCTCCAAGGCATCGTCTTCGGCGCAAAAACTCCAGCATCTGATAAATATAAGATTATGAAGATTATTCACCGTAAGTGCAGTGAAAACAATCGAGATCAGTTTAAGTTCTATCAGGCATTTTTCAGTCATATTGCTGGCGAAATGGACATGGTTGAACTCTCTGGTATGAATTATCCATCTCCCACGAACATCTAGCTTTTGGCTGTCAGAGCGCAGTCCAAAACTAACCGACCTCCCAAGACTGACAAAATGTGATGCCCATGCCAGCGAGGGGGTAACTCAACAGCCGGCGAAGCCTTGAATGGCAGCTATCAAATCTCAAGGTCACCAACGTCGCTCGCCATGAAATCGAGCATCGACTGGGAAACACCGAGGTTGGCCGACGGCTGCTGAGTTACCCTCACTGGGCAACAAAGCCACGGTGGAATAAGGACGCGAAAACAGATCGTCCAGCGGTTCGCTTGCAATGTATGTGGCGATGACCCTCCCAACGCACCTGCTGTGCTGGGCCATAAGCAGGAGGACGCTTGGCGAGGGTGAGGAAATCGAGGCCAACTGCGAACAGCTCCGCGAGCAGGGTTGGGACATTCAGTATGTGTAAATGTCACAAGATCGGCATCCTAAGTATCATTAGCAGTTTCACTACCATGAAGATGAGATGTGATGACAGGCTCGCCCCCCCTACAAGCTGCCCTAATTGCGGCCATCGTCGCATTCGGCGGCGTCCTCGTTCAGCTACTGATCGCCTATCTAGGCAGGCGACAGACAGCGCAGCAACTTAATCTCCAGCAACTTGTGTCGCACCGAACAACAGCAAGCTTCGTTGCTGATAAGCGTCAAAAATGGATTGATGAGCTTCGTACGGACATGGCGTTTCATCTGGCTCTGTCCCAGGAAATCGTATGGAAGTGGGATGCCATGCGTTCTCGGGCAGCGGTCAGAGCAGATGAGGAGGCTAAGGATGGCAAAGGAAATATCGATCAGCTAAAGGTCGACAGAATTAACCAAGACGCAGCAGATGCATTTGCTCCTGAGAACGGAGCGCGAGACCGTGAGCACCACGAACGGCACATTCGAATCTTGTTCCGGCTCAACCCCAAGGAAACCTCTCATATCTCGCTCCGGGAGTGCCTTGAAGAGATTCGCAGCTCGATTCATCAGACCCAGGGCGCTGGGAACCAGGATGAAGCGATCAGACTGGTGAACCAAACCACTAACCTTGTCCTTCGAGCACAGGGGCTCACCGAGACCATCTTGAAAGCAGAATGGAAACGTGTGAAACAGGAAGTTGCCTACCCTGAAGTCTTGATGTCGAGTATCCCAAAGCCCCAAGAGAGCTCATGCCCTACGGAGAGAGATATTGATTGGCCGAGTCGCTGAACACCGACTCACGGGAGCGCCTAGGGCTGAAGCTTGCCAACACTAGGCGATCTCCTCCATATTATCAAAAGCTGTTGGGGCACAAAGTCGATACAACTCATGCTATAGCTTGGCCAATCACCGTAGGCTCCATAGCTGTCTCATCTGCTGGCATGGGGTCAAAGCTGTCAGCACGAGCTGCTCGCCACATGCGCTCGTAAAACTCACCGGCGACCTGACCACTGAGTAATTCCCCTGGCTTCAGGAACACGTGCATCTGAGAGAAGAGTTTCACCTCAGTAGCAGACATTCGACGCACGAGGTGGCGCGCGGTCAGCTGCGAGGGCTTTGTCAAACCAGCAGCAGCCAGCATCTCTGCCAGCGCCTTCAGCGTGCTTTGGTGGAAGTTATAAACTCGTGCACCTTTGTCCTCAACAACCAACGCTCGCTGACGCAGAGGATCCTGGGTAGCAACACCGGTAGGGCATTTGTTCGTATGGCATGACTGAGATTGGATACACCCTATCGCGAACATAAAGCCACGCGCAGCATTCCCCCAGTCCGCACCGATCGCGAGGACGCTTGCAATGTCGAACGCACTGATGATTTTGCCGCTCGCACCCAGCTTGATCTTGTCCCGCAGATTGATACCTACCAACGTGTTGTGGACGAACAAAAGGCCTTCACGCATAGGCACCCCAAGGTGATCCGTGAACTCTACCGGCGCAGCACCGGTACCACCTTCAGCGCCGTCAATAACGATGAAGTCAGGCAGAATTCCAGTTTCAAGCATGGCCTTGGCGATCCCCATGAACTCCCACGGATGCCCCAGGCACAGCTTGAATCCCACAGGTTTCCCTCCAGAGAGCTCACGCAGTTGGGCAATGAACTGCATTAGCTCCAATGGGGTAGAGAAAGCGCTGTGGCTCGATGGTGAGATGCAGTCTTGCCCCATCGGCACACCACGGGTGCTCGCGATCTCCTGAGTAACCTTGTGCTTCGGCAGAATACCCCCGTGACCAGGCTTGGCACCCTGACTGAGCTTGATCTCAATCATTTTCACCTGTGGGTCATTCGCTTGTTTGGCAAACTTCTGAGCGTCGAACTTGCCATCATCCGTCCGGCATCCGAAGTAGCCACTGCCGAGCTCCCAGACCAGGTCGCCGCCATTTTCACGGTGATAAGGGCTGATGCTGCCCTCCCCCGTGTCATGGGAAAACTTTCCCAGTTTCGCACCTTTGTTAAGCGCCCGAATTGCATTGGCGCTGAGCGAGCCGAAGCTCATAGCCGAGATGTTGAAAACCGACGCGGAATATGGCTGTTTGCACTGCGAGCCACCGATCTCCACGCGGAAGCTTTCAGGGTTTGAGAGGGGAGCTGGCCGCATCGAATGGCTAATGAATTCGTACCCAGTCTGGTAGACGTTCATCAACGTACCAAAAGGCTTATCTGAGGCTTCACTCTTAGCGCGCGAATACACGAGTGCACGCTGAGCACGTGAAAAGGGCGTGGCCTCATCGTCAGCTTCGAGCAGGTACTGACGGATCTCTGGACGGATCCCTTCAATCAGGTAGCGGATGTTGCCGAGAATGGGGTAATTGCGTCGAACGGCATGGCGCGATTGCAGGAGGTCGAACACCCCCAAGAGGCTCAGGGCCCCGGTGATCAACGTCATAGGCCAAAGCCACTCATGCTGGTGTGCAAAAGGCAGAGTCAGCAACGTGAAGAACACACAACAGGCGAAGAACGCATAACGACTCAGCAGAGATAAACTCATGAGATTTCCTTCTGGTTTGGCACGGTAGAGCCAACATACCAACAATTTGCTGTTTTTTTGACGAACCTTAAGTATGAGACGCCGACCCAGGTACTACCTATGCACGGTAGGATCACTCCGTTCAAATGCGCGATTGCCCGACAGAATTCACACGGCTGTATGCAATTCTTACGGTTTGAGGGGCATAAAAAACTTAGTCGCAGGACTTCTGCGCAATCGCCCCGAGCCTCACTATTACCCACAGCTGCATTTGGCTGATTTGTTACAGATACCTGGTAGGTGATCATGAACAGGCTGCCGAACATGGATTTTGGCTCTATAACAATAGGCACCTGTCAGCTCGTTACCTGCACCATGGTGGCGGGCGACGGCCCAACGGGTTCACTTGACGATCAGCGTTTCCAAACCCGTAGCAGGATCGCGAGAGACTTCAATGTGGCAGGGGCTGTCATTGCCGACCTGCCTGAACAATGAAATCACCTCATCGATGTCCATAAACAATATAAATTTGTCTCTGTCAGTATCAGAGGTGAAAAATACCCCACAAAGACCACCCTTCTCTGAAATACAAGGTGCAAAAGTGAAGCTGTGTATGACTCTCCCGCAGACGAAAAGGATGTCCCGCCGTTCTTCATTGCTTTTGGTAAAATCATAAAGTTCTTCAAGCCTATGGTTATTACGCCACGTCACGGGTTTAACGTTCGCGTGCTTTCTGACGCGGAGCAAAATGGTTCGCGTCTGATCGGTAACCTTCGCGGGGGTCTGAATCAGTCTCCTGACCGAATAGAAACCGATGAAAATATCGCGCTCTATCTGAGCAAGCTGATCATCGGACAGGTCTCCGGACGCTTTGAGAGACTTAAGGCGCTTGGCGAGCTTCAGCAGCGGTAACTTCCAGTATTCACTTTCCCAAACCACGGTACGATCACTCCTCGATTGAACCATCGACCAGGCTTAGCCGCACGAGCAATGCGAACTCAAAATCCCGCTAATTGCAACGCGCCTGATTACCACCCCTCAGTCGGTCAGGGCGTATTAAGAACTCTTTAAAAAAATGGCATTCAGGAATGGCTTGCGTAGCGGCACATCAGCTGAGAGACGGTGCGTTGCTCACATCTCATCAGGCCAGATGGTCGATGGCTGTATGGATAGGTCTCCAAAGAATTTGCTCCCAGCGGCATCCTATAACTCTGCGCCCAATCAGACCCTGATATTCATCTTTGCCTCAAAGATCATCAGATCGCTGACCTCATCCCTCGTCATTTTCCTGACAATGCGCGAGTCGACGTGGACTTCGCCATCCGATCCCAGCCGGACCATGTCTGCATAATCTGCGAGCATGAGATCGGCGAGGCCGCGGCTGAAGCCGTCCCGAATCAGCTTGATCCTGAGATCATCAGCGGTACCGTATTTGATCCGTTTGTAGAAGCTAGCCTCCAACGCATCGACACCATTGAGCACTTCCACGAACTTGAAAATCCGGTTGTCGAAGAAATCCTCTTCATCCTTCAAATGCACGATAGCCAGGTTAATACGTTCGGCATCATCCTTCTGAGAAATCCTGACCCAGTTTTCGTAAACGCTCTCACCAAATGTCGAGTCGCCCCATTTGCCCACAAAAACGTGGTCAGTGACGCCTTCATCGGCAAGCTTGTTCCAGTACCGAAGGGTGAGCCGGATCATTCTTTTGAGGCTGTATCGCTTCAATCTCCAATCGAGAAGCATGGTGTAGAACTTAAGCGCTGCTGGTTCGTTGAGACGCAACAAGTCGCGATGCTCTCGGGCATCTTCAAAGTTTACGATGAACAGCTTCTGGACAGCCCGCATTAGTCTGGCAACGTCGCTAATTTGCCCAAGCGTATTGACCGACTTCTTGATCCGTCGATTAATACTTTCTTCGTGCTTGAAAACATCGAGTTCACTGATGCTATTGGCAATCATCAGCTTTCCAAGCTCGGTCGTGACGTATTGGCACTGGCGATTGCCCACCAAGCCTGGGTGAAGATTTTCAAGGCGCTGAACCGCATCGTTGTATAGCTTCTTAAGCTGGCCATCAACGATAGCAGTGGCTTCAAGCATCACATTGGCCACGCTGTCCTGGTCAACCTGAGAGACATTCACAGCCTTTTTGTAAAAGCTTTCCAGATTTGCCCGCTTGCTGGTGAACCCTTCGACTCCGAGCAGATAAATACTGGACTCAAGCTTCTTTAGTGAAGCCTGCGCCTCAGATGCAAATACTTCGCTAAAGCGATTGACCCGCCCAATCAGGTTTTTGAACTGGGACGACGTGAGATTGCTTTTACCTTTTGTGTAATCAAAGATGAACAGCCTTTCGATAGGAAGATTCACCCCTTCCAGCAACGTTGAATTACACACCAGATATCTCATTTTCTGCGAAGCGCTGAAAAGGTTTTCAAGATACAAACGGATGGTGTCCGGGATAGAGCCATGGTGATACATGACGCCCTTCCTGAGGCACGAGATCAAGCGGTAGCGTTTATCAAAGGCTTCTCCCAACTCGTCGCATGCACGTGCGATTAGGGGGCAATCTACAGGCTTCAATGTCGCGGCCAAGCCAACGGCGAATGCCTCAATGCTCTTCTTCTTGTTTCCATAGATGATGTTCTTGTTGAGCGACTCACGTCGGATCAGTTCGAAGCAATTCTGGTATTTGCCATCAATGTCGAGCCAGGCATTGAGGAAATGATCGTACAGCTTGAGCTTTCCATCCCCCTTGCTTGGCCTGAAATCTCGCAGGTAAAAGCGCTCTGACTTGATGTACTCATCGATCCTGAAACCAGTGGGGATCATGTCCAGGAAGCGCACTCTTACGTTGAGCTCGTCACAAAGGAAGGGAGTGAGGAATTTGAATGAGGTCTTTTTGTTGCGCGCCCCCAGGATGCAAAGCATGGTCGCCAGCAGTTCGCTTCGTCGGTCATTTTGAAGAAGGTTGTGCGCCTCATCGACGAAAACCATATCGAAGCTCAGAGCGGGCTGATCATTTAGCAGCCGACTTAGGCGCTCTTGGGTCAGCACAAATGCTCGATCTTTTCGGCCCTCGACGTACATCTCAGGATGGGAGATCACCTTGCCCAAACCTTCGATATCAGCATAAATCAGCCGCTTCTTGGTCTGTGCCAGGAGCGCCTTTGAAGGCACTAGGATCAGTATTTTCTTGTGAGGGTTATCGTTCACTGACTTGATGATCAGCTCAGATTTTCCGTACGACGTCGGAGCTACTACTACGGAAGAATGCTGGTACTCGGACTGGACAAACGTGCGCAGCGCCTCCTGCTGCTCGGTCAGTACTATGCCCTGATCGCGGAAAGTGTCGACGTAACTTCCCGCAATCTGTCGGATGAAAGAGTCGCTTCGACGGTCGTCCTCTGGAAAGTTGCTACCGATCACAGCAGACACAGGATGTAAGCCATGATGGAGCGCGACATCGTAGAGAGCTTCGTATCGGCCAGTCAGGTTTCCGTAAAACAGGATGATCCGATAGCCAAGACGCCTAATCTCTGCCGTTTGATGGTTGAGCAGCAGCACCGCGATAGCCAGCAACTTAACGATCTCAGAGTCTTCCATTTCATCCTTGCTGAGGAGGCGAAAGTACAAATCCTTGAATTTCGTATTGGCTAACTTCCTGATTGTCAGCTCTTGCATGTCAGTGTCCCGATTCTGTTCTCAAAAAATCTTCCAACCGCTTCAGCGTCCCCTTGTGCAGCGACAGCACCACCAGCGTTTTGAAAACCGCCCCTTTTGCTAGGTCTGTTGTGAATTTAGAGATGGTCTTTTCTGCAACGCGCTGGGAAACATCGCTGAACAGGGCCGAAATCAGAAAGACATTATTGTCAGCTGCAGTCGCGGATTTACCCACGGCCAAGTCACCTTCAAGCTCCAGAATCTCCAGCACGGATTCCCTGAAGTCCGCCTTGGCGTGGATGGAATTCCGGGCTGCGTTGATCGCGTTCTGCCAATGATTCATCTCCTGCTCCGCGAGTCGCCCTTTTAGATCATCACGGGCCTTGGCGAGCAGATCACGAGTAGCAGTACAAGGGGTCTTACCTACCCTCATCCCTCCGGATTTCACCTCGGTGATCCATACCTCATTGCTTGACGACTCATAAAGCAACAGATCGAAGCCCTTGCGGATGCTTTTCTCTTCCATGTTGAAAAACGGAGAGACTACGTCAAAGCCAGGGAAAAGCTTCAGGATCACGACGTGGGACAGGAGTTCTCCAAGCATCCCTACCTGAGTCTTGCGCGTTTTTCCGGAATATCGATCCCAAAACGCGCGCAGGGTTGCCGGATATTTGTAGAGGGCCCTGTCACGGCTCGCCTGGTCAACGCCATGGCATATCCGCGTCAGATTTTCCCGTAACGCAACCTTGAGCTCATCAGATAAATGCTCGATACAGCACATAGCATACTGATCAACGTGCTTGAAACTTACGCCATCCATAAGCAATCCGTGAGAGTCATGCCTGATTATTCCGTTGAGAACCAGTGGCGGCAAAGCGCCACCCAGCAATGCCAAGCTATCGCGATTCTGAGGAAAAGGTAAATAGCTAATTGCCTCCGTCCGGAACTCGCCAGATATGATTGCGTAGGGGTCGGGGAGCGACAGGATTATCGCGCCCTCCCTACAGCCGAGGGTGCCCACGCGACCTGCACTCGACCATGGTCTCCTCGGGGTGTCTCGCCGCTCTCCCATCTAGGTGGGAAGCAGCTAAAGAAGATCTCATCTATCACACATAGAACCGTTGCTCCCAGCGCCCGTGGTTTGCAATCAGTCAGTACATGTACTACGACCACACCCTGGTCAGAAACCTCATCCAAAAAAGTAGACAAGCCTGCAATCAACGATGCGTACTCCCCAATGGGCGGACTCATCCCCTTTGACGATGCTCTCTGCAAACTTTTCTAGGTAATCGAGAAATAGACGTGAGTGCCTGGAGTCATCGACCTTTCAGCTTGAGATTATTGAGACCCTCAAGCTGCCCCACAATCTGCTCAACGAGCACATCATCAAAATCATCTTTATCGGCTTCCTCGTGCGTCCCTTTGTTAAGATACGTCCACACTAGAGACTGCTCGGGCTGACCCAATATGAAACCGAGTGATTGAATGACGCCGGGCTTGTCGGGGTGCACAAAATCCGTAGCTTTGTTGAGGCGAGCCAGCACGGCATCGCATACACCGCGTAAGTTTGGTTCAGCACCGGGGCCGACGATTTTCAAGCTCAGGGTGCCCATATCGAACCTGCCCAGCCATCTCCATAATTTGTCCGCCAGCATTTCAAGCGCTTGTCTGGACTCAGCCAATGCCGTTCGTGCGTCACCCCTGTCGATGGCAGCGCGGGCATTGAGCAGGTAAGTTTGCGCAGCGACGTTTCCGAGCACGCGGGGCTGGTAGTTTCCGTTGTGATGCCGGAAGACATATGAAGTCCAGTGTTCGCTAGGCACGCGATTCTGTACGTCCTTCACAAACTCGTTGCTGTGGCAGGTCACCAGCATTTGCGTGCCAACGAAGCGCTCACTCTCAAAGATTGTTTCCCTAATCCCCTGTCGATGCTCATGGTCAATTGCGTTGATGGCATCATCAAAGACAATTACTGGCGCACCGATTTTCAGGGCTTTGGCCATCAAGATAGCCAGTCCCAAGCACCGTACATGACCTTCACTCAAAATTTGAAGCGCATCGACCGAAACATTCGGCTGGCCTCGGAAGCTGAGCTCGATTCGCCCCTCCCCTGTCACAGGCAAGTTCAGGCCAGCCAGCTTGTCGGCATCAAAATCACGGACGTTAAATTCGTTGTACAAATCAAGAGCCAGAGAATTCAAGCCTGCCATCAAGGTACCTGGAAGCTGGGTTTTGTACCTGCGCAATAAGGTGAGGAAGTGATCATAGGCAGTGTTGATGCGACGATCACGCAGGATCGCCTGGGCTTCATCGGCAGCTGCTTTGATCAGCCCAGCATTCGCCTGTTCAAAATCAACGATGCGTTTTTTTGCCTCAATCACCGCTTGGGCAACACGCTGGCGAGCCAAGGCATGCGCACCGACATCGACCCTGGCCTGGTTCAGTCGGTCGCGCTCAGTGATTAGCTTATTTCGCTCGGCATTGGCCAAAGCAGACTGGACGTCCTGACGCTCAAGCTCCTCCGCCCAAGTTATAGCCTGTTGAGCCAGAGATGGAGTCGTCCCATCTGTTCGGTACCCGTCCTGCCACCAATCGCGCTGAGGATCAACCCGAGGATCGGCCAAATAACGCGGCACCTCATGGGCGCTCCCCGTCGTGGCTCCTACTCGAAGGGCAAAGGCTGAAAGTTTAAGCCGCAAAGCCTCAGCCGCCGCATTGCGCGCCTGAATTGCCAGATGATGCCGACCTTGGATTTCTTTAAGCACCTGAAGCCCGGTCAAACCCGCAGTCGCTTTCTCATACGGGTTGTTAACGACTCGATGCTCGCCCGCCAAGGGCGTATCGCAGGCCGGACAATGGTCGCCTGCGACGTGTCGGAGACCCAGGACTGCGTTGTACAGTTCTTGAAAGGAGACATCGTAAGTGCGGGCGGCCAATTCCGCAGTGACGCCCGCCAAGACCTTTTGAGCAGCGTCGGCTGCATGGAATGCTTGTAGAAGTTCAGCGCTGCTGATCCCGTAGATGAAAGCCGGCGGCTGGTTTAGCAGTGCATCCAGTTGGTGGAGGCGGCCTGGGATCGCCTCGCTCCCAATGGCGGCCAGAAGTTCAGTATAGGTCATGCCTAGCTGAACGCTTGCAGCGTAAGCATTTTCGATCTGCGCCTGCTGGGCAAGCGAAGCGGCTTCGGCGCCGACAATCTGATGATCTTGGTTCAAGCCCCCCCTCTTCGCAGTCAGCTCGACCTGCTTTGAAGGGAGAAGCGTGAGAAGCCCTTCCATCGAATCGTTGAAATGACCCACAAATTCGTTGAATTGATCCATGCCGAATAACGCGGCAATCAGTTCTGTTTTTTCGCCTGCAGGCTTCGCGGCAATTCGAGAGAAGGCATCGATTCTGTTCTTCTCGATAAAGCAGAACCGATAGGCCTCTGGATCCGCGACGACGGGGACAGTCAAACCTTGAGCCGTAACCGCTTTGAGCTCAGGCGGGACGTACCGCCCCTCGTGGTGATTTGACAAGTAGCGCCCCACCGCTATGCGCTTCATACCGCATTCATCCACAGCCCCCAGCAAAGCGAACTCTAGGGCTTCGCACAAGCTGGTTTTGCCACTGCCATTTGGCCCATAGAACAGAGTGATGCGCTCATGCAGATCAAATGGCTCCGGGAATCTGAACCCCCGAAATGGGCCCACTTTGAGATGCTTCAGCTTGCGCCACTGCCATTCACCTCCAGGCGCCAAAAGAGGGATCGAGGGAAGCGCCGGCAGGGTCATGGCGAGTGTTTCTCGCATCAAACTGATAAGGAGATTGGAACGCTGATTACGCTGTCGGCTCGTGCCGGTAACCGCGTTGAAGCGCTGAAGGACAATATTCGCGACCCTTCTTGCATCTTCAGAGGCGGCGTTCTCTGGTGCATGAATCCAGTGCACGAACTGATGATAATCCTGTAAAGCCGACGTCATCCTTGCCTCCGAGTTCCGAACTTGAATGCTGCTCTGCGCTGCGCACAAAACTGATCCAGATTTCAACCTTCCATGGCTTGACGCCACAGCCAAGTGAAATTTCCATCTCCAGTAAAGCTAAGCGCAGGCGGTTACGAAAGTCGATTACCGCAATAAAAGCATTTTTCGCAGTTCACCGGCCCGACCAGCCACAGCGACTGTCGCTATCCACGCTTAGAATGGAGAATGGCAAGCATATAGTCCGCTTAGTACGAGCAGAAGACGGCTATGGCTTCCCCCTAGCTGCATCCGCAATGCGACTTGATCGCAGAGGTACTCGGTGAATGGGATGGTTTGCCATCAACGGTGGCCAGTAGCCCTACCGTCTTCTGTCCGGGAAGGCCTATGCTTGAGTCTAGCTGCGTCCTGGGACACAGCTACTTCGTCTTAGGGATTTCAAGGATGAATCAATGATTAACCGAATTTAACTCAAGATGATCTGCTTCCACAGAAGTAACACGACCAGTACACATTGAACATAGAGCGCCCTCTGACATTATGAATATTAATTTTGTAGTTGGAAAAAACGGTTCAGGAAAAACCAGGCATCTACAAAAAGCCGCCAGCAACACGAACGAAGAAACCATTCTAATATGCAACACTGTGCATGACAGATACAAAGCAAAACCAAATATAAAAAAACTATCCATTCGAAATTTAAATAGCACACCATCCAGAGTCTTGAAAACGGCGTTCATAGAATTAGCCAGAGAGGGCACCTATCGCCTTAACACCATCGCCAAAGCTCTCGAATACTGTCACTACGCACCAGAGATCATGTTTAGAATAGTTATACATAAGAAGGCCCACAATAACATTGCAGAACTGCAACACGCGGCTCTTAGGGGAAGACTAGACGGCGATGTCAGTGAGAGTGCCATACTCGCAATATCTGAAGACTCACCAGTTCAAAATATGGATTTCGAGATAGACCTCACTCAGAGTTATATACACCCAAAGGTTGAGCAATCTCTCCTCGGAATGCTAGAAAGTGAAAAAGGGCTAAAACGTCTTAAGCTTGTTACAAAAATAGACGTTTATGTCCGCCACAAGAAACACGGAGAATTCTTAAAAATTGAGCAAGCTAGCTCGGGAGAATTGACCCTGATCGCATCTCAGGTATTCATTTTGAGCAATCTCAGGGATTGCCGTCTGATCTTAATCGATGAACCAGAAAACAGCCTACACCCTCAATGGCAAAAAGACTACGTCAATAACTTAGGAAATCTGATTGGCAGACATGATGCCCATATCATGATTGCAACCCACTCCCCACTTATAGTTTCAGGCATTAGAAACAGCGACGACCTCATAGGTTTTTACCATGCTGAAACAGACACCCAAACTGAGCCTAGTTATACAGTTCCCAGCGCCGAGGAAAGTCTATGGGAGCAGTTTGAGACAATCACGCCCGAAAGCAGATATGTCAGCGATCACATTGTCGATCTTTTGGAAAGTCTAGAGAGCAATAACAAAACTTTAGACGAGGTGATAAAGTCATTGGACGAGATGGAAGAGGCTTCTTACGACAGACGCCAGAAAAAAGCCCTACAGGCTGCAAAAAATCTTGCGTTCAAGATATACCAAGAGGCTCACAATGTCTGATCCATTACACCCTCCCCTCGTTGATTTCGTTTTTACGGCTGTTGAAGCTGCAGCGGTTGCGTTGGCTTTAAGTACTGACAAGCCCTGGGAACATGAGCACGAAGACCTGACAGCGGTAAAAAAGACACTGACAGAGCTAAAAAACAGAATTAGAACCTTCCATATGCTCAGGCAAGGGTCAAAGTGCTGCTATTGCCGGATGAACCTTCATGGAGGCGGCAGTTTCATTGTAGACAGAGAACACATCGTCCCAAAGGACAAATATAAAGATTTAGCTTATGAGATCTCAAACCTTTCTGTCGCCTGCAAAAGATGCAACATGCAATTCAAGAAAGCGGACACAGCTTTTCTAGTTGATCGCAACACCATTCTCAGACACCATACGTCAGCTGATCAGTATCTTTTCATTCATCCAAATTTTGAAAAATACAGCCTATTCATACAGCGCTTAAGCGTGGAGGATGAAAATCACACTTTTGTAAAATATAATAAAACAGGCCACCCCAAAGCTGAATTCACCTACAATTATTTCGATCTAAGATCGCTGGAAACAAATAGCTTCGATGAAGCGCAGGGCATTAACACCTCAAGCGTTACTACCTTTATCAAAGAGCGACTTGAGCAAGAAATCCAGACCATGGGATAAGATTTGAATAGTAGGTTGAGCGTCAACCTATGAAATGCAGTGTTGCGCATCAACCTGCGTGGGAAATCTCGCAAATGCATTCAGTTTGTGCGCTGCCGGCGCGAATTCCAGAGTCGTTTTGTGACAGGGTTCTACTACCTAGGGGAAGCGAATGCTGCATCGAGCAAGCTGAAGGAAGCTTTGTTTACAGTACGTAAATACGGATGAATAGTATGTCTACTACTCAACCCCCCGTCTGGTGCCGCCAACTCACTCACTCGCCGGCCACTAGTAGCTTTTTTGGGGGGCATAATGATTTGCTGCATCCAGTCGCAGAGCTGCCACACCAACAAATGCCCGACCGGCGTCGCCACCCAGGACGCTCTGCGCCAACGCGCTCTCGTCGTCCCGGACAAGGCCCAGCGCGTCTACAACTTCCACCGCAACACACTCAAGGCGCTGGCGGAAATGCTCGCCGCCGCAGGCCTTGAGCATCCATCGCAACTGTCGGCCAAGCACCTGGTGCGCCGCATGTCGGCGACCGAGATCAAACTGTTCTCGCAGCTGCATGTGTTTCTGAAACCGGGGGAATTGCTGACTGGGGAAGTGAATGGCGAGTTTTACTCGCGGATGTGGCAGATGGCGCGGGCGGACAGTTTCGAGCCGCAGGAAGTGGCGGCAGCATGATGATCGATGCGCCGGTCCGATCGGCAGGCTCGCGCATCAGCTCCGCTGCTGGCGAAACAACACAAAGCGGAAAAAGCCGTAGCCCAACGTCAGGTTCAGCGCGGTAAACACCGTCACCGTCAGCAAGCCATGCC
>Ga0256889_1000087_pt1 | contig 22246 bp, 19 predicted proteins | sample MC6MC0512MT_FD_186338 | JGI IMG/M metagenome (GOLD analysis project Ga0256889, IMG submission 186338) | Metatranscriptome of enriched soil aggregate microbial communities from Iowa State University, Ames, United States - MC6-MC0512-MT... | ecosystem: Environmental > Terrestrial > Soil >...
CGCCAACGCCACCCTGTTGCGATGGAGTCATCCGTCCCCTCCCCGATCAAATTTTCGGGGCGGATATTACAAAAGGAATTCTTAATGAAATCTCCTCCGGACGGAGGAGTGTGGACCGCCGCTCACCCGGCGACGGGAGACCGGCGGTGCCGGTCCGGATCAGGCCACGCGTTCGGCGATCAGCACCGCGAAGAAGCCGCAGGTCGCGAGCAGGGTCCACTTGAGCACGATCCAGCCGAAGCGCCGGTACTTGGGCTGGCCGGTGCCCGCATAGAACGCGAACGAGACGCCGGCCATCAGCAGGAGGAACAGCAGGGCCCAGCGAAAGAGGAGCATGCGTGGTGGATCGGCCGCGGCTCGCCTACCAGGCGCGAGCGACTTCGTTGAAGCCGCGCGGCGCGCGCTTCTCGTCGGCGAAGGTCACGATCTCGTAGGCGTCGCTGTGCGAAAGCAGTTCGCGCAGCAGCTTGTTGTTGAGCGCATGGCCCGAGCGGAAGGCGGTGTAGGCCGCGAGCAGCGGCTTGCCGATGATGTAGAGGTCGCCCATCGCGTCGAGGATCTTGTGCTTCACGAACTCGTCGTCGTAGCGCAGGCCGCCGGCATTGAGCACCTTGGTGTCGTCCATCACGATGGCGTTGTCGAGTCCGCCGCCGAGCGCGAGGCCCTTGCTGCGCATGTACTCGACTTCCTTCGTGAAGCCGAAGGTGCGCGCGCGCGCGATGTCGCGGCTGTACGAGCCGCTGCCGAGATCGAACTCGACGCGCTGGCCCGTGGAGTTGACGACGCGGTGATCGAAGTCGATCTCGAAGCTGAGCTTGTAGCCGTGGTACGGCTCGAGCGCCGCCCACTTCTCGTTGGCGCCGTCGCCCTCGCGCACCTCGACCTTGCGCAGCACGCGGATGAAGCGCCGCGGCGCCTTCTGGAACTCGATGCCCGCGCTTTGCAGCAGGAACACGAAGGACGAGGCCGAGCCGTCGAGGATCGGGACCTCGTCGGCCGTGATGTCGATGTAGAGGTTGTCGATGCCCAGGCCGGCGCAGGCCGACATCAGGTGCTCGACGGTCTGGACCTTGGCGCCGCCGGTGGAGACGGTCGAGGCCAGCCGGGTGTCGGTGACCGCTTCGGCGGTCATGCGGATCTCGGCGGGCTCGGGCAGGTCGACGCGGCGGAACACGATGCCCGTGTCGGCCGGGGCGGGACGCAGCGTGAGCTCCACGCGCTGCCCGCTGTGGAGCCCCACGCCCACGGCGCGGCTGATCGACTTGAGGGTTCGTTGTTGCAGCACGCCTGCGATTTTAGGCGCGCGGCGTGCGTGGCGCGCCAATCCCCTGGCTATTACACCCATAGGCATCGTTCGTATGGCATAGCCCCGAAATGGACGCAAAGGGATGAAGAAAACGCGCCTGATACAGGCGGGAAGGCTTTATCTGGGCCTCCTCCTGCGCCTCTTGCGAGTTCTTCAAACCCTCTGCGTCCGGTCGGGCCGCCGCGCGGCATCTCTTTCGAGCTGCCCGCGACGGGCCCTGGTCCGGTTCTCAGTCGGCCTGGCGGCGCAGGAAGGCCGGGATCTCGAAGTCGTCCATGCCGCCCGAGGACAGCGCATCGACCTTGGCCGCGGCCATCGTGCGGTTGGTGCGCCACACGCTGGGCACGGCCATGCCTTCGTAGTTGGGCTGGTTGCCGCCACCGCCGTGGCCGGTGCCCATCGAGGGCACGTTGAACGGGATGTTGTCGGTGCCGGTGCGGATCACCTCGAGCGTCGGCGCCTGGCGGCGCGCGTCGGCGCGCGACAGGCCGGTGGCGACCACGGTCACGCGCATCTCGTCGCCGAGGGCGTCGTCGTAGGCCGCGCCGTAGATCACGTGCGCATCGGGCGAGGCGTAGGCGCGGATGGTGTTCATCGCGAGCTTCGACTCGTTGAGCTTCAGCGAATTCTTCGATGCGGTCACCAGCACCAGCACGCCCTTGGCGCCCGAGAGGTCGATGCCTTCGAGCAGCGGGCAGGCCACGGCCTGCTCGGCCGCGATGCGCGCGCGGTCGGGACCCGAGGACACGGCCGTGCCCATCATCGCCTTGCCCGGCTCGCCCATCACGGTGCGCACGTCCTCGAAGTCGACGTTCACGCCGCCGTACTCGTTGATGATCTCCGAGATCCCGCCCACGGCGTTCTTCAGCACGTCGTTGGCCTGCGCGAAGGCTTCTTCCTGGGTGATGTCCTCGCCCAGCACGTCGAGCAGCTTCTCGTTGAGCACCACGATCAGCGAGTCGACGTTGGCCTCGAGCTCGGCCAGGCCGGCTTCGGCGTTGGTCATGCGGCGGCCGCCTTCCCAGTCGAAGGGCTTGGTCACCACGCCCACGGTGAGGATGCCCATCTCCTTCGCCACGCGCGCGATCACCGGCGCGGCGCCGGTGCCGGTGCCGCCGCCCATGCCGGCGGTGATGAACAGCATGTGGGCGCCGTCGATGGCCGCGCGGATCTCGTCCACGGCGGCCTCGGCCGCTTCACGGCCCTTCTCGGGCTTGCTGCCGGCACCCAGGCCGCTCAGGCCGAGCTGGATGTTGCGCTGCGCGCTGCTGCGCTGCAGGGCCTGCGCGTCGGTGTTCGCGCAGACGAACTGCACGCCCTGCACGCCGCGTTCCATCATGTGCGCGACCGCGTTGCCGCCGCCACCGCCGACACCGATCACCTTGATCTGCGTGCCCTGGTTGAACTCTTCGACTTCGATCATTTCGATGGTCATCTTCTACTCCTTGAATCTTGCAGTTGCCGTTGTCTATGAATGAATCTTTTTGGGGGTACCCGACGAGAACGAATTCATCGTCGCGATGGTGGACCTGTTCGTCGCCATCGCTCGTTGAAATGCAAGGGAGGGCTGCCGCGCGCGAGCCAGAGTGGGGAATGGTTCATGGTCAGAAGTTCCCCACGATGAAGTCCTTGAAACGTCCGAACGCGGTTTTTACCGACCCGTTCTTTTGCGCCACCTTGAAGCCGCGCATGCGCGCGAAGCGGGCCTCCTCGAGCAGGCCCATCACGGTGGCCGCGCGCGGCTGCGCGACCATGTCCGAGAGCGCGCTCGAATACTTCGGGATGCCGCGGCGCACGGGCTTGAGGAAGATGTCCTCGCCGAGCTCGACCATGCCGGGCATCACCGCGCTGCCGCCGGTGAGCACCACGCCCGAGGAGAGCACCTCCTCGTAGCCCGACTCGCGCACCACCTGCTGCACCAGCGAGAAGATCTCCTCGATGCGCGGCTCGATCACGCCGGCCAGCGCCTGCTTGCTCAGCATGCGCGGACCGCGGTCGCCGAGGCCGGGCACCTCGACCTGCGTGTCGGGATCGGCCAGCAGCTGCTTGGCGAAGCCGTTCTCGACCTTGATGTCTTCCGCGTCCTTGGTCGGCGTGCGCAGCGCCATCGCGATGTCGCTGGTGATCAGGTCGCCCGCGATCGGGATCACCGCCGTGTGGCGGATCGCGCCGTTGGTGAAGATCGCGACGTCGGTGGTGCCCGCGCCGATGTCCACCAGCACCACGCCGAGCTCGCGCTCGTCCTCGGTCAGCACCGCCTGGCTCGAGGCCAGCGGGTTCAGCATCAGCTGGTCGACCTCGAGGCCGCAGCGGCGCACGCACTTGATGATGTTCTCGGCCGCGCTCTGCGCGCCGGTCACGATGTGCACCTTGGCCTCGAGACGCATGCCGCTCATGCCGATCGGCTCCTTCACGTCCTGGCCGTCGATCACGAACTCCTGCGGCTCCACCAGCAGCAGGCGCTGGTCGCTCGAGATGTTGATGGCACGCGCGGTCTCGACCACGCGCGCCACGTCGGCCGGCGTCACTTCCTTGTCCTTCACCGCCACCATGCCGCTGGAGTTGATGCCGCGGATGTGGCTGCCGGTGATGCCGGTGTAGACGCGGCCGATCTTGCAGTCGGCCATGAGCTCCGCTTCCTTGAGCGCCTGCTGGATGCTCTGCACGGTGGCGTCGATGTTCACCACCACGCCGCGCTTGAGGCCGTTGCTGGGCGCGATGCCCAGGCCCGCGAGCTTGAGCTCGCCGCCTTGCAGCACCTCGGCCACGACCACCATCACCTTCGCGGTGCCGATGTCGAGGCCGACAACCAGGTCCTTGTATTCTTTGGGCATCGATATGTCCTCGGTATTCGTCTATTTCTTCTTGGGCGTCTTGGGGTCGGCCACCACGGTGGTGACGCCGCGCAAGCGCAACGCATAGGCGTCGTTGTGGCGCAGATCGGCGCCCTCGACGTCGTCCATGGTGCGGCGGTACTGCCCCGCGACCTGCGTCACGGTCTTCAGGAAGCGCTGCAGCCGCGCCGCCACCTCCTCGCTCTGGCCCCGGCCCAGTTCGATCGTCGCGCCGCTGTCGAGCTGCGCGCGCCAGCTGCCCCGGCTCGACAGCGTGAGCGCGTCGAGGCCGAGGTCGTAGGGCTCGAACATCGGCTGCAGCACGCGGTACATGCCCAGCACCTGCCCGGCCTGCTCGATCGGTCCATCGAGCCGCGGCAGCTTGTCGTCGACCTCCGCCACGTTGGCCTCGAACACGTCGCCGAAGCCGTTGATCAGCTTCGAGCTCGACTCGTCGCCCCAGTTGGCCACCGGCACCTGCTCGGTCAGCGTCACGCGCAGCTTGTTCGGGAACTCGCGCCGCACCACCGCGCTGCGCACCCACGGCACCGACTCGAAGGCGGTGCGCGCGCGCGCGAGGTCGACGGTGAAGAAGTTGCCCTTGAGCTGCGGCGCCACGTTGGCGCGCAGGGTGACGGCGTTGTTGTGCGTCACCTCGCCGTCGACCTTGATGCCCGCGATCGGGAAGAAGGGCTGGCGCAGCACCCACCAGGCGCCCGCGGCGAGCAGCATCAGGCCCACCGCCACGAATGCGAGGTTCGCGACGATGTTCATGAGCTTGACGTCGAAGGGCGTGGGGATGCTGTCGGCCATCTTCAGTGCGCGCCTCCCGTGGCGTCGAGCGTGGCCGTGGCCAGCACGCGCAGGCAGAGTTCCTCGTAGGCGATGCCCGCCGCGCGTGCCGACATCGGCACCAGCGAATGGCTGGTCATGCCCGGCGAGGTGTTCATCTCGAGCAGGAAGGGCTTGCGGTCGCTGGCGCGGATCATCACGTCGGCGCGGCCCCAGCCGCGACAGCCGAGCGTGCGATAGGCCGCCAGCGCGATGCGCTGGATCTCGCGCTCCTCCGCCTCGGGCAGGCCGCTCGGGCAGTGGTATTTCACGTCGTCGGTGAAGTACTTGTTCTGGTAGTCGTAGGCGCCCTCGGGCGCGGCGATGCGCACCACCGGCAGCGCATGCGCGTCGAGGCCGCTGCCGAGCACGGCGCAGGTGACTTCCTCGCCCTCGATGAACTCCTCGCAGAGCACGTCGGCGTCGTACTTGACCGACAGCGTCACCGCGTCCTGCATCTGCGAGTAGCCCTCGACCTTGGTCACGCCGATCGAGGATCCCTCGCGCGGCGGCTTCACGATCAGCGGCAGCCCCAGCACGTCGGGCACGGCCATCACCTGTTCGCGGCTCTGCTGGTCGAAGGCCAGGCGCACGTACTTGGGCGTGGGCAGGCCGTCGGCCTGCCAGATGCGCTTGGTCATGACCTTGTCCATCGCCACGCTCGAGGCCATCACGCCCGAGCCGGTGTAGGGAATGCCGAGCATCTCGAGCGCGCCCTGCACCGTGCCGTCCTCGCCGTGGCGGCCATGCAGCGCCACGAAGCAGCGCGCGAAGCCCTCGCGCCGGAGCTCGGACAGGTCGCGCTGCGAAGGGTCGAAGGCATGGGCGTCGACGCCGCGCGAGAGCAGCGCCTCGAGCACGCCGGTGCCCGACATCAGCGAGACCTCGCGCTCGGCCGAGCTGCCGCCGAACAGCACGGCGACCTTGCCGAAGAGTGTGGGATCCTGAAGGCTCACGACGCCTCCCCCTTGTGCGCAGCGTGCTGCGATGTCGTGGATGAAGAAGAAGTGGCCACCGCCGGCACCGCGCCGAGCTCGACCACCTTGCCCGGCACCGCGCCGATGGAGCCCGCGCCCATGCACAGCACCACGTCGCCGGCACGCGCGTTGTCGAGGATGGCCCGCGGCATCGAGGCGATGTCGTCGACGAACACCGGCTCGACCTTGCCGGCCACGCGCAGCGCGCGCGCCAGCGTGCGGCCATCGGCCGCCACGATGGGCTGCTCGCCGGCCGCGTAGACCTCGCCGAGCAGCACCGCGTCGGCGGTGCCGATGACCTTGACGAAGTCCTCGAAGCAGTCGCGCGTGCGGGTGTAGCGGTGCGGCTGGAAGGCCAGCACCAGGCGCCGGCCCGGGAAGGCGCCGCGCGCGGCCGCGAGCGTGGCGGCCATTTCCACCGGGTGGTGGCCGTAGTCGTCGATCACGGTGAAGCTGCCGTCGCCGGCCTTGGCCGCGACCTCGCCATAGCTCTGGAAGCGCCGGCCCACGCCCTTGAAGCCGGCCAGCCCGCGCTGCACCGCCTCGTCGGCGATCCCGAGTTCGACCGCCACCGCGATCACCGACAGCGCGTTGCGCACGTTGTGCTCGCCCGGCAGGTTCAGCACCACCGGCAGATCGGGCAGGGTCACGCCGTTGCGGCGCTGCGCGGTGAAGTGCATCTGGCCGCCGACGGCGCGCACGTCGACCGCGCGCACCTGGGCGTCCTCGCCGAAACCGTAGCTGGTGACCGGGCAGGTCACGTCGGCCACGATCTCGCGCACCGCCGGATCGTCGGTGCACAGGATCGCCGTGCCGTAGAAGGGCATGCGGTGCAGGAAGTCGACGAAGGCCTTCTTCAGCTTGCCGAAGTCGTGCCCGTAGGTCTCCATGTGGTCGGCGTCGATGTTCGTGACCACCGCCATCACGGGCAGCAGGTTCAGGAACGAGGCGTCGGATTCGTCGGCCTCGACCACGATGTAGTCGCCGCTGCCGAGCTGCGCATTGGCGCCCGCGCTGTTGAGCCGGCCGCCGATCACGAAGGTGGGATCGAGCCCCGCGGCCGCGAGCACGCTCGCCACCAGGCTGGTGGTGGTGGTCTTGCCGTGCGTGCCGGCGATGGCGATGCCCTGCTTCAGGCGCATCAGCTCGGCCAGCATGACGGCGCGCGGCACGACCGGGATGCGCTTCTCGCGCGCGGTCAGCACCTCGGGGTTGTCGGCCTGCACCGCGGTCGAGGTCACGACCGCGTCGGCGCCCTCCACGTTCGCGGCCGCATGGCCCACGAAGGTGCCGATGCCCAGGCCCGCGAGCCGGCGCAGCGTGGCGCTGTCGGAGAGGTCGGAGCCGGTGATGCGGTAGCCGAGGTTCAGCAGCACCTCGGCGATGCCGCTCATGCCGGAGCCGCCGATGCCCACGAAGTGGATGTGATGGATCGCGTGCTTCATCGTGCCAGCTCCTCGCAAGCGCGCACCATCGCCTCGACGGCCTCGGTCTTGCGCATCGTCCTGGCGCGTTCGGCGCGTTCGATCAATTCGGTTCGTTGTGTCTTCTGTAGCAAATCGGCCAGCAATTCAGGGGTGAGATCGGTCTGTTGCACCAGCCAGCCGCCACCGGCATCGACGAGGAAGCGCGCGTTGGTGGTCTGGTGGTCGTCGACCGCGGAAGGAAAAGGCACGAACAGCGCCGCGGCGCCGACGGCCGCGATTTCGGTCACGGTGCTGGCACCGGCGCGCGCGACGATGAGGTCGGCCTCGGCATAGGCCAGGGCCGTGTCCTCGATGAAGGGCGTGAGCTCGCCCTCGACGCCGGCGGCCGCGTAGTTGGCGCGCAGCTCGTCGATCTGCTTGGCGCCGCTCTGGTGCAGCACCTGCGGGCGCGTGCCCGGCTCGATGCGCGCGAGCGCCTGCGGCACCACCGCGTTGAGCGCCTTGGCGCCGAGGCTGCCGCCGACCACCAGCAGCTTGAGCGGACCGCTGCGGCCCGCGAAGCGCTCGGCCGGTGCAGGCTGCGAGGTGAAGGCCGCGCGCAGCGGATTGCCGATCCACTGCGCCTTCTTGAGCACGTCGGGGAAGGCCGTGAAGACGCGGTCGGCCACGCTCGCCAGCACCTTGTTGGCGAGGCCCGCGACCGAGTTCTGCTCGTGCAGCACCAGCGGCTTGTTGAGCAGCACGCCCATCATCCCGCCCGGAAAGGTGATGTAGCCGCCCAGGCCCACGAGGACGTCGGGCTTCACGCGGCGCACCACGCGCAGGCTCTGCCAGAAGGCGCGCAGCAGGCGCAGCGGCAGCAGGAACAGCGTGAGCGGACCCTTGCCGCGCACGCCTCCGAACTGCACCGGCTCGAAGGCGAAGCCGCGCGGCGGCACCAGCTTCTCTTCCATGCCGCCGGGCGCGCCCAGCCAGTGCACGCGCCAGCCGCGCTCGCGCAGCGCCTCGGCCACGGCGAGGCCCGGGAAGATGTGGCCGCCGGTGCCGCCGGCCATCACGAGTGCGGTACGACCCGTCATACGCGGCCCCCTCTCATGAGGACACGGTTCTCGTAGTCGATGCGCAGCACGATCGCCAGCGCCACCATGTTCATCAGGATCGCCGAGCCGCCGAAGCTCATCAGCGGCAGCGTGAGGCCCTTGGTCGGCAGCGCGCCGAGGTTCACGCCCATGTTGATGAAGGCCTGGAAGCCGATCCACACGCCCACGCCCTGGGCCACGAGGCCCGAGAACACGCGGTCCAGCGCGATCGCCTGGCGGCCGATGTGCATCACGCGGCGCGTGAGCCAGAGAAACAGGCCGATGATCAGCAGCACGCCGACCAGGCCGAACTCCTCGCCGATCACGGCCAGCAGGAAGTCGGTGTGGGCCTCGGGCAGCCAGTGCAGCTTCTCGACGCTGCCGCCGAGGCCGACGCCGAAGATCTCGCCGCGGCCGATGGCGATCAGCGAGTGCGACAGCTGGTAGCCCTTGCCGAGCGCGTGCTCCTCGCTCCACGGATCGAGGTAGGCGAAGATCCGCTCGCGCCGCCACGGGCTGGTGGCGACGATGGTGCCGAAGGCCACCACCACCAGAGCGGCGATCACGAAGAACATGCGCGCGTTCACGCCGCCCAGGAACAGGATGCCCATCGCGATCACCGCGATCACCATGAAGGCGCCCATGTCGGGCTCGGCCATCACCAGCATGCCGACCACCACCACCGCGATGCCCATCGGCAGCACGGCGCGGAAGAAGCGCTCCTTGATCTCCATCTTGCGCACCATGTAGCTGGCCGCATAGAGCACCATCGCGACCTTCGCGAGCTCGGAGGGCTGGAAGCGCATGAAGCCCATCGGCAGCCAGCGCCGCGCGCCGTTCACGCTGATGCCGATGTGCGGGATCAGCACCGCCACCAGCAGCAGCAGCGAGGCCACGAACAGCCAGGGCGCGGCGCGCTCCCAGGTCTTCATCGGGATCTGGAAGGCCAGCAGCGCGGCGATGAAGGCGAACACCACCGAGGCCGCATGGCGCGTGAGGAAGTACGAGGCGCTGTAGCCGGCGCGCGCGAAGCGCGGGTTGTCGGGCAGCGCGATCGAGGCCGAATAGACCATGATCAGGCCCCAGGTCAGCAGCGCGACCGTGACCCACACCAGCGCCTGGTCGAAGCCCAGCACGCGGATCGGCGCGGCCTTGGTCTGGGTGAAGCCGGCGCCGCCGAGGCGCACCGGCAGGTGCACCGGCAGCGCATCGATGCCGCTGCGCGCGCGCCGGAACCAGCCGCTGAAGCGGCCGGGCCGGGTGTTGGGCGTGGCGCCCGCGGCGGCGGAGTTCACGATGCCGGTCCTTCCGTCGAATCGGGTTCCCCGAAGTCGCGCGGCTCGTCCTCGAGCGCCTGCACGGCCTCGCGGAACACCGCCGCGCGGTGCGGGTAGTTCTTGAACATGTCGAAGCTCGCACAGGCCGGTGACAGCAGCACGGCATCGCCCGGATGGGCGCGGCGCGCGGCCAGCTGCACGGCCTCGTGCATCGAGCCCGCATGCATCAGCGTGACGCCGGTGGCAGCCAGCGCGGCCTCGATCAGCGGCGCGTCGCGGCCGATCAGCACCACGGCGCGCGCGTACTGGCGCACCGGCAGCGCGAGCGGCTCGAAGTCCTGGCCCTTGCCCTCGCCGCCGAGGATCACGACCACGCGGCGGTCCTCGCCGAGGCCGCCGAGCGCCGCCACGGTGGCGCCCACGTTGGTGCCCTTGCTGTCGTCGAAGTACTCGACGTCGTCGATCAGCGCCACCGGCTCGACGCGGTGCGGCTCGCCGCGGTACTCGCGCAGGCCGTAGAGCATCGGGCCGAGCGGGCAGTCGGCCGCGTTCGCGAGCGCCAGCGCGGCGAGCGCGTTCATCGCGTTGTGGCGGCCGCGGATGCGCAGGGCGTCGGCCGGCATCAGGCGCTGCACGAAGATCTCTTCCTCGACCACCTGGCCGCGCTTGCGCTTCTGCGTCTCGTCGGCCTCGTGCGCGCGCACCAGCCAGCTCATGCCGTTGACGCGCTCGATGCCGTAATCGCCGGGGCGCTGCGGCATGCTCGCGCCGAAGGTGACGTGCGGGCGCACCTGCACGCGCTGCGCCTTGGGCCTGGCCGGCGCGCGGCGCGCGCCGCGGGCGTTCACCACCTCCTCGACGGGCTTGACCGGTTCCTGGCCCGCGGTGGCGAGCATCGCCATCACGGCCGGGTCGTCGCGGTTGAGCACCATCAGCGCGGTCTTGCCGAAGATGCGCGACTTGGCCTGCGCATAGGCCGGCATGTCGCCGTGCCAGTCGAGGTGGTCCTGCGTGAGGTTGAGCACCGTCGCGGCCGCGGGCTCGAAGCCCTGCACGCCGTCGAGCTGGAAGCTCGAGAGCTCGATCACCCAGGCCTCGGGCAGCGTGCCGGCGTCGAGATGCGCGCTCAGCGTATCGAGCAGCGTCGGGCCGATGTTGCCGGCCACCGCCACGCTCTTGCCGCCGCGCTCGATGAGCTGGCCGGTCAGCGCCGTGACCGTGGTCTTGCCGTTGGTGCCGGTGATCGCGAGCACCACCGGCGTGTAGCCCTTGGCGGGCTCGGGCGCGGGGGCCGGCTCGGGCTGGGCCTCGGCCTGCGGCGCCGGCTCCTCCTCGGCCACGGCCGAGGCGGGATTGGTGGCGGCGAACTCGGCGATCTTCGCGACGAAGTCGGCCGCTTCCTTCGCGGCCGTGGGAACGTAGGGCTTGCCGACCGTGAAGGCCGGCAGGTTCGACGCGGGCTTGGGGGCCGGTGCGGCGACGGGCGCGGGCTCGGCAGCCTCGGGTTGGGTGCCTTCGGCGACATCCGGCGTTTCGGCCGCGACGGGTTCGGCGCCTGCTTCGACGCCTTCCTGAACCACGGGCGCATCAGCGACCGGCGCCTCGGGTTCCGGCGGCTGCAGCACGGGGACGCTCAGCGAGGGATCGCGCGGCATCGATTCGGGCAAGGCGGCGGGAGCGCGCGGTGCTTCGGAGGTCTGTTCGAGGGCTTCGGGTTCGGCGGGCTGTGCCTCGATCGCGGGCGCCACGGCTTCGACGGCTTCGGCCACTGCCGGCGTCTCGACCACGGCCTCTTCTGCCGCAACGGAAGCTTCTTCCGCCGCCGGCGCCTGGACTTCGGGCAGCACGGCAGGCGCCTGCGCCTCTGGCACCGGCTCGCTCTCGGCCGGCACCGCCGCCTCCAGCGCCAGCTCGCCTTGCGCCGCGCTTTCTTCTTCAACCTCGACCACCGCCGGTGTCTCGACGATCGCGAGATCCGCCAGCGCGCGCGCGAACAGGTCGAGCTCGCCGCCGACCGGCAGTCCGACCGCGCGCGCCGCATCGGCCACCGGCGCGATGGTCTCGGGGCTCAGGCCCGGCGAGCGGTAGACGGCGCGGATGGGTGTGCCCTCGATCAGCGCGGCCGTGAACGGGCCACCGACGAACACCGCCTCGGGCCACTCGGCGCGCAGCGTGTCGAGCAGGGCCGGCGCCTCGCGCGTATCGGCCACCGTCACCTGCGCGCCATGGCGCGCGCACCAGCGCGCCATCGCCAGCCCGGACGCGCCGAGGCCGAGGATGAGAACGGGGAGGTCTTTCAGGTGCCGCATGCGTTTTCTCTCAGCGCAGCTTCAGCGTCGACAGGCCCACGAGGCACAGCAGCATCGTGATGATCCAGAAACGCACCACGACCTGCGTCTCGCGCCAGCCGCTCTTCTCGAAGTGGTGGTGCAGCGGCGCCATCTTGAGCACGCGGCGGCCCTCGCCGAAGCGCTTCTTCGTGTACTTGAAGTAGGTGACCTGGGCCATCACCGAGATCGCCTCGACCACGAAGATGCCGCCCATGATGAAGAACACGATCTCCTGGCGCACGATGACCGCGATGGTGCCCAGCGCGCCGCCGAGCGCGAGCGCGCCCACGTCGCCCATGAAGACCTGCGCCGGATGGGTGTTGAACCAGAGGAAGGCCAGCCCCGCGCCGGCCATCGCCGAGCAGAACACCAGCAGCTCGCCCGAACCCGGGATGTTCGGGAACAGCAGGTACTTCGAGTAGACCGCGCTGCCGGTCACGTAGGCGAACACGCCCAGCGCCGAGCCCACCATCACCACCGGCATGATCGCCAGGCCGTCGAGGCCGTCGGTGAGGTTCACCGCGTTGCTCGCGCCCACGATCACCAGGTAGGTGAGGATCACGAAGCCGATGCCGCCCAGCGGATAGCTGACTTCCTTGAAGAAGGGCACCAGCAGGTTGATCTTGGGCGGGAAGTCGAGGTCGAAGCCCGACTGCACCCAGGCGAAGAACAGCTGCAGCACGCGCCAGTTCGAGCTCTCCGAGATGCTGAACAGCAGGTAGAAGGCCGCGAGCAGCCCCACCACCGATTGCCAGAAGTACTTCTCGCGCGAGCGCATGCCCTCGGGGTCCTTGTGCACCACCTTGCGCCAGTCGTCGACCCAGCCGATCGCGCCGAAGCCCAGCGTGACCCACAGCACGATCCAGACGAAGCGGTTCGAGAGATCGAACCACAGGATGGTGGCGAAGGCGATCGCGAACAGCACCAGCACGCCGCCCATGGTGGGCGTGCCGCTCTTGCTCAGGTGGGTCTCCATCGCGTAGCCGCGCACCGGCTGGCCGATCTTCAGCGCGGTCAGGCGCCGGATCACATACGGACCGGCCACGAGGCCGACCACGAGCGCGGTCAGCGCCGCCATCAGCGCGCGGAAGGTCAGGTACTGGAACACCCGCAGGAACCCGAGTTCCGGCGAGAGGGTCTGCAGCCATTGGGCCAGGCTCATGAACATGAAATTGCGCACCGCCCCCGCATCAGGGACGGCCTCCTTCTTGTTGTGGTTGTGTCTGCGGGGTCGCACCCTGCGCCGCGATGGCCTGGACCACGCGTTCCATCTTCATGGAGCGCGAGCCCTTGACCAGCACGCTGCCGACCAGCGGCAGCCGCGCGAGCACCGCGGCGTTCAGGGTGTCGATGTCCTCGAAATGGCGTCCGCCGCCGACCGTGGCCGCGTCGCCGCGCTGGAAGGCGGCGATGCTGTGCTCGGAGGCACTGCCGAGCGTGTAGACGGTCTCGATGCCGCGCTGGCGCGCCCAGTCGCCGACCTCGGCATGGAATTCGTCCGAACGCTCGCCGACCTCGGCCATGTCGCCCAGCACCAGCAGGCGCGGGCCCGGCAGCGCGGCGAGCACGTCGATCGCGGCGCGCACCGAGTCGGGGTTGGCGTTGTAGCTGTCGTCGACCAGCGTGATGGCGCGGCCGCCTGCCAGCGCGAGCGCGCTGGCCTTGGAACGGCCCTTGACCGGCTCGAAGGCATCGAGGCCGGCGGCGATGGTGTCGAGCGACACGCCCGCGGCCAGCGCGCAGGCGGTGGCCGCGAGCGCATTGATCACGTTGTGGCGGCCCGCGATGTGCAGCCGCGTGGCGAAGCCGCCGAGCGGCGTGCGCACGCGCACCTGCCAGGCGCCCTGCGTCCATTCGGCGTGCTCGAGGCCGATGTCGGCATCGTCGTGCTCGCCGAAGGTCAGGCAGCGGCGCGTGGCGCCGTCGCGCGCCATGTCGCTCCACAGCGTGGTGAACTCGTCGCCGTGCGGGAACACGGCCGTGCCGTCGTCGGGCAGCGCCGCGAACACGGCGGCGTTCTCGACCGCCACGGCCTCGACGCTGACCATGAACTCCTGGTGCTCGCGCTGGGCGTTGTTCACCAGCGCGATGGTCGGGCGCGAGATGGCGGCCAGCCGCGCGATCTCGCCCGGATGGTTCATGCCGAGCTCGACCACCGCGCGCTGGTGCTGCGCGCGCAGGCGCAGCAGGGTCAGCGGCACGCCGATCTCGTTGTTGAAATTGCCGGCGGTCGCGAGCGCGCGCTCGGGCTTCGAGGCCATCAGGATGGCCGCGATCATCTGGGTGACGGTGGTCTTGCCGTTGCTGCCCGTCACGGCGATCAGCGGCAGCGAGAACTGGGCGCGCCAGTGCGCACCGATCGCGCCGAGCGCCACCAGGGTGTCGGGCACCTCGAGGCCGGCCAGGCCCGCGGCCTCGAGGCCGCCGTGCGCGACCGCGGCCATTGCGCCGCTGGCACGGGCCTGCGGCAGGAAGTCGTTGGCATCGAAACGCTCGCCCTTGAGCGCGACGAACAGGTCGCCCGGGCCCAGGGTGCGGGTGTCGGTGTGCACGCGCGCGATCACGGTCGCGGGATCGCCCACGAGGCGCGCGCCCGGAATCCACTGCCGCAGCTGCGCCAGCGTCAGCGAGAGGGAGGTGGTGTCGCTCATGCGGCCCTCCGTTTCGCGAGCGCGTCGTGCGCATGGCTGCGATCGGAGAAGGGCAGGCGCTGGCCCGCGATCTCCTGCCAGGCCTCGTGGCCCTTGCCCGCGATCAGCACCACGTCCTCGGGCGCGGCCTGCGCGATCGTGTCGGCGATGGCGGCCGCGCGGTCGGCCTGCACGCGCGCATGCTCGGGCCGCGCGAAGCCGCGCAGCACCTGCGCGATGATCGCGTCGGGCTTCTCGCCGCGCGGGTTGTCGCTGGTCACCACGACGTGGTCGGCCTGGCGCTCGGCCACGGCGGCCATCATCGGGCGCTTGATCGGATCGCGGTCGCCGCCGCAGCCGAACACGCACCACAGCTTGCCGCCGCGCTGCTGCGCGAGCGGGCGCAGGCCGGCCAGCGCCTTGTCGATGGCGTCGGGCGTGTGGGCATAGTCGACCACCGCGAGCGGCACGCCGGCCCCGGCGCCCACGCGCTCCATGCGGCCCGGCACGCTGCTCAGGTTCGCGCACGCCGCCACGGCCTGCGCGAGCGTCAGGCCCAGCGCGCGCAGCGTGCCGAGCACGCCGAGCAGATTGGCCACGTTGTACTGGCCGATCAGGCCGGTCGCCACGCGCTCGACGGCCGCGGTGCCGTGCTCGGCGACCGAGAACTGCAGGCCCTGGGCGTCGTAGCCGATGTCGCGCGCCATCAGGCGCGCCGGGTTGCCGTCGGCCGACACGGTCCAGACGTCGAGCGCGCCGACGCCGGCATCGATCAGGTTCGCGCACAGGCTGGCGCCATGGGTGTCGTCGATGTTGATCACCGCGGCGCGCAGGCCGGGCCAGCGGAACAGCTCGGCCTTGGCCTGCCAGTAGGCATCCATGCTGCCGTGGTAGTCGAGGTGGTCCTGCGTGAAATTGGTGAACACGGCCACCGCGATCCGGGCACCGTCGAGCCGGCGCTCGGCGATGCCGATCGACGAGGCCTCGATGGCGCAGGCGCCGAAGCCGCGCTCGACCAGCGCGCGCAGCTCGCGCTGCATCATCACGGGATCGGGCGTGGTGAGGCCGGTGTAGGTCAGCTCGGGCGGCACGCCGATGCCCAGCGTGCCCATCACGGCGCACGGCGAGGGCGCATCGCGCTGCACGGTGCCGTCGGGCCGCATCGGGCGCACGCCGCCGGCCGGCCGCAGGGTCGACAGCGATTCGGCCAGCCACCAGGCGGTGGAGGTCTTGCCGTTGGTGCCGGTCACGGCCAGCAGGTCGAGCCGGGCCGAGGGATGGTCGTAGAAGGCCGCGGCGATCGGGCCGGTGGCGGCCTTGAGGCCGGGATAGCTGACGATGCGCTCGTCGCCGTCGAAGCCGAAGGCCTCGACGCCCTCGTGCTCGACCAGGCAGGCCGCCGCGCCCCGCGCCAGCGCCGCCGCCACGTGCTTGCGGCCGTCGGTCGCGGCGCCGGGCCAGGCGACGAACACGTCGCCCGCGCCGACCGAGCGGCTGTCGGCATGCAGCGCGCCCTGCGGCACCCGCTCCTTGAGCCAGGCCGCGGCCAGTGGGGGGGAGGTGAAGGTCAGCATGCTCAGAAGCTCTCGTCCACGCCCTGGGTCATCACCAGGGGCTTGACCGCCAGGTCGGGCGGCACGTTCATCATGCGCAGCGTCTGCTGCACGACCTCGCTGAACACGGGCGCCGCGGCCAGGCCGCCGAAGTACTGGCCGTCGGTCGGCTCGTCGATCATCACCGCGACGATGATGCGCGGCTTCTCGATCGGCGCCATGCCGGTGAACCAGGCGCGGTACTTGTTGCTCGCGTAGCCCTTGCCGACCTGCTTGTGGGCCGTGCCCGACTTGCCGCCGACCGAGTAGCCGACCGTCTGCGCGCGCGTGCCGGTGCCGCCCGGGCCCGCGGCCATCTGCAGCATCTTGCGCACCGCGAGCGCGTTCGACGGCGAGAAGACGCGCACGCCGGCCGGCGGCTCGGTGTTCTTGAGGATCGTCGCCGGAATGATCGCGCCATCGTGCGCGAACGCGGTGTACGAATGTGCCATTTGAAACAGCGAGGCCGACAGGCCGTAGCCGTAGGCCATGGTGGCCTGCTCGACCGGCTTCCAGGTCTTCCAGGGCCGCAGCCGGCCGGTGACCGCGCCGGGGAACTGGATCTGCGGCTTCTGGCCGTAGCCGAGCGCCGTGTAGGTGTCCCACATCTCGTGCGGGGTCATCTTCTGCGCGATCTTGAGCGCGCCGACGTTGCTCGACTTCTGGATCACGCCCTCGACCGTCAGCGTGCCGTAGTTGTGGGTGTCGCTGATGGTGAAGCCGCCGAGCTGGTAGCGCCCCGGCGCGGTCTCGATCGGCGTCGTGGGCTTGACCCGGCCGGCCTCCAGCGCCATCGCCACGGTGATCGGCTTCATGGTCGAGCCGGGCTCAAAGGTGTCGGTCATCGCGCGGTTGCGCAGCTGCTCGCCCGTGAGGTTCTGGCGCTTGTCGGGCACGTAGCTCGGGTAGTTGGCCAGCGCCAGCACCTCGCCGGTGACGGCGTCGAGCACCACCACGCTGCCGGCCTTGGCCTTACGCGCGGTCACGGCGTCGCGCAGCTTCTGGTAGGCGAAGAACTGCACCTTGCTGTCGACGCTGAGCTGGATGTCCTTGCCGTCGAGCGGCGGCACCTGCTCGCCCACGCCCTCGACCACGCGACCCAGGCGGTCCTTGATCACGCGGCGCGAGCCGGCCTTGCCGGCCAGGTCCTTGTCGAACGCGAGCTCGATGCCTTCCTGGCCGCTGTCCTCGACGTTGGTGAAGCCCACCACGTGCGCGGCGGCCTCGCCCTCGGGGTACTGGCGCTTGTATTCCTTGCGCTGGTAGATGCCCTTGAGGTTCATCGCGGCGATCTGCTTGGCGATCGGCTCGTCGACCTGGCGCTTGATCCAGACGAAGGTCTTGTCCTCGTCCTCGAGCTTCTTGTCGAAGTCCTTCTGCGGCATCTCGAGCAGCTTGGCCACCTGCTTGAGCTTGGCGCGCACCTCGGGATCGTCGCGCTCCACGTCCTCGGGAATGGCCCAGATGCTGGGCGCCACCACGCTCGACGCGAGGATCAGGCCGTTGCGGTCGAGGATGCGGCCGCGGTTGGCCGGCAGCTCGAGCGTGCGCGCGAAGCGCACCTCGCCCTGGCGCTGGAAGAAGCTGTTGCCGAACACCTGCACGTAGGCCGCGCGGCCCGCGAGCACGACGAAGCCCAGCGCGATGCCGCCGACGATGAACTTGCTGCGCCACACCGGCGTCTTGCTCGCCAGCAGGGGGCTGGTGGTGTAGCGCACGCTGCGGCGGCTCATCGCTGCCCCCTTGCGGCTGCGGCGGCGGCCGGCTTGTTGACGGGTGGTGCGGGCGGCGGCGCGACCACGGCCGGGATCACGCTGCCGTCGGGACGCACGTACTGCGTGATGGCCGGCGAGGTGGTGCGCATCTGCAGCTGTTCCTTCGCGAGCTTCTCCACGCGCAGCGGCGTGGCCTGCGCGCGCTTCTCGACCTGCAGCCGGTCGTGGTCGAGCTCGAGCCGACGCGTCTCCTGCATCGTGCGATCGAGCTCGGTGTAGAGCTGGCGCGAGAGGTATTGCGTGTGCACGAGGTAGAGCGCCGTGGCGATCACGGACAGCAGCAGCAGCAGGTTCAGGCGTGCCATCTCAGCGGCCTCCCCGTTCGCCGCGCGTGGCGGGCGCAGAAGGCACGAAGCCGCCCGGGATGCGGCGGCTGGAAATCGGGCGGCCGAGGCCGTGGACGCGGGGCCGTGTCATGGCGTCTCCGTTCGTTCGGCCACGCGCAGGATCGCGCTGCGCGAGCGCGGATTGCCGTCGACCTCGGCCTCGGAAGGCTTGATGCGCTCGAGCGCGCGCAGCCGCATCGCCTTCGGCGCCGCGAACGGCGCGCGGCGGTCGTAGACCTCCTTCGAGTGCTTCGCGATGAACTGCTTCACGATCCGGTCTTCGAGCGAATGGAAACTGATCACCGCGAGCCGGCCGCCGGGTTGCAGCACCGACAGGCTCGCCTCTAGCGCCTGTTGCAGCTCTTCAAGCTCGGCGTTGATGAAAATCCGAAGAGCCTGAAATGTGCGCGTTGCAGGGTTCTGGCCCGGCTCGCGGGTTTTGACCGTGCCAGCCACGAGCTCGGCCAGTTCGGTGGTGGTTGAAATTGCGCCCCGTTCTTGTCTGCGAGCAACAATCGCCTTTGCAATCTGAACAGCAAACCGTTCTTCGCCATAGTCACGGATCACCTCTGCAATTTGTTGGAGTTCTGCCGTTGCCAGCCACTCGGCCACGCTCTCGCCGCGCGTGGTGTCCATGCGCATGTCGAGCGGGCCGTCGAAACGAAAACTGAAACCGCGCGCCGGGTTGTCGATCTGCGGCGAGCTCACGCCCAGGTCCAGAAGCACACCCGCCACGCTCGCGCCGGGCAGCTCGCCCAGCGAACGAAATCCCTGGTGCCGGATGGAAAAACGCGCATCCGAGATGCGCGCTGCTTCGGTCACCGCTTCCGCATCCTTGTCGAAGGCAATCAACCTGCCTTCCGGCGCCAGCCGCGCGAGGATCGCGCGCGAATGCCCGCCCCGGCCGAAGGTCGCGTCCACGAAGGTGCCGGGCGCGGCCGTCTGACCTGCGAGAAGGGCTTCGACCGCTTCGTCCAGAAGAACGGTCGTGTGGGTCCATGCGGTATTCACGATGCCCCTCAGAACGCGAAGTCCTGAAACACATCCGGCATTTCGCCCTGGGTGGCCTCGGCCTCCTTGGCCTCGTAGGTGGCCTTGTCCCAGAGTTCGAAATGGTTGCCCATGCCCAGCAGCAGGGTGTCGCGCGTGATGCCCGTGGCCGCACGCAGTTCGGGCGACACGAGGATGCGGCCGGTGCCGTCCATCTCGACGTCCATCGCGTTGCCGAGGAACACCCGCTTCCACCACTGCGCCGACATCGGCAGCGCGGCGATCCGCTCGCGGAACTTCTCCCATTCCGGGCGCGGGAACACCATCAGGCAGCCATGGGGGTGCTTGGTGATCGTGAGCTGGCCGCCCGCCGTGGCGCTCAGGACGTCGCGATGCCGGGTCGGCACCGAAAGCCGCCCCTTGGCATCCAGACTGAGCGATGACGCGCCTTGAAACACGACCGAGAAACCCCTGTGGTGGGAAGGCCGCAGCGCCCGAAGGGCACACTACTCGCACTTTTTCCCACTTAACTGCACTTTTTTGCACTGTAGCAGGAAACACTTCCGGCGCAACCAGACGTGCGGGGTATTTTTTGTAATGGAATCAACGACTTAGCGCCGATTCCAAGATTCTGGAATCGGCGAATTTCGTTGAGGAAGAAGGACTTAGCTCACGCAGTGAATGTGATGCGTGAAGCATTGCCCCTGTAACAGGGGCAAGGGCGGCGACTTCAGAGGATGAAGCGCGACAGGTCTTCGTCGTGACTTAGTGCCGCCAGGCGCTGGTCCACGTAGGCGGCATCGATGCGGATCGTCTGGCCCTCGAGACGGGCCGCGTCGAAGCTTACTTCATCGAGAAGACGCTCCATCACCGTCGACAGGCGGCGCGCGCCGATGTTCTCGGTGCGCTCGTTGACCTCGAAGGCGATGCTCGCGAGACGGGTCACGCCCTCGGGCGTGAAGTCGAGCGTGACGCCCTCGGTGGCCAGCAGCGCCTGGTACTGCTTCACGAGCGAGGCGCGGGTCTGCGTGAGGATGCTCTCGAAGTCCGCCACCGAGAGCGACTGCAGCTCGACGCGGATCGGGAAGCGCCCCTGCAGCTCGGGGATCAGATCGCTGGGCTTGCTCAGGTGGAAGGCGCCGCTCGCGATGAACAGCATGTGGTCGGTGCGCACCACGCCGTACTTGGTGCTCACGGCCGTGCCCTCGACCAGCGGCAGCAGGTCGCGCTGCACGCCCTGGCGCGAGACGTCGGTACCCTGCGCCTCGCTGCGCGTGGCGACCTTGTCGATCTCGTCGATGAACACGATGCCGTTCTGCTCGGCGTTGGCGATCGCCTGGGTGCGGATCTCGTCCTCGTTCACCAGCTTGGCCGCTTCCTCGTCGATCAGGAAGCGCATCGCCTCGGCGATCTTGAGCTTGCGCGTCTTGCGCTTGCCCTGGCCCATCTGGCCGAACATGCCCTTGAGCTGCTCGGCCATCTCCTCCATGCCGGCGGGGCCCATGATCTCGAGCGGCGCGCGCGTCTCGACCAGGTCGATCTCGATCTCCTTGTCGTCGAGCTGGTGCTCGCGCAGCTTCTTGCGGAAGGCCTGGCGCGTGGCGTTGCCGCTGTCGGGCGCGGTGCCGTCGGCCAGCCGCGCGGGCGGCAGCAGCACGTCGAGGATGCGCTCCTCGGCCGCGTCCTCGGCGCGCGCGCGCACCTTGGCGCTCTCGGTCTCGCGGGTCTGCTTGACGGCGATCTCGGCCAGGTCGCGGATGATCGAGTCGACGTCCTTGCCGACGTAGCCCACCTCGGTGAACTTGGTGGCCTCGACCTTGATGAAGGGCGCGTCGGCCAGCCGCGCGAGGCGGCGCGCGATCTCGGTCTTGCCCACGCCCGTGGGGCCGATCATGAGGATGTTCTTGGGCGTGATCTCGGCGCGCAGCTTGTCGTCGACCTGCTGGCGGCGCCAGCGGTTGCGCAGGGCGATGGCCACGGCGCGCTTGGCCTGCGGCTGGCCGACGATGTGGTTGTCGAGCTCGGAGACGATTTCCTGGGGGGTCATGGACATGGTGGCGGGCCTCAGAGCGTCTCGACGGTGTGGTTCATGTTCGTGTAAATGCAGAGTTCGCCCGCTATCTCCAGCGATTTCTTCACGATCTGCTCGGCCGTGAGCTCGGTGTTGTCGAGCAGCGCCTTGGCCGCCGACTGCGCGTAGGCACCGCCCGAACCGATGGCGATGACGCCGTTCTCGGGCTCCAGCACGTCGCCGTTGCCGGTGATGATCAGCGAGGTGGTGGCATCGGCCACCGCCAGCATGGCCTCGAGGCGGCGCAGCACGCGGTCGGTGCGCCAGTCCTTGGTCAGTTCGACCGCGGCACGCGACAGGTGGCCCTGGTGCTTCTCGAGCTTGGCCTCGAAGCGCTCGAACAGGGTGAAGGCGTCGGCCGTGGCGCCGGCGAAGCCGGCCAGCACCTTGCCGTGATAGAGCCGCCGCACCTTGCGCGCCGTGCCCTTGATGACGATGTTTCCGAGTGTGACCTGCCCGTCCCCGCCGATGGCGACCTGGTCGCCCTGGGGGGTCTTGCGGCGCACGCTCACGATGGTGGTGCCGTGAAATTGTTCCATCGCAGCCATCTGGGGCCTGGACGGGGCAATGCAAGTCCGCGCAGGACGGCTTGGAAGCCTAGTTCTTGCGCACCGCGACCGTCGCGTGGTCGGCGATGCCCACCAGGCCGAACAGGGTCGCGATCAGCCGGTGCGCGTCGACGAACTGCACCCGCTCGCCCTTGGCGTCGCGCTCGCGCACCCAGCCCAGCAGCGCGCCGGCCGCGGCCAGGCTGGAGCGTCCACCGCGCAGCACGGCCTCGATGGCGTCGGGCGCGGTGCC